>TARA_R110002050_G_scaffold847_4_pt1 | contig 79517 bp, 79 predicted proteins | sample TARA_R110002050 | Tara Oceans TARA_R110002050 (sample SAMEA4396988) | marine metagenome | biome: Polar Biome; feature: [DCM] deep chlorophyll maximum layer (ENVO:01000326); material: water (ENVO:00002006), including particulate matter (ENVO:01000060) such as... | depth 25 m
AGTGTCAAGCACCAGGATGACGAGGTTGGAAGAGGCAGGTGGCGCATGGATCGCGCCTTAAAAACCTGATCATTCAACAGCCCATTACCTGATCATTCAACAAGCCCATTAATAGATAAAAAAAAGGGGATCCTGGGACCCCCTTTGGCAGTTAATGATATTCTTCTTAATCATCTTTTGATTCAGTTGATTCGTTTTCTTCTTCTTCTTCGCCTTCGCCTGAACGAACAGAGTCAACAGCTTCTTTGAATTCATCATAAGAAAGGGCGCCAGGCATAATGACGGATTCCCCAATAATAGATGTTGGTGTTCCATTGATTTGCATGGATTGGGCTAATTTAATATTATCAGTAATGGTATTTTTAATTTCATCACTGTTCATGTCTGTTTTTAGCTTTTTCATATCCAAACAAAGTTTTTTGGCAATATCAAGTGCTTTTGCTTCACTTAACTGATCATTATTTTCCATGAAGGCCCCATGAATTTCTTCATACTTTCCTTGCTTGTGCGCAGCCAAAGCAATCTGTGATAAGGAAGTATCTCCAAAAATGGGATATTCTTTATAGATGATCTTAAGGTTTTTATCACTTTCAAGAAGCTTTTTAATTGTTGGATAGTTTTTGCGGCAATACCCACAGCGATAATCAAAAAAGTAAATCATTTTTACATCGCCATCAGGGGCCCCTACGAAGGGGGCAGAAGAATCATTTTCAACCTTTTTTGCAACATCCTTCATAATTTTTTTCATTGTCATTTTTGCATTCTGTTCAATGCGGTTTTGCATTTTTTGCATGCCGGTCATTGCCATTTTTGCGACACGTTCAGAATCTGAATCCATGTGATTCATAACGTTACTAGCAAGATGTAAGTGCGGCATGTGAATGTTTACAACGGAATAAAGCGAAAGCACCAAGCTTACGATAACTAAAGTCGATAAAGTTTTATTAGACATTTGTCCCCCTTAAATATTATTTAGACTCAATCATATGGAATTTTAGTCTGATAAACAAGTCAAGAATTATACAGAGTAGAAACTTTTTTTAAAATTTGCGGGGGTTGGGTATGGTTTTCTTTTAAATAAGTTTCATAATTTTTTAGAGTTTTTTTATGCGCGTCTTTTATTTCTATCCAATCCGATATAATTTCGATGGCCACCTTTAGGGATTTTTCCTTAAACCACTGGGGAATGGGTTCATATTTATTTTTCATAATCATCGTTTTTTTGTATTCATCGGCGGCGGCAAGACGCCAAGACATGGAACCAGTAAAGGCGGCGTTTGTTAAAATGGCTTCCCGTTTTTCATCAGGCAATTCTTGGAAGACCTTTTTATTCATAACAACAATATATCTGGGTAACATAAAGTTTAGTTCATAATAATAAGGCAGGAAAGTTATGAAATTATAATCATAAAAATGGGTTTTTGATCCTAAGGCCCCGTCGACTTTTCCTGATTTAATGGCGTCTGTCATTTGATTGTTTTCAATATAAACAGGGGTGAATCCCATCTGTTGGACAAAGGTGAAACCCAATTTATCAAAGACACGAATTTTTATTTTACTTAAATCCTTTTCATCTTTCAGGGGTTTTTTTAAGAACAGCCCTTGTGGGGGACAAGTCATAATGAATAGGGGGATCAAATTCTGCCGATCCATTTCTTCTTGAATAGAATTTTTATTCACAGCCCACAAAGCTTTTGATTGGTCAAAATTTTCTGCAAGATACGGTAGGGTATTGGCGGAAAAAACAGAAAGATCAGGGGAAAAGGCAGACAACAGAAAGACAGACATATCAGACCCCCCTGTTTCAGAAAGTTCACTTAATCTTGATCCAGGCCAACGCATTTCTTCCGTCAAATTTTGTTCAAATTTAATTTTATTGTTGGTTTCCATTTCAACATTATCTGTAAACATTCGTAATATATTTGTTTGAAGGCTGGAGTAAGATAAGTTGTGCGCAATTTTAATTTTATGGTTACTTTCGCGAAACCATAGGGTGCCAACAATGATGGGAACAATGACAACAAGTAAAATAAATCTGATATTTTTTGAAGAAAAATTCATGTCAAACCTTCCCCTTTAATAAGTTTCGGCAGTTTCCCGCCCAAACCCTTTGCCCGATTTCCCAACGATCCTTTGACAAGGGGAAGGCGGTTAATAATTTTCAAGCCGTTGCCCCGAATGAAATTTAAAGTTTTGGAAGAATTTGAAAACAACCTATTTAAACCATCCGTCATAATTAAAAGACTGCTGACATCAAATTTCCGCCACGCGTCATATTTTTGTAAAGTCGAAGGCAGGCCATAATCTATGCCAAGCTTTATGGCGTCATGGATAATTTCTGCCAAGATGGCCGCATCCCGCAAACCCAGGTTAACCCCTTGCCCTGCAAGAGGGTGCATGGCATGGGCAGCATCGCCAATTAAGGCGCACCGGTTAACAGAATATTTTTTAACATGGGATAACCCAAGGGGATAAGACCATATTTTTCCAACCCTTTTTAGATTGTCCAAATAAGGGGCCATTAATTTAATGATTTCTTTATCAATATTTTCTTCGGGACCTTTTAATAAAGTCTTGGCGATATCTTCGTCCAAGCTCCAGACAACAGAGGATCTGTTTTTTGTCATAGGTAAAATGGCAAAAGGACCCGTAGGAAGAAAAATTTCATAAGCCGTATTTTCATGAGAATTTGTATGTGTATAGGCGCAAACAAGGGCTGTTTGATGATAAGATTTTACATCTGCTTGGATACCGGAAATTTTTCGTGTGATTGAATTTTTTCCATCCGCCCCGACAACGCAGGGGGTTGTATAGTCTTGTCCTGAATCCGTTTCAACCCTGGCCCCAAAATCTTTGAAGTCAATATTTGTAACCTTTTGATTTCCTTTCCATGTGATGAAACCCGTTTTAATATGTTCTTGGACTTTGTCTAAAATAGAGGCTCTTAAAACCGGCATTTCAATAATGGATCCAAGGCCATTGCCCGTATCTTCCAGTTCTTGGAACAACAGGCCTTTTTGTTCAAGGCCATTCAGTGTGTGGATTTTTTCGATGGATTGAATTTCATTTTGTGGAATATTTTCCCAGATGCCAATTGTTTGGAATAATGAACGGCTGGCACTGTTAATGGCGATGGCCCGTCCATCCGTTTTAGGCATGCTTAAGGTATTTATATCTTGTTGGTCGATGATAATAGATTTAATGCCTGCTGATGCCAAAGCACAGGCGAAGGTGGCGCCAACAGGCCCCCCTCCAATAATAATAACCTGGCTTGATATCTTTTTCATATTTTAAGTTTAAGATGAAAAATTTTGGTTGACAAAATCCCAGTTAACTAAGTGATCCAAGAATGTATCAACATAGTCTGGACGACGATTTTGGTAATCAAGATAATAAGCATGTTCCCAGACATCACATGTTAACAAAGGTGTGACACCGTGGACAATAGGCGTGTCGGCATTGGCTGTTTTCATGATTCTTAGGCCTTCGTTATCTTTTACCAGCCATGCCCAACCGCTGCCAAATTGTGTTAAGGCCGCTTGTTTAAAGGCTTGTTTGAAATCGTCATAGCTTCCAAAGGCTTGGTCAATGGCTTCGTCAATAGATCCAGTTGGCTTTCCCCCGCCGTTTGGTTTCATGCAATGCCAATAAAATGTATGGTTCCATACTTGGGCAGCATTATTAAAAACACCGGCAAAGTCATCTTTTCCAGCAGTTTCTTTAATAATATCTTCCAGTTCAAGCTTTTCTAAGTTTGACCCGTCGATTAATTCATTTAATTTTGTAACATAAGTTTGGTGATGTTTTTCATGATGAAAACTTAAGGTATCTCTTGAAATATGTGGCTCTAGGGCCATTTTTTCATAAGGAAGTTTTGGTAATGTGAAACTCATAGGTTTGCTCCTTTTGCCAGTTAAAGTCGTTTGATGGTACTCCGATCTGTTTTGATGATCAATCCCCTTGACAATAAACAGAAATCTAAGAGATAATTGTATAAATTATAAGATACTTTATAAAATTGTGGAGGAAAGACAAATGAAAAAATTAACAGCACTATTATTCTTTGTGGGTGTGATGGTTACAGGTTATGCACAGGCAGAAGGCTGCCCGCCCTATAATTATGTTATGTATACACCAGTACAAGGTGATGGAATATTAAATGGCGGCAATTGGGTTGCTAATGTTCCTGCCGACGAAGCATAATTTATTACACTTAGTGATTTTAGAAAGGCTGCCAGATTTCATGGCAGCTTTTTTTATTTTAAAAATTACCTGATATGCTATAAGATAGTGGGATTGTAAAAAAAAGGTTGATAATGTTAAAAAATATATGTCTTTTCGCCGTAATTCTATTTTTAGTTGGCTGTGGCAGTGATAAAGAAAAATACGAAGAAAAGCCCGTTGAAACTTTGTACAAAAGGGCAGAAAAGTTATTAGAAGAAGGCAAAAACAAAAAAGCAGGAATTGCTTTTGAAGAAGTTATTCGCCAACACCCCTATTCCGGGTGGGCAAAACAAGCCCAGTTAATGTCTGCTTATGCCTATTATAAGGCCCAAGCTTTTGAAGATGCCGTTGCATCTTTGGATACTTATTTGCAAATTTACCCAGGTAGCCAAGATATTCCATATGCCTATTTCTTAAAAGGAATGTGTTTTTACGTTCAGATTTCAACGGTTGATCGTGACCAAGAAATGACAGAAATGGCCCGGAAAACTTTTGAAGAATTGATCCGTCGATTTCCACAAAGTAAATACGCAAAAGATGCCAAGCTGAAACTTGATCTGGCATACGAACATTTGGCCGGAAAAAATATGGAAATTGGGCGGTTTTATCTTTCCCAGAAATTATTGATTGCTGCGTTGAATCGTTTCCAAGAAGTCATAAAAGAATACGAGGGAACAAGTCACGTTCCCGAAGCATTACACCGTTTGGTTGAAATTTATTTGATGTTAGGTATTGTCGATGAAGCCCAAGCAACAGCTGTTGTTTCTGGTCATAACTATAGCGATAATATTTGGTACAAGCGAACTTATAAACTGCTTGATTCAAAAGGGATGCTTCCGAAAGCAGACTTGAATGTTAATTTGAAAAAACAATGGAATGCTCAGCAGTCTAACGATTCATAATATTGTCACCATTTCATCTTTGCATATTGATTTTTGCAAAGGATTGTCTGTTTTAACGGGCGAGACAGGGGCTGGTAAATCAATACTTTTAGATTCCTTAGGGTTGGTCTTGGGGAACCGGGCAAACCTTAACCTTATTCGTAGAGGGGCTGAACAATCTTCTGTCACCGCCGTTTTTTCCCTTGAAAAAATTCCTGCCGTTAAAACCTTTCTTGAAGACCAAGACATTTTAATCGAAGGGGATGATCTTATTCTTCGTCGTAAACTTTACCTTGATGGGCGCAGTAAAATATTTTTAAATGATATGCCTGTCAGTTTAAATCTTGTTCGGCAAGTAGCCAGTTTTTTGGTTGATATTCATGGACAGTTTGATCGGCTGCTAGAGCCAAAACAGCATTTTGTTGCCTTGGATGCTTTTGCCAATATTTCAACGACAACGGTTAAAAAATTATACGATGTTTGGAAAATAAATCTAAAAAAATTAAGGCAAGCAAAGTTAGACCTTGAACAGGGCGAGGCGCGCCAACTTTTTCTGCAAGATAGTATTGAAAAATTAAAGGCGGTTGATCCCAAAGAAAATGAAGAAGACGACTTATTAACCAAGCGTCGTTTTTTGATGAATTATGAAAAAATACGTAAATCTTTGGACCACGTTGATCAAGAAATATATACGGGGCAAGTCGAATCTATTTTGATGGGGGCGTACAAAACATTATCCAAAGTGGCAGAAGAATGCCCAGAAATAAAAAATATTCAAATAAGTTTGGATCAATCCGTTCAGGCTTTGCAAGAGGCTGTTTCAGAACTTCATAACCAAAAAAATTCCTTAAGTATTAACGATGATATAACCTTAGAACAAATTGAATCACGTATTTTTCATCTGCGGGAACAGGCACGTCGTCATCAATGTGATACGCCAGACCTGCCCCAAAAATTAAAAGATTTGGAACAAGAATATCAAAACTTTAGTGGCGGGGAAGATTACCTGATCCGCCTAGGAAAGTTAGAACAAGAATCGAAAGAAACCTATTTAACTGAAGCAAAAATAATTCATGAAAAAAGAATTAAGGCGGGCCAAAGTTTAAAGGAAAAAATTAAAAAAGAATTAATTCCGTTAAAGCTGGATAAGGTTGAATTTGAAACAATGGTCGATCACTTACCAGAAGAAAAATGGTCAAACAAAGGAATTGACCAAGTTGAATTTCATATCAGCACCAACGTAGGGCAAAAACCAGGCCCCTTACAATCGGTTGCGTCTGGGGGGGAACTTTCCCGGATTATGTTGGCCCTGAAAGTTATCTTAAATGAATCCCACCCTTACCAGCGAACGTTAATATTTGATGAAATTGATACAGGCCTTGGCGGGGCAGTGGCAGATGCCATGGGACGTCGTTTAAAATTATTGGCGGTTCAATCCCAGGTTTTATCCATTACCCATTCCCCCCAAATTGCAGCACACAGTGATTCACATTATGTCGTTCATAAAATTCATACAGATAATGAAACGGAAACAGGGATCCATTGTTTGGCAGAACAAAAAGATCGTGAACAAGAAATTGCCCGAATGATTTCTGGGGCGTCTATTACTGACGAAGCCCAAGCCGCCGCATCAAAGTTATTAAGGGATTCTGCAAATGTCTGATTTGCGAAAGAAACAAGTGGCAGAATTAACAGAGCTTGAAGCACGGGCTGAATTAAAGGATTTGGCAAAAGAATTATCAAAACAGGATGAACTGTATCATGTGAAAGATACGCCCGAAATTTCAGATGCGGAATATGATGCTCTGGTAAAACGTCACACTGAAATAGAAAAATTATTTCCCCATTTAAAAAGAAAAGATAGTCACAGTAATCGGGTGGGCGCCAAGGTGGGGGCAACGCCTTTTTCAAAAGTGATTCACGATACCCCTATGCTATCTTTGGAAAATGCTTTTTCAGAACAAGACCTGAAAGATTTTTTTACCCGGTCGAAAAAAAGTTGGGCCTGCCTGATCAAGATAGTTTGGAAATAATGGCCGAACCCAAAATCGATGGATTGTCTTGTTCGTTGACTTATCAGGATGGATGTTTGATTCAGGCTGCCACACGCGGGGACGGAACAACAGGCGAAGACATAACAGATAATGTTAAAACGATTAAAGATATTCCCCATAATCTTTCTGGGGATTATCCAAAAATACTTTATGTCCGGGGCGAAATATATTTAGGAAAAGATGATTTCTTAAAATTAAACGAACAACGGGAAAAAGAAAATAAACAGTTATTTGCCAATCCGCGAAATGCCGCAGCTGGTTCAGTTCGCCAATTGGATTCTTCCGTCACGGCAAAACGGCCTTTGAAATTTTTTGCCTATAGTGTGGTATCAGAAATTGACAATATTACAACGCAATATGGCATGCTGCAGCAGCTTAAATTATGGGGATTGAAAGTCTGTAAAGCCAGCCAGATTTGTCGATCGATTAAAGATGTTTTGACTTACTATAGTCAAATTAATCATGACCGACCCCTTTTGCCGTATGACATTGATGGGGTGGTTTATAAAATTAACAATCTTGAAAACCAAAAGAAAATGGGGTTTGTTGCCCGCGCGCCCAGGTGGGCATTGGCCCATAAGTTTCCAGCTGAACAAGCGCAAACAATTTTAAACCAGATAACAATCCAAGTTGGACGCACAGGTGTTTTAACCCCTGTTGCAAATTTGGAGCCTGTTAATATTGGTGGCGTTATTGTTGCCCGCGCCACTCTGCATAATGCAGATGAAATTCAGCGCAAAGATATTCGTGTGGGCGATCGGGTTATTGTTCAACGGGCAGGGGATGTTATCCCCCAGGTCGTCAAAGTTATCGTTGAAAAAGATCACCCAAGAACATCGCCGTATCAGTTTCCAACGCAGTGTCCCGTTTGTGACAGTCATGCCATCCGTGAACAGGACGAGGCTGCATATCGTTGTACCGGCGGGTTTAATTGCGCAGCCCAGGCGATTGAAAAATTAAAACATTTTGTATCAAGAAAGGCTTTTGATATTGATGGGCTGGGGGGAAAATCAATTGAATTTTTTTGGGATAAGAATTTAATAAAAACCCCCGTTGATATTTTTACATTGGAAGAACGTGATAAAGAAAGCGCGACACGAATTCAGAACTTTCCTGGTTGGGGAAAATTATCTGCAAAAAATCTGTTTGCGGCCATTCATGAAAAACGAAAAATTTCCCTAGATCGATTTATTTATTCTTTGGGTATTCGTCATGTGGGGCAGGTAACAGCAAAAGAAATGGCAGGGTATTATCAAACTTTCCAGGCCTGGATGGAGGGGGTGCTTGCGGCAAAAGCGGCCAAAGATTCAGAACCTTATCAAGTGCTGAATAGTTTGGAAGGCATTGGTGAAATTGTTGCAGATGCCGTTATTGAATTTTTCAAAGAACCCAATAATGAAATTCTTATAAAAAATTTAGGGACCTATTTAGATGTTCAACCATCTGGAAAAAAGAAAAATGATAATTTATTGTTGGCAGGAAAAATCATTATTTTTACGGGAACATTACAATCGATATCCCGTGATCAAGCAAAAGAGCAGGCGGAAAATTTAGGGGCAAAAGTCACTGGATCTGTTTCGGGCAAAACAGACTTTGTGGTGGTGGGAAAAGATCCTGGAAGCAAAGCCACAAAAGCAGAAAAACTTGGGGTTAAAATTTTAACTGAGCAAGAATGGTTTGCGTTGATAACGCAAGCCTAAGGTTTTAGACGAAAATGCTTAGCCCTGAAAATCTCATCGTGCAACAAGCCCAAAAGTGCGGTGGCGTTCCTAATTTAATATTTGGGGGCGTCGTGGTTAATGCCTTTGCCTTGTTGCCTATCCCCTATGTTACATCGGTGTCCTGTCAACAATAACAATATCTTCCATAACTTTGCTTGGTTTTATTTTTGGCTCCTGCCCTTCATTATGGGACATTATTTGCAATGTATTTTCAAATAATTTCACAGTAACATAGTCAGCTGCAAAAACAGACCAGCGGTTTACATTTTCATTGTCAAAGTCAGCAAAGATAAAGGCAGATACAACTTCCTTTTTTGAATATTTTAACGGCAAGACAATGCTTTGTCCGGGGACCAGTTCGTAAGAATTGAATTTAATATGTTTTGGATAGTCTTGCTTTAGCTGACTGCGGCTGCGCATATATTGATTTGCTGATAATCGACCAATTTGTTGGGCAACGACTGGATGTTTGACCACCACAAAATCAACCCGCATTGGTTTATTGTTATTCATATTTTTTGTGCCAACAATACTAAGTTCATCGATGAATTCGATATCTGTATCTTCAAAAATATAATTTTTAACAGGGTCACACCCAGTGAATAAAATAAAAATTAAAACCCATAAGTTTTTCATAGTTGCCTCTTGTTATTGTACCCTACGTTCTTGTTCTTTCGTCGGAACAACAAGGGGGAATATGCCGTGTTGTTCCATAATTTCTTTTGCATGATTCATGGCATTTTGTTCTGTTTCTTTTTCGTTCAAACGAACATAATACCAATTTTTATGTGACGTATCCCCTTGATAAATACCAACATTGAACCCTTTTGTTACCAATCTATCGGCCATTTTCTGGGCATCATGTTTTGTTTCATAGGCGCCTAATTGAACTGTGTAGGCATCCCCATGCTTCATAATAGGGGCAGATATTTTCTTGGGAAAGGGGGCTGTATCCACAATATTAATAATGGACTTAGGCCCATAACTAATTTCATCTTGATCATCGATGCTTACTTTTCTGGCTACTTCAGCTTCGGGATCATTTCGAACTTGTAATCTGTCATTATCAGTAAATATTTCTGATTTAACAAAAGGGGGCGGACCATAAGGCAGTGCCCCTTTGTTATAAACAGCCCCAGTTTTATGGTCTGAAATTTCAATGATGCCCTCGCGTTTGCGTTTCATTGGCCAAAGGGATTCAGGAAGTTCAACACCTTTATCTTTTTCTGCAGCAGATTCCCCGGTTTTTTTGGCGGCATCTTCGGCGGCTTTCAAGGCATCTTGTTCAGCCTTCTTTTCTTCTTCTTTTTGTTTGGCCAGTTCTTCAGGGTCTAAGCCAGCCAGGCGGTTGAAAAATTTCTGGGATTCAGAAATTTCAGCATCATCCATGTATAATGGATTTTCAGGCCCATATCTTTTTTCAGATAATTTTTCTTTTTTCTGTCCCTTAACGTCCCCCACAAAAACACCCTTGTCCCCAAGTTTGATATATTGTTGCAAGGTGTTGCGAATGGCCACAGACACATGCTTAATTGTTGTCATGACTGAAGGATTGTCAGGATCATTAAATTTATTTGCAATAAACAATCCAGCGGTAATAAACCCTGTGCCAAGCAATAATATTTTTAAAAAATTTGTCATATTCAATAATTATCTATACAAGTAAATTATCATTTTTTTTGAATAAAAGCTAGCTTACTTGCACAGTGACTTGCCCTGGAAAATTAATTTTAATTAACCCACCAAATTTACATACCTGCATACTGACTGATGTAACGACAGGCATCATACCAATCATTTTTGTTGGAGCCATCGGAATCCAAGGCGTTGAAATATTTGGTGTGCAAGGCATCGGGGTAAGAACCCCCAGGGCCGCAATGGTTGCTGCTAAGACAGCAGGATTTCCAGGACTCATACACATCCCAAAAGGAATAATATTCGCAAATGGTTTGAAATCACTAATGTTTCCAGCAGGTGTTGTGGCTGTAACTTTATAGCTAGGTAAAAAGTTTAGGGGGCCTGGGGCAACGCCAAAAATACATTTTGCCAGGGCGCCAGTTGTTGCAAGTTGTGGCATTTTATTCCATTTCCTTTAATTTTTCGATGGCATCTAACATGGTTTGTTTGGGGTCATTGGTGCTTACATCTTGACTCATCGAATTCCCATCTTGGTCGTAGGTAACTTCTGAAATAAGTTGACCAGCTTCGTATTTTTTTTGTGTCATAATTTGCCGATTTTCATAATAACTTGTGACATCCCCTTCCAATACATCATTTACATAAGTGGACTCTTCAAAGATTTTTCCGCTGGGATAATAAATACAGGAAAGACCATTTAAGGCCCCGGCTTCATAAATACATTTTTTCGTAATGGTTTTATTTTCAGTATAGGCTGTCATTTCCCCATCAAGTTTCCCATCTTTATAATAAGAAACGGTGGTGATATTACCCCCTGGTTCGTAAAATAGGGCAGGCCCATTTAATTCATCGTTTTCATACAGCATTTCAGCCGCTTTTTTACCGTTGTTATAAAAGACAATGCGCCCATTTTTAATGTTTTCTTTGAAGGTAATTTCCTGAAGCAATTGCCCGTTTTCATCATAGGCCCTTGAAACACCTTCCATCACCCCTTTGTTATAAGGAATTGTTTGCACAAGAATTTGTTTGTCGTTATAAATTTCTACCGTTCCATGAATTTTTTTATTTTCATACGGAATACGTTGAACAATTTCACCGGTATCTTTTTTAATTTCACGAACCCCGTCGTCTATTTCAACCATTTCAGGGGCAGGTTCTTCTTTTGATTCTGGCGCTTTAGGCACAGAAGCTTTTGCAGGATCCATTGGCAGATCCATTAAGAAAGGGGCTGTTTGATTGTTTTCCAAATCTTCTTCGTCTTCATCGATTGTGTTTTCAATCGCATCATAGGCGCTAAAATTCTCAGCGGTTTTTAAATCTTCCTCGGTCTGTTTTTCAACTTCTTTCTTCTTATTAATCATACGAAGTTTTTCAAGAAATTCTGGTGAAATATAATCTGCCATTTTGTTATCCTAACATTACCATTGAGCCTTTGACGGCGGCCATGCCCCCACTTTTTAATGTTGCCATGCCGCCTCCTTCGAAAACAGCCATCGCATCCCCTTTAACAGTTAACATGGTCGCCTGTATTGTTCCCATACCGGATGATTTAATTGTTAACATACCAGATGTTTTAATATCAACTTTTGCGGCCCCTTCAATGCCAACACCCGTCGGACCTTTGATATCAATCTTCCCGGATGCACTTATTTTAATGGTTCCCGCCGCTGTTTTAATTGTAATATCGCCCATTGCATCAATTGTTACTTTTCCTTTGGATTTTGCTGTGATGTTACCAGTAACATCCATTGCCATATTTCCCGTAACTTTTGTTGTATCATTTCCCTTAATGGTGGTTTGGCGATTTCCTTTTATCGTAACAGTTTGATTGCCTGAAATGGTTTCTGTTTGGTTGCCTTTTATATCAATCGTCTGGTTACCACTTTTTAACGTAGTACTTTGGTTGCCTTTTTTTAGGGTGGTACTTTGATTCCCTTTGTCCAGAGTAATTGTTTGGTTCCCATCTTTTAAAGTTTCTGTATCATTTCCTTTTTCAAGGGTTGTTGTTTTATCCCCTTTTTTCAAAGTATCAGATTGATCGCCTTCTTCAATCAAGAAAGTTCGGTTCCCTTTTCGGATGGTTAATTTATCATGTCCACAATCTTTCTTGCCTTCGATTGTGACGGTTCGTTCCCCATTTAAAACAGTTGTATTGTAATCTTTTTGGGTATGAATAAAAACTTCTTCTGCATCTTTTTTATCTTCAAAACGCAATTCATTGAACCCACCGCCCTTGGGGGATGTATTTGTTTTAATGGTGCTTTTTGTTTTTTCAGAGGGTAAATAAGGCGGCAGATTATCCCCATTATAAACACATCCAGTTACCAAGGGTTCATCAGGATTTCCGTTTAAAAAGCTGATCACGACCTCTTGACCAATTCGGGGGGTAAACAAGATACCCCATTGTTTGCCCGTCCATGCCTGGGCCACCCGAACAAAGCAAGATACTTTATCATTTTTTGTTGTGCTTAAATCCCAGTGGAATTTTACCTGCACGCGGCCATATTTATCGGTCCAAATTTCTTCGCCAGATTTCCCTGAAACGGTGGCAGTTTGCGTCCCATGAATTTTTGGCCAAGGGGTTTTTAACGGCGGCCGATAAGAAAGATCTTTTTTGAAAAAACTGACAGTATTACTGTAAACAATTTCATCCGTATAATTTTGTTCTTCTTCCGGTTGAATTTTGGCATCGTGATGGATTGAAAATACAACAAATTCTTTTTTATTTAAATCCTTTCGCAAGGCATTATCCATTTTAAAAGAATGCCCAATTTCTAACATAGGAATATTGGATTTGGAATGAATGGCATCGGATGGATATTCCAGAGCGTCCAAACGCATATCTGTATAGGCCGCCCCATTTTTTTGAATCCTGTATTCCCCGGGATAATGATAATAATCACGCCCTTTTCCCACGCCTTTTGATTCGGCTTTTAATTTGGTTGTGGGTTTTTCAAAATCATAATCATTATACGTAAAACTTGACGGCACAATTTGGCGTGATAACCGCATATCATACAAGCAAGGCCTCGCAGGGGAAGCATGTTGGGTGTTATAAACAGTGACGGATGCCGTATCTGCATCGGTGTGTTTTTCCCAGGGTTTTCCTCCATCCGCCAGGTACATTGTATGCTTTGCTTTTTCATGCTTGAAATAATAATAAATGCCTTCTTGTTCCATTAACCTTGAAATAAAAGCAAAATCACTTTCGTTGTACTGAACACAATATTCCCTTTTTAAGGTTCCCCGTTTGGACGTGGTATCCTTGATTGTTACCTTATGCTTTGCCAAAATTTCTTTGATAATATCCATCGCAGATTTATTTTGATGGATTTCACAATTTTCAGTTAAGGTCAGCAGCCACGCAGTTGGACGGACCTTGGCATAAAAATAGGTGTGTTCGTGGGTGCGTTGTAATTTTTCAGCCCCAGAGGCAACAGTGGGCCCCTGCATTAATTCGGTGATCAACCCGTGGTAATAACGAACTTTTTTACCCAAGGTAATGGTGACGGTGACTTCAGTTTCAATCAGTTTTGAAAAGTCTAAATCATAATTTTTTGCATTAATGGCATAAGGAATATAAAGTTCCAAATCAAATTCAAACAAGCCATTTAATTTTTCATCGCCACTGAAATGATTCAAAATAATTTTATCCGTCCCCAACTTTGTGGTGACAGATAAATACGTATTTGCATGGGAAATTAATTCAGCCATTTATGTTTAACTTTTAAGCCTTGTTTGCAATTTTTGATGTTTCAAAATCACAGGTAAATTCACCGCGTTTAATGGATACCTTGATACTACCAAAAGGCGTTTCATCTGCAATGTGTTTTAAAACATCAGCCGACAATAACGGTAATAAATTTTGGTTGATAATATAATCAATATTACGGGCACCAGAATCAGGGTCATCACAACGATCTGCAATAAACTTTATGACGTCTTTGTCATACGAAAAATCAGCCCCATGATTAAGGTCAAATCGTTTCTTAATACGGTCCAATTTCAGATGCACGATTTCAGTAATTTCATCTTTATTTAAGGGATAATACGGGACCACTGTCATCCGACCTAATAAGGCCGGTTTGAAATGGGCAGAAAGTTCTGGGCGGATGGTGTTGGCCACCTTTTTTACTTCGGGTAATTTTTTTGGATTTTTGCATTCCTTCATAATGGTTTCAGATGCCAGGTTTGTTGTCATTAAAATTACAGTATTTTTAAAATCAATTTCAATGCCTTCTGCATCTTCCAAAATTCCTTTGTCAAAAACTTGATAAAATAATTCCAGAACATCTGGGTGCGCTTTTTCAATTTCGTCTAATAACACAACACTATAGGGATTGCGACGAATGGCCTCAGTCAACACACCGCCTTCGCCGTAACCAACATAACCCGGAGGCGACCCCTTCAAAGAAGATACGGTATGGGATTCTTGGTATTCAGACATGTTGATGGTTACTAAATTACGTTCCCCCCCATACAAAGTATCCGCCAAGGCCAATGCCGTTTCTGTTTTACCAACCCCACTTGGTCCAGCCAATAAAAAGACACCTACGGGTTTGCCTGGTTCATCCAAATTGGCACGGTATGTTACGATATGTTTTGCGATGGTGTCCACAGCTTGGGCTTGACCAATTAAACGATTGGCCATGATTTCTTTAAGGCTAAGAACCGTATTAATTTCATCCCGCAACATTTTACCCAATGGGATACCTGTCCACCCAGCAATAACTTGGGCGACAACATTTCCGTCAACACAAGCAGGAACCAACCCTTTGCCCCCTTGTGTGTCTTCCAAATCCTTTTTCAATTTACTGATTTGTGTTTTAAGGTCTTTCATATCAGGGTGATCGGGACCATTCTGTTCATTAATTTCCAATATTTTGCCTTGAACAATATTAATTTCTTTAACAAGATTTAATTCTTCTTCCCAGGCTTTCTTAACGGTATTTAATTCAGACTGTTTTGATTGAACATCCACCGCAATTTGGGCAAGCCGATCTTGGTGGGTATGGCCACTTAATTCTTCTTTTTGCAAGCGGCCTTTTTCAATGCCTAAAAGTTCCAGATCACGGGTCAAAGTTTCAACTGCTTCGGGGGTGGAGTTTTGTGCAAGATTTACCCTGGCACAGGCCGTATCAAGAACACTTACAGCTTTGTCAGGAAGTTTGCGTCCCCCAATATACCGATTGGATAAACGAACGGCATCTTTAATGGCAAGATCCAAGATTAAAACTTTATGGTGTTGTTCCAATTTTTCAGTTAAACAACGTAACATTTTTACAGCCACATCTTCACTTGGTTCTTCAACTTTAATGACTTGGAATCGACGGGTAAGGGCCGCATCTTTTTCAAAGAATCGTTTGTATTCATCCCAAGTTGTTGCGGCAATTGTACGTAATTCCCCACGGGCCAAGGCGGGTTTTAAAAGATTGGCCGCATCATTTTGCGCATTTTGTTGGGCGCCTATTAATGTATGGGCTTCGTCAATAAATAAAATAACGGGGTTTAACGAACTTTGAACTTCTTGAATAACGGATTTTAATCGGTTTTCAAACTCCCCTTTCATGCCGGCCCCGGCTTCTAATAAGCCAAGATCCAAAGTACGAATGCTGACTTTTTTCAAACTGTCAGGCACATCGCCGGCGGCAATTTTCAAAGCCAAACCTTCAACAACAGCTGTTTTCCCCACACCGGCCTCACCCGTTAAGATTGGGTTGTTTTGGCGACGGCGTCCCAAGATATCTAACATCTGTCTGATTTCAGTATCACGACCTTCGATGGGGTCAATTTTTCCTTCTTTGGCTTGGCGTGTTAAATCGATTGTAAATTTATCCAATGCCTGGGTGGATGATTGGCCACCAGAATCTGTTTTTGCCCCCCCTGTGCTGCTGTTTAAATTTCCACCAGAGACATCTTCAGGGCTGGATTTAATTAATTCCAGGACATCTTCTTCCAATTTATTTCTTGGGATTTTCAAAAGTTCTTGGCAGCTGTTAACCAAAACCCCCAATAATTCTTCGGTTTTTAAAATGGCCATCAATAACGCCGCAGAACGGATCTGTGTTTGTTTAAGGTTTAGGGATGTTATAACCCAAGATCTTTCCAATAATTTAATCAACTGTTGGGACATTGAGGGTGTTTTATTATTTCCCCGTTTGAAGTCATTAATGGCATTTTGAAGTTGTTGTTTGGCTTTTTTATCGTCAATTTCATAGTACTTTATGATGACCGATAAATCTGTTGCAGGTTTTTCCAAAATTTTAAATAATAAATGTTCAATATCAACCGTGGCATTTGTGTTGGCAAGACATAATTGGGCGGATTCTTCAAGACATCTTTTGCACGTTGTATTTAAATTTCCAATTAAAGATTGTAAGTTTTGCATTAATCGCCTCCTGCTGAAATTCTAAAAGAACGTGTTGTTAAATAACACTGTTCATCATCTGTATAAGGTTCAGTACTGGTTCTATTTAGCCAATTTGTCCAACCAATCGCCACCCCATATCCCAATCTTGGTTTGGGAACTTGTTCTTTTTTTAAGACTAAGTTTATCACGAAATCTTGGTCGCTGCCTACATAATATCGAATGATACTGCAAATAGTCCGCCACGATTTTCCAGGTTTTAAAAAGTCAACATATTGGTCCAAAGTCATGGGGCCGATCTTAACGGTGAACAAAGCTTGTTGATCCCAAAATCTTGGTCCAATAATGGCAGATTTTCCCAATTCATTGAATTGTCCATATTTTCCGATGCTGGTTAATTGGCTGTGGGGAACAAAATTCCACTTCCCCCCCAGTTCGTGGATTTCGACCGGCATACGAAAGAACCCCTCAAGCAGTTGGCGTAACCCGTAGGCAGAGCGGGGGCGCTGCCATAATAACCCAGCATAGTGGGTTAAACTTTGGTCCGGAATGCCCAAGCGATTTTCTAAATGGGGATTAAATATCCCCAGCAAAGCCTTAAGGCATTTTCCCATCAAAGATTCTTGGGACGGTTGGTTGGAAATACCGATCCAATGTTTTTTACGAATGCGATGAAGCAAGGAAATCAAACGGTGGTTAAAAATATCAATGAAATCTCTGAACCCTGTGTCGCGTCTGGATGTTCGTTCAATTATTTGTTCAGTATAGGGGGAAGGCAAGGGGCCATGGGCCCCCGCAATGCCCAAAAAATTCGTAATAAGTAATGGGGGAATTTCTTCGGTTTTTGGATCAATTAACTTAAAAATATCTGTGTTGGGGAACCCTTCGGCCACACGTGCCTGCAACCGAACAGCTTCTTTCGTTGGGTCAGATCCTTCCCCCAAAGGTACGCTGTCTTTTTCCATGCTTTCCATAAGTTTAACCATGGCATGGAATTCAAATTTATCCGCGTCTTTATAGGCACGTTCTATTATAGAAGTTCTTGTGCGCCGGCTATTGGTGGCCATTTTTTCCAAATCCCTTCACGTCGTGTGCTTTTAACAGTAACTTCAACAAATGAATTGATGGTGGTGTACAATCCAAAAAAGTGGGCCAAAACAGATGAAAACAGGAACGATCCCAAACTGGCCGAAGCCCCTTCGTCAATGGTGATGGTCACAGCCGTTCCTTTCGTGAAACCACGCCACGCATCTTTTCCAAAGCGTCGGACAATGGGTTCGCAGGTCATTTTAACCAGACTATTGATTTCCACATCATTTGTTTTTTTCTGTCCGCCTGAATATAAACGTAGCATTTCTTTTAAGGCTTCCAAACTTTTTTCATTATTGGATAGGGATAAATAATTCAAAGCCAATTGTGAAATAAGTTGCCATTGGGTGGCCCCTTCTTCGGACGGATAATTTGTATCGGTCGGTTGATATAAACATCGAATTGATTTTGTTGGGGTGCCTTCGTCTTCATTCAAAAGTGCATTGGCAGGAACCGTTGGCGCCAGCTGTCGATTGGTGCAAAGAACCCGTGCATAAGCCACATCAATAGGCGGACTTGTCGGGGAAAAATTTAAGTTCACGAAAGAAATATGCATGTCCGTTCCCGGAATATTTTTATTGGCAGCTGGAACACGGCGCGCATGCCAGAAACCCATTTTATCCTCGCTTAAAGAATGGTGGTTATATGAAAAATAAGAATCAATTTCAACCGTTTCTTTTTCATCTTCGCCAGAACAAAAAACCCGGTCAATACTGTGAATTTCAGTGGTCATTTCCCGACGATGATCTGGAATAAGGCGGTATTCAACCCGTTGATGGTCCAAGCGAATGGGTTCAGATGTTTTGTAAAACAAGTTAACAATCGGCGCACAGTTTAACAGTAAAGACCGTTCCCCCAAAACCAGAGATTTTGCATCTTTGGAATTACACAAAGGAATTAAAATTTCGGCCGTTTGTCCTGCATTTCTAAAGTTCAAATTATCAATATCAAAGAACATATATTTCTTTTGAAACATGAAATATTCTTGCAATAAAGTATAAGCAGGGTGCCCATTTTTTGGCACATGAAGAACAGATTCATCCGGGGAAAATCCAACTTGGCTGATACAGCCGGCTGGTGCAATATAGGCAGGTTTATCATCAGCGCCCACGACACCAACTTTTAAAGATTCTTCAAAAATAAGTTGGTATAAAATATTGGCCTGCGCCCGCGGCATATTAATAAAAAACCGAAGTTTCTTTATATCCAATAGGCTTAAATCTTCGGACAAAGATTTTAATTTAATTCTTAAAGCATACGTATGGTCCGTTAATTTTTCCCCAAGGTCATAAAGGTTTGTTTTAACCATTGAAATATCTGTGACTTTAATCGGCCACATTTCAACAGGGTAGGCTGTTTTAAACCGTGTGACATCGCCTGTATCCCCTTCGGCATACATAGAGAAATTTCTGGGAATATCGTAAGCCGTTGTTAAGCCAGCTTCGGGGTCTGGTTCAAATTGGCAAATGCTCATCGGGGGGATTAAACTAACTTGCTGGGGATATAAGGTGTTCAGCATGGCAGAGGATATTCGGGGAAATTGATTATCAATATCTTTTTGTAAATAAGATGTAAGATAGGCAAAAGATTCAATCAAGCGTTCAACATGGGGATCAGACGATGTTGTATCGCTTAACCCCAGACGCTTGGCAATCTTGGGATACTTTGCCGCAAAAATCCCCCCCATCTTGCGAAGGAAGGACATTTCACGTTGGTAGTATTGCAAATGCTTTTCGTGAAAATCATTCATTCATCTGCCCCTTCAGAATCATCTTTAGTATATTCTATTTTTGCAGTTGTGTCATAGCCAACTTTTTCTTCTGTTGCAACGGCACCGTAATCTTGCACAGCAACAGGAAAAGAAATTGGTTCACGAACATCTCCTATAATAAGGTCGCCATTAACCCCAACGGATAAAGATTGGTTTTGTTTATGGAATGTCTGAATTTCAATAGAGACATTCGTTAGTCGGGGTTCAAATATTTCTATGGCATTCGCAATTAAGTCCGCCATTTTATCCGCCCCTTCAGGGGACTGTGGGTCAGCGTAAGATTGGTCGGGAAGGCCAAATAATTCAGGAAACCCATACTCTAGATCCGCAGGATCAAGATCCTTATATTCTTGATAAGGCATCTTGCAACGGGTATTTAAAATATTGGAAACTTCCTTTTGGACTGAAAGCAAAAGTTCTTTGCGATCATATTTTTTAAAAATCGGATGTTCTTCGGTTATCTGTGGGTCTTCGTCACGAAGCTTGTCGAATAAGGGGGCATCAGCCCCTTTGTCTTCCCACTTCCTTGCCACGATTTATTATTCAAGCTCTGTTGTGTTTTTAACTAAGTTAAATCCACCGGCTATTTGACCATCAACCTCGCCACTTTCTGTAAGCGCATGATAAACAATCGCCACTTGATCAAAAAGAATTTTTAAACAGCAAGCCGTAACTTCTGCCGAACGGTTGTAAGGATCATCCGCATCAACAGGACGATTCACCATATCAACACGATCTTCGTAATGCCCGCGACTCATGACATTTTCACCCAATCGTCCCCCAACATTAAGTCTGGAAACTTTCCCACTTACAGGTCGACAGTTTTTATATGTCATTGTAAAACTTGGCAAAGATTCTTCACCAGCATGTTGAATACTGGTAACGGTAATGTCACCAATGCTGGCCCCACTGTAAACAGCTTTCATAAAAGGTTCGGTATAGCTGTTGTTATGCAAGGCAATATTTAAAGCCGTGAAACGAATTTTTGCTGTGGATTCATGTAGACCATGATACCCGGGTAATGAAGCACGTGAAGCCGAAATAAAGTAGTAAAAGACTTCGTGTGCATTTTCAATTTTTCCAACATTAACGCCGCCTTCGTGGACTGTTGAAGTCAAAAGACACGTCGGTGATGCGACGACTTGTCCGTCGTTTAATTGGCTGCTTTCTAATGAATTATATGGTCTTTCTGGCATGGCTCACCCCGTCCTAAATTTTTAACTTACTGTATCTGTGATACGTTTCGTATTATTAATTGAATACCCTGATTTTCCTTGTTCTTGCATTTGATCATCAAATACGTTGGCAACAGATTTTACTTCATCAGGTTTGAAGGTATATGATGCAATCCCCCCTTGAGGCGTTTCGTGGTTAAAGGCATCAAAATAATGTATGCCAAACTTAATTAAATAAACATCAGACAGTTCAATATACCTGTTTAAAGTAAGTGAATCACCCCCAGTTGATACAAGATGATAAATCGTGATCTTTTTTAAGTTTGTCCCTTTTACCATGGCTTCAAGGGCCTTTGGAACACTTTTGTCATAGTGTGTGCGCACAGTGATCGGCAGACATTCCCCATTGTTTGGACGAATGCCAATACTGTGGGATGATTCGGCAGAGTTGATAATTTGCAGTTCCGGGAATTCAAGAAGGCGGATGCCCCTTGCGTACCCTTCATATTTGATGCTTCCACACATTGCATCAACATTTTCAACCATCATTACAACTATATCATTTTTCATCTTATACCTATGTTTTTCATCCTATTCCAAATAATTACCCAACCCGGGCTGATCAAAGATCAACCTGCAGGTGGTGGTAATTCAGCAACAAGCCTAATAGACGCTGTTAGCTCTTCCAATTGGAAGTGGGGTCTTAAAAAGACAGTTGCGCGGAATTTTCCGGGTTCGCCTGGCACATCAAAGACATCAATGCGGGCCTCACGAAGTGGAAAGCGGGCTTTCATTGATTGCGATGCATCATCATTCAGCAATACATATTGGGAAATCCAAGTTTGCAGATAACGTTGTACCTGGTCGCGTGTCATAAAAGACCCAATCTTGTCGCGCATAATTGATTTGATGTAATGCGCAAACCTGGACGCTGCCAACAAGTATGGAATACGCGCAGAAGTCGCAGCATTCGCATTTGCCTGAGGCGTGTTATATTTCTTTGGTTTTTGGACTGTTTGCCCCCCAAAGAAAGCAGCTTTGTCGGTTCCTTTACAGTGACAAAGTGAAATGAATCCAAGGTCACTTAGTTCTTTTTCACGACGATCTGTAATTGCAATTTGGGTCGGGCATTTTAAGGCCAAATCACCATCTGTTGTTTTAAAGGCATAGCTTGGAAGACCTTCAACAAGTCCACCACCTTCAACACCACGAATTGCAGCTGTCCATCCGTACTTGGCAAAAGCATCCGTAATTCTTTGTGCCATCATGTAAGATGGGTTACCCCATGTGAAAGTTTTTAATGTTGTTCCGTCAACGACTTCTTCGTAGTTTATGCCTTCAACTGGATTTGTGTTTGGCCCATAAGGAAGACGCATCAAAACGCGCGGCATTGTTAAGACAACATAGCGTGAATCTTCACTTTCCCGGAAGGAACGCCATTTAATCTTGTCAGATCCTTGAAAAATCTTTGCAAGATCACGGGGTTTCCCAAGATCAGTATAGTTATCCATGTCAAACAAAGTTGGTGACGCTGCTGAAATAACAGGGGCATGCGCCGCTGCCGCAACATTTGATAACTTTGTTAAAAGTGACATGTCAGGGGCAATTGGCCCAAATTCATAATCTGCAACCAGACAGGAATAAGGGTTACCACCGAATGTGCCATATTCTTCTTCGTATATTTTTTTAAACAGAACGCTTTGGTCGAATTCCACGGCTTTTTCAAGATCGTCGCGAAGTTCTTTCTTGGAAACGTTAAACACACGAAGTTTTAATTTCGTACTTGTTTCAGTGTTCATGACAAGATAGTTCATGCCACGCCAAGTTGCTTCGACTTTTTGAAAGTTTTCGTGATGCAGGATTTCATCCAATTGCTGGCTTAATAATAAGTCAAGTTCTTGGATACGTTTGTTGATAAAGGCAATCGTATTATTACTTACAGTATCACCAGCTTGAAGAATTTGCTCAACAAACTCATCAACCATATCCTGTGCATAGACAACTTGTTCTTCATCCCGGGCCAACTTACCCTTTTGAATGATTTGATCTAGAACTGATAAGCTTTCTTGACCTTCAGCTGCCTGATCTTTTGTTTTCTTTTCATCAGCCATTGCGCTCTCCCTATTTAGATTAGCATCTGTTATTTATTCTTATTCAACCTATTTTTTAGGTTTGGCGTCTTCTTCGCCGCCTTCATCTTTCTTGGCCTCGCCCAAGTTCTTTTTTACCTCTTCACGAACTTCGGTGTTTTCAAGAATATCTTGAAGCATGCCTTCCAAGTCATCATTCCCATCAAGTTTTGACATAAGGTCACTTAACTTGGTGCGTGCCTCGTAAAGCTTACGCATGGGTTCAACTTGCTTGATGATGTTTATAGGTTCAAAATCTTCTATGTTTTTAAAATCAAGGGCGACACTTAAAGAACTGTCTTCTGCCTCTTCCCCGCCACCTAAGCGATTTTCAACGCGCATTGCTGCCCTGGGAGTTATATCAGCCATGATATCATTAAAGTTATCACGGTCAATTTCAGTGAATTTACGTTCTTTTAAGACCTTCATTGATTTTTCTGGATCTCTGTCCCCAGAAAGGTCAGCCATGACACCTACTACAAACGGCAATTCTTTCATTTCGATTGCATCGCCGACTTCTACGTCGTAAGTGATCTGTACGCGCGGAGGACGCACACGGTCTAATTTATGTTGAGTACTTTCAGCCATACTAAGACTCTCCCGTTTATTGTTATTTAAGCTTCAAAAGCTTTTTACTACTTATGATACAGACTGCCACTTTTAATTTGTCATGTAAATGTAAAATACTGATTTTTTTATATTTTTTATAATATGTTATATTTTTACCACATGGTGTGACATAAAATCTGCAACCTGTTACTTGTAATCGTAGCACGATTCGGTATCATGTTAAAGAGCCCGTTTGTAAGGGATGTTTAAAAACACTTTTACCTTAAAAGGGCAAAAAAAATCAGAGGTATATATAATGTCATTGCTTAAGCCAGAATTTGTCGATAACCCAGAAAACAGATGTCCAGTTGTTTTAATTTTGGATACATCGGCCTCAATGGAGGGGGATCCCATTGATTCTTTGAACCAAGGATTGGCAGAATTTAAGTTTGATGTTGAACAAGATGAATTGGCGGCGTTGCGGGTGGAGTTATGTATTATTGGTTTTGGCCGAGAAGTAAATGTCCTTCAGCCTTTTATAACAGTTGATGATTTCACCCCCCCTGTTTTGGTGACAGCTGGGAAAACCCCTTTGGGAAGTGCTATTGATAGGGGGCTGGATGCGCTTGAAGAACGCAAAAAAATATACAAGGCAAATGGCGTGCAATATTATCGTCCTTGGGTTTTCTTGGTAACGGATGGGGCCCCTACGGATGGGGAAAAGTGGAAAGATGCCGCCGCCCGCGTCAGTGATTTAGAGGCAAATAAACGCATTAGTTTTTTCACAATCGCAGTGGAAGGCGCAGATATGGAAATATTGGAACGGGTGGCTCCAATAAGCCGGCCCCCCATTCAATTACAAGATCTAAAATTCAAAGAATTATTTCGCTGGTTATCTTCTTCGGTACGGCGTGTTTCGACCAACCGTGTTGGTGGGGATATGATAGAATTACCATCCGTTTCAGGTTGGGCAGCAACAGGAACATGATATGACATGGATTACAGGCGCTTGCGCTGTTGCAAAGCAAATTAGGGAGCATGATCACGATTGCCAAGATGCGTTTGCTGTGGAAAAAATAGGCGATCATCAAGTTATCGCCGTCCTTGCCGATGGGGCGGGGTCCGTTTCCAAGGCAAAAGAAGGCGCGGAAATAACAGTCAAAGAAGCCATGGCGTGCCTCAAGAAACTGGATCTGAAAAATCTTTCCTCCCAAACGATACAAGATCTTAGTAATATTCCCCAAATTATCCGGGAAAAAATCCGTAACATCGCTGAAAAAAATAAAGAAGATCCCCATAATTATGCCAGCACATTGGTGGCGGCTGTCTTTATGCCAGACTGTTTGATTGGTATCCAGGTGGGGGATGGATTTCTTGTGTCAGGGACAGAAGATGAATATGATTTAATCTTTTCTGGCAAAAGAGGGGAATACGTTAATGAAACAAGTTTTGTCACAGACGAAACTTTGGATATTCAAACTTTTGTACAACGTGAACCCATTAATTTTGTTGCCCTGGCAACGGATGGCCTGGATCATGTCGCCATAGACCACCGGTTGAACGAGGCCCATATGGGCTTTTTCAAGCCGTTTGATACTTTCTTATCAGAAAAGCCTGATAAGGAATTGATTGATTCAGAGCTGAAATCATTCCTAACATCCGATCGATTAAAACAAAGATCAAATGATGACCGAACGCTTGTTATCGCAAAATTTTTGGATGGATAGTTTTCGCCTTGTTTTTATTATGTCGTTTACTTATACGTGCTACGTAAGAAGGTGAGTTCCTTTTTATTTTAGGTGTCGGCCCCAATAGAAATATTATGAACCTATTTTTCATAAGAAAATTTACGAATAAACGTAAGGCTGTTAAGGGTTGATTGATTTCTTCCTTTAATGGCTTTTTCTGTTTTCTATCATAAAAACTTGCAAATCCTATCAAAAATGATAGGATTAAGTTATGAATATGATAGGATTTTAGAGAATGAAAAAACCCATAACACGCAGACAGAAAGCTATTTTGGAGATTGTTGCTGATTACCGTACCGCCTCTATATCTCAGGTTCAAACCCAATTAACGGAAAAAATCAGTACCCCTACATTAAACCGTGATATGGCAACTTTGGTTGCCCTAGACTACTTGATCAAAATCGGCAAAGGTCGTGCGACTGTTTATCAACTATCTCCCTCTTACAAGCTTTTTACACCGGTTCATCTTGATCAGTATTTTGACTTAGATCCAGATGCGCGCACTATATTGGGAAGGTTCAATGACGATTTAATCGCTATGCTCAAAGACGTGTCGCTTTTCACGCAGGAGCAATTTTCTTATCTTGAGGCGTTAAAACAAGAATATCGGCAGAACATTACGACCCTGTCGCCGGCAATCTATCAAAAAGAATTAGAGCGCCTGACGATTGAGCTAAGTTGGAAATCATCGCAAATAGAGGGCAACACCTATTCATTGTTAGAAACAGAGAGGCTTTTTATAGAACATAAACGCGCAAAAGGAAAATCGCAGGAAGAAGCAACGATGCTGCTGAATCATAAAGAATGCCTGGATTTTATTTTAGAGCATAAGGAGATGGGAAGGACGCTTAATTTAGTAATGCTTGAGGAAATCCATTCTTTGTTGATTAAGGATTTAGGCATCAGACGCAACCTGCGCTCACGGACAATTGGCATCACAGGTACCGCCTATAAACCCTTGGATAATTCCCATCAGATCAAAGAAGCGATAGAGAAAATGTGCCTAACCATCAATACCAAGCAAAACGGTTTTGAAAAGGCATTGCTTGCAGTGGCTCTTATTTCTTATATTCAGCCCTTCGAAGACGGTAATAAACGCACTGCGCGAATGGTAAGTAACGCACTGCTGATTGCAGAGGGGGCGTGCCCATTATCTTACCGCAGTGTGGAATCGCTGGCCTATAAAAAAGCTATGCTGTTCTTTTATGAGCAAAATAATCTTTCTGCATTCAAAGAACTTTTTATGCAACAGATTGAATTTGCAGTGAAGAATTATTTTCGATGATCCTTAACAAGCGGGCGGCCGTATTTCTAATTTAACTTTTGGGTTTAGCTTAGGTGTTGACATATAACGCATAACGTAATACATTAAATTATGATAATAAGTTTTAAGTGTAAAGAAACAGAAAAAATATGGCGTGGCCATATTTCTTGTAAGTTACCAAGGGATATACAAGAAATAGCTTTAAGAAAACTCCGTTTAATAGAGGCCTCTATGAAAATAGAAGACTTACGGATACCTCCCAGCAATAGATTGGAATCCTTGAAGGGTAAACGAAAAGGCCAACACAGTATAAGAATAAATCAACAATGGCGAATATGCTTTGAATGGAAAGACACTAACGCCATGATTGTGGAAATCGTTGATTACCAATAAAGGAGTAAAAAATGAAAGAATTAAGGAACATACACCCAGGGGAAATTCTTCTGGAAGAATTTTTAAAGCCTTTAAAATTAAGCCAAAATCAGATTGCCAGAGATATTAAAGTGCCACCTGGAAGGATAAATGAAATTGTCAAAGGGATAAGAAGTGTAACGGCTGATACGGACTTAAGGCTTGCAAAATACTTTGGAACAAGTGAAGGTTTTTGGATGCGTCTTCAAGATAGCTATGAACTTTTGGAAACCAAAAGAAAAATTAAAGGACAGATCAAAATGATTACGGTATGTGATAGGTCAGATAATCAATTAAGTTGTTAGAACAATAATGTACACGATAAAAGAAACAGGTCAGAAAATTGATTTAAAGCAACGCTTGGATAGTGGGGGCGAAGGCGCCATATGGCTGACGGATCTGCCTGAGGTTGTGGCAAAGATTTATCACACCCCCCGCCATGATTACGAAACAAAAGTTTTGGCGATGGTGAAAAATCCCCCAGAAGACCCAACAAAAAGCCAGAATCATATATCCATTGCCTGGCCGCAAGGAACCATTCAGGATGATCAAGGTCAGTTCTGTGGGTTTATTATGCCGCGTGTTTCCGGATCTTTACGGGTAAATCACGTTTATAATACAAAGCTTCGCAAACGGAATGCCCCTGGGTTTAATTGGCATTATTTACATGTGACGGCTTACAATATAGCCTCAATTCTGGAAGCGCTTCATAAAAAAGGATACGTTGTTGGGGACATTAAAACCGATAACTTTATGATTAATGACCGCGCGCTGGTTGCCCTTACAGATGCAGATTCATTCCAAATTCAGCAAGAAGATGTGATGTATAGGTGTCCGGTTGGATCCGAAGGATTTACCCCATCTGAATTAATAGGCAAAAATCTGGCAGACGTGGATCGAACAGAGGTTCATGATCGTTTTGGCCTGGCCATTATGATTCACCTTTTGTTGTTGGGGTATCATCCCTTCAGCGGAGAATGGCCAGAAGGTGAAGAACCAGAAAGTCGGGATGATGCAATTTTAAAGGGCGAATGGCCCTATGCCCCCAATGCAAAAGTACAAAGCCCCATGTATGCCTTGCCACAAGAAATTTTGCATCCAAAGATCCGCGCTGCCTTTTTGCAAACATTTAATGATGGGTTTGTTCACCCCAATCAAAGATTATCAGCGGCTGACTGGAAGGCAATTTTAACAGAAGCAGTACAAAACCTTACAACCTGTCCAGAAAATTCCCAGCACTTTTTAAGTGGGGAAACTTGTTTTTGGTGCAGTCGAAAACAAATAACGGGCGTGGATGTTTTTCCCGCAGTAAAAGGGTATGCCCGGACAGAAGACGTTGTTAAGTTGGAACAAGCGATAAAAACCGAAGACATGCGGGAAATCGCCCGAATCTGGAATACCAATACAGACCTGCATAAAGAAAGTCGATTTTCAGTACAGAAAGAAGAAATCAAGAAAGCCTGTGATTATATTCAAGTTCTGGATCAGTTTAAGGAATTTTGTCTGCAAAGCAAAAGTGACCAGGAAATTCTTGATTGGTGGAGTACGGACGATAAACTAAGTTACTTTCCGTTGGCCCCGACCGAGCGCGTCAATGGAAAACCGTTAAAAGAATTTTTAGAAGAAATTCGCCGCCGCCGTCAATCTTTATCGAAATTAAAAGAAGCCGTTGCCAAGGCAGATAAAAAAGATTCATTCGGTGATCCTGTGATGGATGAGGACTTTGAACGGGAAATTCTGGAGGTTTACGCCCACCATCAATGGCCAGAAAGTATTAAATCCGCAGAGCCAGAAATATTTGATCGTGTTGTTATTGCCCGCCAACGAATTGAATCATGGCGCGCTTTCAAAGAAGCCTATGATAAGGGTAAGCATGCCACCGGTTTAAGGTTATGGGAGGCCAATAAAAAAACATATCAGAAATTTGGAATGACAGATGGTCAGAAAAAATTTATACAAGATGCCCGGATTCATAAATCTGCTGTTGATACGTTGAAAGATCTTGTTAATAAGCAAGATGTGATGGTTGATGTCTGGTGGGGGAAACATCCATCTTTACACAGGTCTGACTTTTTAGAAGAAATATTTGATGGCACATCTTTTAAAAACCATATTTTGCAGGCCCAAAAACGACAAGACCTATTAAAAAAATTCCAAAAGGCCAACGAAAAATCTGATTTACAAGCATTGGCAAAGCTATGGAACTCAGAAATATGTGAAGGGCGGCCGGAATTTGAAATATTTTTGCCAAAGATAAAGGTTGCAGAAACATTGGCCAGCACATGGCGAAAGGTATACCGGGCGATTCAAGAAGACCAGGTTGAAATTATTGTTGAAAATTGGGAAGAGGAAAAATTTGCCCCTTTGATTGAGGACCCTATCAAAGCAGAACGGGTACGCAGGGCGTTCCAAGCTTATTACAGAAATGTGCATTTCAAGGAATCCAATTGGCAAAAAATTACAGATGAAAAAGACTTTATAACCGCCCGTTGGGAATGGCCTGAATCAAATGCCCGAATTCCCAATTGTTTGATAACAGTTAGTGCCACCCCAACGCCAGCACATTACAATGATCAAAATTGTCTTTATCGTTGTCTGGTGGAAAAAAGGGATTTGATGGGCCAAACCCGCATCCCAAAATTAAGGTCAGGCCCTTTATTTATTCATGTGTGGCCGGCCACTGTTGTTTGTGGTCGCCCTTTATTGTTGGGCGATGCTTTTACCCTTAAAGATAAAAACTTTTCAGCCATAGCCTATGACACCAAAGTAAAGAAAGCCAAATGGCGCGGGTTTGGCAAAGGATATGATTACAAGGTTTTATTAAAGGTGAAATCCGAAAATACCAATGTTTTTCCAAGGATGCGCTTGATTGCAACCGAAGATAGATTCCCCTGTTACAAAGATTCACAGTCTATCATTATTGGGGAAATTCCGCCGTGTGATTTACAGGCCGGAAAATCAAATGAAATGGAAATTCGAATGAGTCAAAAACTGAATAAAAATTGGCAATACCGTTTGGAAATTATTGATCCTGTTTGGGAAAATAAGCTACAGTTACTTCATCCATATAAGGTTTAAGATGATAAAAGAATCAATCAAAAAAAAATATACATGCCCCCATTGTTTTACAAAGTTTACAAAACAACAGGCATTGTTTCGATGTCAATCCATTCCTGAAATTTGTGATTATGAAGACGATGCCATTTATACCCATCATCACCCGGTTTCAACAATTGAAAAACAAGGACGTTTGATTGAAAGTCAAAGCCAAGATTTTCTTAAAAAATTTAATGAAGCGGATGGGCAAAAGTGTGACCTTTGTGCGCATGTGACGGAACAAAGGGCGTGCCCCACTTGTCACCATAATTTGGATAAGGGATTTTTCCAAACCCATTATATTCATGTAGGCGTAATCGGGGCAATGACTTCACAGTTATCGCATTTTGTTGTGATGGCAAAACAATCATTTTCAGAAAATCTTGCCCATAATTTAGGATTAATAATTCATCCATCATCAGATAAATCTTTGGAAATAAAGTTTGAACGTCTTGAAAAATCAAGATCGCCGTTAAATAAATTTTCCCCAACAATGGATTATTTTTCTTTTGTTTTTCACGGTGTGGACGGGGATAGCAATAAGGATGATTTTAATTTATATGATGCGTTTTTATACTTCTTACCCATACCAACATTACCTTTAAAATATAATGCGTTTGAAGCTTTAATGAAATTGGTTCATGAATCAACTACTTCGAAAAAAAGGACGGTATCCAAGCCTTTTGCCATTGCTTACCATAGTTTTGAAAAACTGGCGTCATTGTTGCCTGATTCAAATACTTTATTAAGGCAAACGAACTATGTGGGTGGGTATAATGCAAAAGATAACCTGCAAATATCTGGTGAAATGATGGCCTATACCGGGGCCTGGTATGGGGCCAATACGTTGCATTTTATTAAACGTCACTTACCAAATCACCAGTTCTTTACTTTTTCCTTAACCTATCCAAACGATCAAATAGCATCAAATGGCGCAGGTTGGAAAGTGGCTGATGCTTTGGTGTGGCTGCTTTATCAAAACAAAATTGTGAAATAGGTATTAAAATGCGCTTTTTGGCCGATTTTCGCGTCAAAGATTATTTGCGATGCTCACGTACGCTAGGTACGCTGCGCGTCACCAATTTCACTTTTCCACGCTATTAACCCTTTGGCTCACCTCAAAAATCTTATTTTAAATAAATTCTTTTTGGCCGATTTTCGCGTCAAAGTTTATTTTAAACCAGGTCTAAGGAAATTAGAAAGACCAATTGCGCGCTGGAATGGCACAAATTCTTGGGGCCAAGAAAAGGGCAAGTAAGGTATAGGGCCAAGGTTCCATTTTGGTGAAGTCATAACTGTTCATAAGGGCTTGCCAAGAAATACCATAGGCAAATTTAAATAAAACAGCTTGGCATATAAATCCAAATAACAACCAGGCAAAGCCCAGCATCCATAAATCTTTTCTTAAAAAGCGATGGCTTTTGTCTTTCAACATCATGACTTGGACCATATAAAAAAAGATTACGCTGAATCCCATGGATACCCAAGAATCCATCATTCCGCCAGCTTCAGGGGATAAAATGCTTTCTTTAAGGGCCGTGTACATGACGGCTGCAAAGGGGACAAGCATGCGACTAAACATGTTGGAAACAATAAATATTGGGTTTTGATTTTTTATACCTGACATATGTCTTTATTATCCTTATATTAACCATAGTGCAAGAGTACTTAGCACTGGGACGTTGTTGCTTGTGCCCAGTGACATTACTAAGTATTATTACCATTGTGCCACAATATAATTTTTATTGTCAAATTTAGGAAAAGATTCGTGCAAGAACTGACATTAGTAATAGAAGAAGATCAAGGAAAATCCAGACTAGACAAAGCGTTATCGCTTTTGTGTGTGGGGCAGCTAACGCGGTCCCGTATAACAAGTCTTATCCAGGAAGGCCATCTTAAAACACAAGCCGGGGATGTTGTTACAAATCCAGCGACAAAAGTTAAGGGGGGCGATGTCTACCTTATAACCATTCCTGTCGCAGATGATCCAGATCCCGTTGCAGAAGATATCCCTTTGGATGTTGTCTTTGAAGACGACTATCTATTGGTTATTAATAAGCCTGTTGGCTTGGTCGTGCATCCGGGGGCAGGGAATCCCGCAGGCACTTTGGTTAATGCATTGCTTTTCCACTGCGGTGATAGTCTTTCCGGTATTGGGGGGGTGAAACGCCCAGGCATTGTCCACCGGTTGGATAAAGATACCAGTGGGTTAATGGTTGTTGCCAAAACGGATAAAGCCCACACAGAATTATCAAAACAATTTGAAGATCGGTCTTTAAGTCGTACCTATGTTGCCTTTGTTTTGGGGCATCTTTCCCCGGCAGTAGGGACGATTGATAAAAATATTATCCGAAGTGATCGCAATCGTCAGAAAATGGCTGCCGTTGAAGGTAAGGGGAAAACGGCCATCACCCATTATGAAACCATTGAATTGTACGCAGCAGACAAAGCGATTATTGCCAGCCAAGTAAAGTGCAAGTTGGAAACGGGGCGTACCCACCAGATTCGTGTGCATATGGCCTACATGGGAAATTCAATTATTGGGGACCAAACTTATGGTAAGGGACATCGTAATAAAATCATTAATCGGTTATTGGGCGAAAATCCAGATTGTTTGTGGAAAAATGAACGCCAAGCCTTGCATGCCCAAGAAATTCATTTCATTCACCCAATCAGCAAAGAAGAAATGTCCTTTACCAGCGAAGTTCCTGAAGATATGCTGGCCCTTCGCGACTTGTTGAAAGATCAAAATAGATAGTGTTTATTGTAATGATGGTAAATTGATAAAAGAAAAAGCATTTATTTTGTTCTTTGATAGTATCATATGATACTATCAAAAGATGAATTACAAGCCACCCTTTACAATTACGCCGGTTATTCTGGCATTAACCTCAGAAATACAGAAATCAATTGGGATAATTTCTGGAACCAAGTTAGATGCGCCATCTATTAAACTTAGAAAAGAAAACAATATAAAGACAATCCAATCATCCCTTTCTATTGAAGGGAATACAATGACGGTGGCGCAAATCACGACGCTATTGGAAGGAAAAAGGGTTTCAGCCCCACAAAAAGATCTTATTGAAGTTAAAAATGCTTTGGAAGTTTATTCTAAATTAAGCCACTATAATCCTTTGAATATAGAAAATTTATTAAAAGCGCATCATGATTTATTGAAAAATTTAGGGGTTGTATCTGGTCAATGGCGGGCGGGTAATGTCGGTATTTTCAAAGGAAAAGAAATCGCCCATCTTCCACCGCCTCCAGACAGAGTGGATCACCTTATAAAGGATTTGTTTAATTATATAAAAAAAGAAATCGCCCTTCCTTGGTTAATCAAAGCCTGTATTTTCCATTATGAATTTGAATTTATTCATCCCTTTGAAGACGGAAATGGTCGCATAGGCCGCCTATGGCAACAGTTATTGTTAATGAAAGAACATCCTATATTTGAATACATTGCTGTTGAAGAAATGATTAAAAACAATCAACAAGATTATTATCAAGCATTAAGTGAAAGCGATAAGAAGGGCGATTCCACAGTTTTTATAGAATTTTCTTTACGGCAAATTAAAGACGCTTTACATGAATATACATCAAAGGCTACGTTGCAAATTAATGATGGTGAAACCCGATTAAATTATGCCAAAGCACAATTTGAAAACAAAGAATTTTCACGAAAACAATATAGGGAAATTCATCCTGAAATTTCAACAGCCACGGCCAGCAGAGATTTATTAATGGGCACTAATGGGGGGTGGTTAACTAGAAAAGGTGAAAATAACCAAACTTTGTACAAGTTTTCTTGAGGTTATCCATCATTCATTCCTCACTTCCCTCTTGCTATTTATGGCGGGAATGTTATATTTCTGTTTGAGGGACTGGCCATGGGCGAATCAGTTGTGAACCCGGTCAGATTCGGAAGAAAGCAGCCGCAGCAGCCTTTTTCGGGTCGTGCGTTCAGTCTCTCACTTTATTAATTAAGCTATCACGTCGTTATGGCGCTCGTTGCCTATTTATCCATAGGCGGCCTCACTTATGCCTAGTGATATCTTAATTAAGCTTATTGTTGGTACGTCGTTATGGCGTTTGGCGCCAATTAATATAGGCGGCCTCACTTATGCCTAGTGCTATCTTAATTAAGCTTATTGTTGGTACGCCGTTATGGCGTTTGGCGCCAATTAATATAGATGGCAACGTTGATATTCAGGGTCATCATTAATTGAATTTGCTATAAAAATATGAACATTAAGGGTTTATAAAAATGGATGATGTGCAACAAAATTACTTAGTCCTGGCACGTAAGTATCGCCCCAAAAAATTCTCTGAAGTTATCGGGCAAGATGTTTTGGTCCGCACGCTTTCAAATTCCATAAAAACAGGCCGTCTGGCCCATGCCTTTATTTTAACAGGTGTGCGCGGGGTTGGTAAAACAACAACTGCACGGTTGATGGCAAGGGCGTTAAATTGCATTGGCGTGGATGGAAAATCCGGCCCAACAACAGAGCCTTGCGGTGAATGTGAACAATGTACCGCCATTTCCCAAGAAAAACATGTTGATGTGATTGAGGTTGACGCCGCCAGTCGCACAGGGGTTGATGATGTTCGTGACTTAATCGATGGGGTTCATTACAAGCCATCCTTTGGGCGTTACAAAGTTTATATCATTGACGAAGTTCACATGCTGTCCAAAAGTGCGTTTAATGCTTTGTTGAAAACATTGGAAGAACCCCCTGCGCATGTAAAATTTGTTTTTGCCACAACTGAAATTCGCAAAGTGCCTGTCACGGTACTTTCCCGGTGTCAGCGATTTGACCTACGCAGAGTAGAAGTTTCCGTTATGCAAGATTATTTTGCAAGCCTTTTGAAAAAGGAAGTGGTTGATTTTCAAGAAACGGCCCTGACTTTATTATGCAAGGCTGCCGATGGATCTGTTCGGGATGGCCTCTCTTTATTGGACCAAGCCATCAACGGGGCAGAGGGAGAAATCACAGAAGAATCAGTCAAGGATATGTTGGGTTTAAACGATAAATCAGAAATGATTGACCTGACCGAAGCCGTCTTTAAAGGGGCTGTGGAAAAAGCTTTGGCCGGCGTGCAGGGCCTTTTGAGCAAAGGGGCGGAACCTTTGAAAATTGTTCAAGATTTAATGGAAATGGTTCATGCCTTAACGGCCCTGAAAGTTAATCCAAAAAGTGCCGAAGTCCTTGCCATTCCAAATGCTGAAATGCAACGCTGTAAAGAAATTTCAACCAATCTTTCTGTCCCAGATATTTCAATGGTGTGGCAGGTATTAATTAAGGGCCAACAAGAATTAAGACAAACAATTCTGGCGGCCCAAACATTGGAAATGATTATCATTCGTGCCATGCATGTTAAGGCTATATTATCTGCGGCTTCGGGTGCAGGGGGTGGGGGCCAGTCAAAGTCTGAACCACAAAAAGGGGCGACGACGGATGTTCCCCCAATTATTCAGACAGCAGCGCCAAAACAACAAGTGGCTGCCCCAGATAATTTTGCAGATATGGTAAAGTTATTTTCTGATAAAAGGGAACCCATTTTGGCAAGTCACCTGGAATATGATGTGCGTGTGACAAAATTCAGTGTTGGGGAAATTCATTTGTTTCTTTCAAAAACGGTTCCAACAACATTTTGTCGTGCCGTGCTGGAAAAACTTTTGGAATGGACAGGCCAGTCATGGGAAATCATTCAAGAAAGTGATGATTCAGCCCCAACTTTGGCAGAACAAAGACAGTCAGAACATCAAGAATTGATGCATAAATTAAGGCAAAACCCAGAAATTCAAAAAATTTTAGAGGCGTATCCGGATGCCAAAATCAACACAATTCAATAGGGGGATGACACTTTTGGATGGTTTCAGTATTAATAAAATTATAAAGGAGTTAAGAAAATGAAAGGCTTTGGAAATATGATGAAGCAAGCCCAACAGATGCAAGCCAAGATGGCAGAGATGCAGGAAAAGTTGGGCGAACTTCGTATTGAAGGAAACTCTGGTGGGGGAATGGTCAAGGTAACCTTAAATGGAAAAGGGGATTTGGTTGGGTTAAAAATTGATTCGGCAACCGTTGATCCCGAAGATACAGAGGTTTTAGAAGACTTAATCGTTGCGGCCTATAACGACGCAAAACAAAAAGTCGAAGCCGAAACCCAAGGCGAAATGAAAAAAATGACAGGCGGAATGGGCTTGCCCCCTGGATTGTTTTAATGACTATGATCAGTCAAGAAATTGACCGCTTGATTAAATTATTGGCAAAGTTGCCAGGCTTGGGCCCACGGTCCGGCCGGCGCATGGCCCTGCATTTAATTAAGAAAAAAACATCTGTTATGGATCCCTTAATCGCCGCGTTACAAGAAGTTAGGGCAACAGTTCAGACATGTATAAACTGTGGAAATTTGGATTCAGCAGGGGAACAATGTGGTATTTGCCTGGATGAAAAAAGGGACACCACAACAATTTGCGTGGTTGAAGGGGTTGACGATTTATGGGCAATGGAACGATCCAATTCATATAAGGGGCATTACCATGTTCTAGGGGGCGTTCTTTCTGCCTTAGATGGGGTCGGGCCAGATGATTTGACAATTTCAAAACTCCAAGACCGTGTCAAAAATAACAATATTCAGGAAATAATAATTGCCTTAAACGCAACACTAGAAGGTCAAACAACAGCCCATTATCTGCTAGAAAGAATATCTGATTCTAATATAAAAGTAACACGGTTGGCCCATGGTGTGCCTGTTGGAGGCGAACTGGATTATCTTGATGATGGGACGATATCAGCAGCTTTATCATCCCGGAGGCCTTTCTAATGGGAAAACAATGTATTTTGGATAACTTTCGCGTCAAATCTTATCTGCGGTGCTCATGTACACTAAGTACATTGCGCGCCTCGCTTGCCCTTTTCCTAAAATTTATCTCAAACTCCATCGTTTTCAGTAGGTCTATTTTGGATAACTTTCGCGTCAAATCTTGTCTACTTTTTGTCGCTGTACTTTTTAGTTTTCAAGCAAAAGCAGGGTGCCAACAAAGGCGCATAAAATCATTATGTGAGGCCCCTGGAACGCCGTGTGTTTGGGGGAATAACCGCTGTTCTTTGCGCCGCCTTATACCTGAAGGAGAAAAGGACGAAAACCCAAGTGTTCTTGAAAACTTTCACTGGCGTCCCTTGAACGAACACCAGTGGCCAAAGGATTAATACCATTTCTCATAAACAATTGATTGTTTAGAATTTGGTATTTCAGGGCAGGGTCAAACTTAAAAACGGCGCATAGTTCAATCTATGTAAGGATTTTTTAAGCGCAGAGACTGACCAAAAGAACAAAGAGATAAAGAGGTAATTATTTATGAGGAATGGTATAAAATGTCCTTAGTTAAATTTGACATCCAAAACCGTATAGGCGTTATTACTTTGAATCGCCACGAAGCATTGAATGCCATAAACTATGAAATGTTTACGGTATTGCGCCAATATATAATCGCATGGGAAGAAGACCCAAACATTGATGCCGTTGTTATCAAAAGCAATAATGACAAAGCTTTTTGTTCAGGGGGGGACCTTAAGTCCCTTTATTATTACCATCAAGAACAGGAAGGGCAAAAAACGTTTCCAAAGTTCCGCCAATTTTTTTGGGAAGAATACGAATTAAATCGAATTATTCATCATTATAAAAAACCTTACATAGCCTTGATTAATGGCATTGCCATGGGCGGTGGGCTTGGGGTTTCTATGCATGGGAGTCATCGTATTGTGTGTGAAGACGTTCGATTGGCCATGCCGGAAACAGCCATTGGGTTCTTCCCTGATGCGGGCAGTAGTTATATTTTTTCCAGGGCCCCTGGACAACTGGGGTTATTTTTGGGATTAACAGGATGGCAGATGAATGCGGCGGATGCTGTTTATGCCGGTATTGCCACCCATTTTATGCCAAAGGAACATTTTGATACGTTCTTAGAAGCATTAGTAAAAGTTGATACGGCAGGCAGGGCAGAAGAAATTATTTTTGAATTATTGGATATGTTTGCAGGGGGTGAAATTCCTATGCTATCAACTTTGCAGAAAAATAGAGACATGATTGATACATGTTTTTCGCAAAAGGGTTTTGATAATATTATGACAGAATTGCAGCTGCATAAAAATCCATGGGCTTATCAGATTCTTGATAAGCTGGAGGAGGCATCACCCCTAAGTTTGAAAGTTACCTATGAATTGTTAAAATTGGCCCCAAAAAAGAATTTTGATTTCTTAAGTCAGTTGGATTTTATCTTAAGTCAAAATTTTGTTAAGGGATCAGAGTTCTTTGAAGGGATCCGCGCAAAAATTATTGATAAAGATGGGGACCCAGACTGGCAGTATGAAAAAATTGAAGATATTTCTGATAATAGGGTTGCCGAATACTTTAAAGAAAGGTAAGTGTCTAAGTAGGATATAAAAATATGCATAAACGCCACATACTTACTGCCATAATAATTGCCATTCTTTGGGGGGGGAACTTCACCGTTATGAAAATTGGTGTGCAAAATTTTCCGCCAGTTTATTATATGTTTTTAAGATCCTTATTTGTCCTTCCTTTGGTTTTCTTTGTGCCACGTCCCAAGATATCATGGCGTCTTTTATGGTTGCTGGGAACGTTGGTATATGTTCTTAAAATCCCTTTGGTTATTTCTGCCATACGTTATGGATTGGGGGCGGGATTAAGCGCCATTATTTTACAAAGTCAGGTTTTCTTTACCTTATTATTTGCCATTGTATTTTTAAGGGAGCGCCCCAGCCTTTTGCAAATAGCAGGCGTCACCATTTCCTTTGCAGGGGTTGTTTTTATCAGTGGAACAGGAAGTTGTTATTTTTCATTATTAGGCTTTGTTCTTATTTTAATCGCCGCTGTTTCGTGGGCGGTATATAATATAAAAATGACAGAGGTAAGGGGTGTCGATCCCATTCACTTAACGGTTTGGATGCATTTAATGGCCCCGGTCCCTCTTTTCATCTTTTCCCTTTTTATCGAAGGGTGGGATACACTTGTTGATGCGACAGTTAATATCAGGATGGAAACAATTTATTCTATTGCCTATGCTTCTTATTTTGCAGGGTTGTTGGGATATGCTTTGTGGGCTGGATTGCTTCGTCGATATCAGGCATCGACTGTTGCCCCTTTTTCATTATTGGTTCCTGTTTCAGCCATAATTATTTCTTATTTTGTGTTAGAAGAAAGGTGTGAACCTTCTATCTTTATAGGCGCCGGGTTGGTTTTGTTTGGGCTTGTTTTAAACCAGTATCGGCCACAAAAGAAAGAACTTCAGATCAAATAATTGGCAAATATAAGCAGGTATGTTAATAATATAGAAAATGGCTAACAGGTAATGAATACAGCAAACACACTAACAGTCACCAGAATCCTTATTCTTATCCCTTTTGTGGGGCTTTTTTATATCCATGCGCAGTGGGCCAATTGGCTGGCTGTTCTTTTATATTTATATGCATGTTTTACAGATTATGTGGATGGTTTGGTGGCGCGTAAGAAAAACCAAGAATCTTCCTTTGGGCGCTTTCTGGACCCCGTTGCAGATAAAATATTAATTGTAACGACCTTTATTATGTTGGCCGGGACAGGCCGATTGGAAGGGTTTTCTTTGATTCCAGCAATCATCATTATCGGTCGTGAATTTATTGTTTCAGGCTTGCGAGAGTTTTTGTCTGAATCCAATATTCCCATGCCAGTCACCCCCTTGGCAAAATGGAAAACAGGCCTTCAAATGGTTGCCCTAAGCTTTTTATTATTAGATGATGCAAAAGACTTTATTTGGGGGTTCCACGAAGTTGGCATTATCTGTCTTTGGGCGGCATCTATATTAACAGTTCTTACTGGCTATCAATATTTCAAGGCCGGTTTTAAACATATGTCCATGCGTTAACATGCGTCTTTGTCTTTATCAGCCAGAAATACCACAAAACACAGGCACCATATTAAGGATGGCGGCTTGTTTTGGGGTGGGTGTCGATATTATTGAACCTTGTGGGTTTGTTGTAAGTGATCGTAAATTACGCCGTGCCGGAATGGATTACATGGACAAAGTTGATTTTAAAATTTATGAATCTTGGCAGGCCTATCTTGATACAAAACCGGGCCGTTTAATTTTACTGGATACATCAGCGACAACAAAGCACACAGATTACGCCTATCATCCAAATGATATTTTGGTCATGGGGCAAGAAAGTTCGGGCGTGCCTGAATCCGTTAAAAAAGAAGTATCAGATTTGGTCTATATCCCTATGCAAGAAGGTTTCCGATCCTTGAATGTTGCCATATCTTCGGCTATTGTTCTTGGTGAAGCCCTTCGTCAAAATAATTTCAAAGCATAAGGGAATACCATGACAAACAAACCATCCACCATAGATCAAAAACAGCAAGCAGTTGATTGGTTCACAGCATTGCGCGATCAAATATGTGCGGCGTTTGAATCCATCGAAACAGATTATACCGGTCACTTACAAGGCCGCCCGCCAGGAAAATTTGACTTTAAAAAGTGGGACCGTCATGGCGGCGGGGGTGGCACAATGGGTGTTATGCGCGGCCGGGTATTTGAAAAAGTAGGCGTTAATATTTCTGTTGTTAAAGGAACTTTTTCCCCAGAATTTGCAGCAAAAATTCCCGGCGCTGATGAAAATCCAGATTTCTGGGCCGCAGGTATTTCCTTGGTGGCGCACATGCAATCGCCTTTGGTGCCCGCTGTTCACATGAATACGCGTCATATTGTCACTAGTAAATCTTGGTTTGGGGGTGGGGCTGATTTAACCCCTATGTATCCCAACGATTCTGATACACAAAATTTTCATGCTGCGTTTAAAAAAGCTTGCGATAAATATGACCCAGAATATTATCCAAAATATAAAAAATGGTGTGATGATTATTTCTATTTAAAACACCGTAAAGAAGCCCGCGGTATAGGCGGTATTTTTTATGACTATCATAATACGAAAAATTGGGAAAATGATTTTGCTTTCACCCAAGATGTGGGAAAAACATTTTTGGATGTGTACCCAAAAATTGTGCGCGAGCATATGAATAAATCTTGGACGCCAGAGCAACGCGAACACCAATTAATTCGGCGCGGACGTTATGTTGAATTTAATTTACTTTATGACCGCGGGACAGAATTTGGTTTAAAAACAGACGGTAATGTCGAAGCAATTTTAATGTCCATGCCGCCAGAGGTTAAATGGCCATAATGAAATTTGGAAAAACATTAGTTATTCAAAATTTACAAGGCATCGGGGATACCATGTGGTTTATACGCCATATTCATGCCATTGCCGAACAATCAAAATCTAAGAAAGTTTCTGTTCTAACACGCCCCCGGTCGATGGCAGATAAAGTATTGGCGGCTGATCCCGCCATTGATAATATTTTATGGTTGGATGTAAAGAAAGGTCCCCACGATGGTTTTTTTGGGACTGTTCGTCTTGCAAATTTAATTCGTAAACATAAATTTGATACCGTCTGGGTTCTGCATAGCCGAAGTCTTCGATATGTTTTGGCTTGTCGATTGGCAGGGGTGAAAAATATTATTGGCCCAGGCCATGGATTGCAAAAATATTTAATAACGAATAAAAATTTTTTATCCGAATCGGAACAGTCGGACCATCCAATAAAACGGGCAGGATATTTGTTGAAATCCCAGGGAATGGAATTTAAAGAAGAGGTATCCCCGTGTATTATTTCCCCTGCAACGAAAGCTTTTATTACAAAAGAATTTGGAAAGTATCCCCGCCCATGGATTGCTTTAGGTATTTCATCCAGCGAAGTCCACAAAAAATGGTTATGGAAGAATTATTCAGATCTGGGGGGCCGACTTAGGGCTGAAACAGAAGGCACAATTTTTATTCTGGGTGGGGCATCCGAAACAAAAGAAGCCCAGTTAATTTATGATGAAATGTTTATGAAGGGGCATGATCCAGTTCAGGTAACAAATTTAACCATTCAACAAAGTCTTGCCTTGATCCAGCAGTGTAATTTTATTGTTGGCAATGATACGGGTATTTTGCACGCGGCGCCAATGGTTGGAAGTCATGGGTTGGTTTTGCTGGGAAAAGCTCAGGTGCCTATTCATCACTATGCGGAGGTTGAAGGGTTAAGGCTGGCTGAGTCAGATGAAATTGAATCGCCCCCTAATAATATTCAAGACATTCCCGTTTCAAGTGTTTTCCAAAAATTGAAATCATTGCATTGGGTGTAAAGGGTTTGAACGAATCTGTCTTGATTTAAGGGCAGGGTTCTGGTATCTGTCAAATAGGACACTACCAATATGTGGTATGCGGTCGTGGCGGAATTGGTAGACGCGCAGCGTTGAGGTCGCTGTGGAGGCAACTCTGTGGAAGTTCGAGTCTTCTCGACCGCACCAAAATCTTAATAGCAATGCGAGGAAAGGTCATTATTAAATGAAAGCGAATACGCCCCAAAATAATGAAAATGAAATCAGCATTGTTAACCAAGAATTAATGTCCTTGGTGAAAAATGCCATCGATGGCAATATTCCCCCCGATTTTGAAGACCATATTAAATCCCTTGAATACGCTGACCTTGCCCTCCTGATCGAAAATTTAAATGCCCACCAACGCGAAATTTTTATTTCTATAATTAAAGCCTATTTTAATTATGATTCCCTGCTTGAATTGTCTGATCATGTTCTGCATGAGGTTGTTGAATTTTTAGGAACCGCCGAAGTTGCCAAACATCTGTCAGAAATGGACAGTGATGACGCTTTTCGTTTGATTGATGAATTACCCCAAGAAGAACAAGATGAAATACTTGGAAAAATTTCTGTAAGTCAGCGGGCGACTTATGAAAAACTGGCGTCATATCCAGAAGATTCTGCTGCCCGAATGATGCAGCAAGAATTTGTTGCGGTGCCATCTTTTTGGAAAATTAAAGACGTTTGGAAGTATATTCAAAAAAGCCGGGATGTGCCTGAACAGTTTTATGAAATTTATGTGGTGGATCCAAAGCATACAGTTGTTGGGGTTATTTTCAACAGCACCATCTTAAAAAATCCAGCAGAATCAAAAGTTTCTGACATTATGAAGGAAGAATTCAGATCCATTCCCGCCAATATGGATCAAGAAGAAGTTGCCCAAATCTTCCAACACTATGACTTGATTTCCGCCCCCGTTGTGGATGAATCTGGCCGTGTGATCGGGATGATTACAGGGGATGACGTTGTTGATGTGATCGAAGAAGAAGCCGAACGTGATATCTTACAAATGGCCGGGGTAAGTGAAACAGACTATAATGCACCTTTCTATATTACATCGTCGCGCCGGGTGGGTTGGTTGATTGTAACATTGGTTAATGCATTGCTGGGAGCCGCCGTTATTGATCATTATCATGCCACCATCGAAAGCAAAGGATCATTGGCCGCACTGATGACCATTGTTGCTGCCATGGGTGGGGCAAATGGGATGCAAGTTGTTGCCGTTTCTGTCCGGGCAATTGCCTCGCGGATTTTGGGGGGGACAACCCCTTGGAAACCAATTATAAAAGAATCTTTGGTTGGGCTTATGAATGCCTTAGTTTTCTCAACCATTTTAGTTTTAATCGTTGTCTTTTGGTTTAAAGAACCGTCAATTGCCATCATTATTCCGATTTGTTTAATTTTCAATATGTGTTGGGCTTCTCTTGCAGGGGTGATGATTCCTTATCTTGTTGAAAAATTGGGCTTTGATCCGGCAGTCAGTTCGGGGCCCTTACTAACCGCGTCAACTGATGTTATTGGTTTCGCGTCTTTCCTTGGTTTGGCCACTTTATTAATTTAAATTTTTCTGAATTGATTTTAATTATGATTTTGCTATCCTACATAAAATTAAGGGAGGCATAGCATGTCTGCAAAACACACTTTACTGGCAATGTTGGCTGTATCAATTTGGGGATTCTTTCCGGTTGTTTGTAAGCTGGGGTTGGGTCACTTTCCCCCAATGATGATTGGTGGTTTTCGGTTTTTATTTGCAGCAATTCCCTTTGTTTTTATTTTCAAACGTCCCCAGATTCCTTTTAAACATATTTTTTTAATGGGGATGGTTTTAACCATTCATACAATTGCTTTTATGCTGGCCTTAAAAAAGAATGTTGGGGCCGGCATGACGTCTATCTTAATGGAAAGCCAAGTCTTTTTTACTGCTTTGTTATCCATTGTTGTATTGCGTCATAGAATGACTGTTCAACAAGCTTTAAGCTTGTTCTTGGCTTTTTCAGGTGTTGTTGTGATTGGTTCTGGCGTTGGAATTGAAAGTGGGGGGATGATTGGGTTTCTTTTACTTTTAATTGCGGCCTTCTTGTGGGGCATCAATAATGTACAGATGAATTATTTCAATGAAGGAAATGCTTTATCCCTTGTTGTTTGGATCAGTTTAATCCCCCCAATTCCGTTATTCATTTTTTCATATTTTACAGAACACGATGCGATGATAAATGCTTTGCAAAACATGACAATTCAAGGAACATCAATTATTTTTTTCCTGGCAATTATCAGTGGCGTTGGGGCTTTGTGGATATGGTGTCATTTGCTTCGGAAAAATGAACCAACATTGGTTGCCCCGTTTGCATTGTTATCACCCGTTATTGGCATTATTGGGTCACGCCTTATTTTCAAAGAAGTCTTATCCCCTCAATCAATTATTGGGTCTGTCCTTATTCTTTCTGGTTTACTTTATTTACAGGTGGTAACTTATAAAAAGAAACGTGCAAATTTAATATCCCAGAAATGACCAAAATATCAGGTGTACAAGTTATAAAATCTTATGTAAAAACACTGGCTGAAAAGCCAGGGGTTTATCGTATGCTGAACCAAGAAGGCGAAGTTCTTTATGTGGGAAAAGCCAAAAACTTAAAAAAGCGGGTGTCCAATTATACGCAACCAAACCGTTTGACCGTTCGCATTCAACGCATGGTTTCCTTAACACATAAAATGGAATTTGCCCTAACCCAAACGGAATCCGAAGCGTTGTTGCTTGAGGCCAATTTAATCAAAAGCCTTATGCCACGCTTTAATGTGTTGCTGAAAGATGATAAATCGTACCCTTATATTTTATTAACCAAAGATGATTTACCCCCTAAAGTTATGATTCACCGTGGGGCAAAAAAAAAGAAGGGGGATTATTTTGGACCCTTTGCATCGCCTGGAGCAGTGTATCAAACCTTGGAAATTCTAACGCGGGTTTTCCGTTTGCGTACATGTAAAGACACCACTTATAATAATCGAAGTCGGCCTTGTTTGCAGTACCACATTAAACGGTGTACGGCCCCCTGTGTGAATAAAATATCTGAAGAAGATTATAATTTGAATGTCAAAATGACACGTGATTTTTTAATGGGCCGGACAAAAGATATTCAAAGTATTTTGGCCAGTCAAATGCAGCAAGCCAGCAGTGAATTGCAGTATGAAAAGGCGGCCGTTTTGCGGGATCAAATCCAAGCACTGACAACGGTTCAAAAAACCCACGAAATTCATTTAGATAGTTTGAAAAATGCAGACATTGTTGCAGGGGTGCAAGAACATGGAATGACAGCCATCCAGGTTTTCTTTTTTCGAAATGGGTGCAATTATGGAAATCGATCTTTCTTCCCAAATTATGGAGCCAATCAATCCTTAAAAGAAATCATGGCCGCCTTTGTAACCCAATTTTATTTGAACAAAGAAGTGCCCCCGCAAATTTTATTGAATACAAAAATTATGGAAGAAGAATGGGTCAACCAATCACTGGAAGATCATGCCAAGCACAAAGTAAAATTTATTTATCCAAAAATGGGGGATCGTTATCGCTTAATTGAAATGGCAGAACGCAATGCAAAAGAAGCGCTGGCCATGAAGGTTTCGCAAAAATCATCCCAGAAAAAAATATTGGAAGCGTTGACAAAAGAATTGGGTTTACCAAAGGTGCCGCAACGAATTGAAATTTATGATAACAGTCACATCCAAGGGGCCGATGCCTATGGTTGTATGGTTGTTGCAGGGCCAGAGGGTTTTGATAAAAAATCGTATCGCCAGTTCATTATTAAAAATGCCAAGCAAGAAAATTTAAAACATGGGGGCGATGATTATTCCATGATGGAAGAAGTTTTAACCCGCCGTTTCAAGGGAGCAGAAAAAGATAATCATCCTGATTTAATTATTTTGGATGGGGGCAAGGGACAGTTATCTGTTTCAGAAAAGGTTATGCATGCTTTGGGCTTGGATCATATTCCCATGGTGGCCATTGCCAAGGGGGTTGATCGTAATGCAGGGCGTGAACGTTTTTTTATGCCGGGACGGGATGAATTTAGTATCGATTTCCAAAGTCCAGTTATGTATTATTTACAGCGTTTGCGGGATGAAGCCCACCGTTTTGCCATTGGGACGCACCGTGCAAAACGGGAACGGAAAATTGAAAAATCTGTTTTGGATGCCATTCCCGGGGTGGGACCAAAACGTAAAAAAGCTTTGCTACAGTACTTTGGGTCGGCCCGCCACGTTTCTGAATCAACCGTTAAAGATATTATGAAGGTCGATGGTATCAGTCGCGATATGGCCCAAATAATTTTAGATCATTTAAGGTAATAAAATGTTAAGAAAAATATTGATTGTCAGTTTGTATTTTTTATCAAGCTGTTCGAATGCAAAGCAAAATCCCATTATTGAAAATTATCAATTGGGTCAGAAAGTAAATACACCTAACAATACCAAAGTTGTTTTGGTGGGGGGCTGTTTTGATGTTTTGCATTATGGACACATACAATTTCTTGAAAAAGCAAAAGCTGAAGGGAATTATTTGATTGTGGCATTGGAGCCAGATGAAAGTATTTCAAGGTATAAAAAGCGGACGCCCATTCACACCCAACAGCAGCGGGCCCAAAATCTTGCGGCCATCAGATACGTGGACAAAGTTTTGTTGCTGCCCCCCTTAAAGGGTTACAAAGATTACAATCAATTGGTTCGTGATGTACACCCAAATATTATTGCCATTACGGCAGATGATCCGCAAAAAGAAAATAAATTAAAACAAGCCAACCTTGTGGGGGCGGATTTGAAAGTGGTGGTTGATCGACTGAAAGGGTTTTCATCAACAAAGATAATTGGCCGTCGCGCTGGTTGTAATTCCTAAAGGAAAACGTTAAAGTAATTAAGAAATTTAGGAGAATCCCATGACCAAAGATCCAGTCGTTATTATTGAAGCTTTAAGAACCCCGATGGGATCTTACTTATCTTCATTAAGGCGTTTATCTGCAACTGATCTTGGGGCTATTGCGGCCCGTGGAACAATCTTTATGACGAACCTAAGTGCCAACGATGTTGACGAAGTTATCATGGGCTGTGTTTTACCCGCAGGTGTGGGACAGGCACCGGCACGCCAGGTTGCCCTTAAAGCTGGGCTATCAAATGAAACAGCGGCCACAACAATTAACAAAGTTTGTGGGTCAGGAATGCGCGCCGTTATGATGGCCAATACACAAATTTTGGCCGGCGAATCTGAAGTAATTTTGGCGGGCGGTATGGAAAGTATGTCCAACGCGCCTTTGTTGATTCAGCGCCCTGGAAAAAAAGAAAAGCCAGATTTTTCTGACCCCAAAGATCATTTGTTCTGGGATGGTTTGTATGATGCTTATAAAAAGGGAACGCCCATGGGCGAATTTGCGGAAGCCACTGCAGAAAAATATAAATTAAGCCGTCAAGATCAAGATGATTTTACCATTGAATCTGTTAAGCGTGCCCAAGCCCATATGAAGGGGAATGGCTATATTCGCGAGGTTGTTCCGATCGCTGTGAAACAAGGCGATGACGTGAAAGAAATCAGCAAGGATGAACCGGTTGAACGGGCAAAAATTGAAAAAATTCCAGACTTAAAACCAGTCTTTAAAAAAGATGGAACGATTACAGCTGCCAATGCCAGTGGCCTGTCCGATGGGGCCGCAGTCCTTCTTTTGATGCGGGAATCTATGGCCAAGAAATACAACTTAAAACCCCGGGCAAAAATTGTTGCCCAAGCAACTGCAGCCCGTGAACCAGAATGGTTTACCATTGCCCCAACTAAGGCAATTAAATCGGTTTTAGACAAAGCAAAATGGTCCAAAAAAGATGTGGATTTATTTGAAATAAACGAGGCCTTTGCAGTGGTGCCAATGGCGGTGATGCAAGATTTGGATATTCCCCATGACAAAGTAAATGTGCATGGTGGCGCCTGTGCCATGGGCCATCCCATTGGGGCATCGGGTGCGCGTATTTTGGTGACATTATTAAATGCCCTGGAAAATAAGAATTTGAAAAAAGGCATTGCCAGTATCTGCATTGGCGGCGGTGAGGCAACAGCCATGGCGATAGAGGTGATATAATGGAATATTTATTGATTACCTTTTGGCAATGGTGGGTTTTATCAGCTGTATTATTGGTTATTTCGGCTTTGATGATCAGTGGCTTTTTCATGATTATGAGTGTGGGACTTGCGGCCTTTATCACAGGGTTAATTGTTTTTTTAATTCCCCTGGCTGTTTCTGGCCAAGTCGGGCTATTCTTATTTTTAACAGTTCTTTGCCTTATTATTTGGCGAAAAATTATGAAGAAAAAAAATAAACGGGACCTTCACGAACAACGTACGGCCCAAAAATATGTGGGCATCAAAATAAACTTGAACGAAGCAATCGAAGATGGTATCGGATCTGTGTTAATTAATGGAACACTCTGGTATGTTAAAGGACCAGATTTACCCGAAGGATCGCGGGTAATTATTGAAGAATATCGTCAAGGATTTTATTGGGTAGTACCAAGCAAGAAAGGAAAATAGATGACGGAGAAACCAATCAAAGACATGTCATTTGAAGAGGCCATGCAAGAACTTGAATCAATTGTTCACCAACTTGAAACGGGTGAGGCAGGACTAGAGAAATCTATTAAATCCTATGAACGAGGAATTGATCTTAAAAAACATTGTGATAGCAAGCTAAAGCAAGCCAGCATGAAAATTGAAAAAGTCATGATGAACCAAGATGGGTCTGTTTCAACAACAGATGCCAATTTTGATAATTAATAGATAGTTACGTGTTTCAAGATTTTACAGCATTAAAAAATGATATTGCCCAAACAGCCAAGGCTGTAGATAAGGTAATGGCAACCTATTTGCCTTTTGATAGGATAGAACACCAACCCTTGTTTGATGCTATAGCGTATTCATCTTTAACAGGGGGGAAAAGGCTTCGCCCTTATCTTTTATGGTGTGTTGCCCAGCTTTATGATGTGCCTTTTGACCGGGCGATGCAGGTTGGCGCAGCCGTGGAATTCATCCATTGTGCGTCTTTAATACATGATGATTTGCCTTGCATGGATGATGCAGATTTGCGTCGGGGGCAACCCAGTTGCCACAAACAATTTCGCGAAGATATCGCCTTGTTGGCAGGGGATTCCTTGTTAATTTTACCTTACGAAATTCTACAAAATGAAAAATCGCATACTGATCCAATTATCAGGTTGGAATTAATAAAATCTTTGACACAGACATCAGGTGTGCGCGGCATTATGTTGGGGCAAACGATGGATATATTGGGGGCAGAAAATGTCAAACCCAGTATTGATTATACGGTTAAGTTAAGTGAGCTTAAAACAGGAAGTCTGTTGGCTTTTTGTTGTGAGGCAGCGGCCATTCTAGGGCAAGAATCCGAAACTGATCGCAAAAATTTGTATGACTTTGGGATGAAATTGGGCGTTTTATATCAATTGGTGGATGATCTTTTGGATGTTGAAGGGTCTGCTTCACATATTGGAAAGCCTGTAAATCAGGATACTGAAAATAATAAGAATACCTTTGTTGCCGTTTTGGGTCTTCAAGCAGCAAAAAATTATAAAGTAAAAGTTATAGAAGACCTTTGCACTTTTTTAAATACCTTTCAAAAGCCAACAGAAAATCTTCAAACCTTTCTTTCTTATCTAATTTCCAGAACCAGTTAACTTTAGTTCTACCTTTGTTCTGGGTATTCCGCAGAAAAAACAAGGAATTAATTTTTCTCTAATCCTATGAATTTTTTATGGTTTTCATCTTTTTAATAAATATAACACACTATGGATATGAAGTAATTTCTTCATAAAGCAAGTAAATAAAAAGTATTGGAGATAAATGTAAGGATATACATCCATAGTGGAGGCTTAAAATGGTTAGAGTTAAATATAATAAAGAAAGCATCGTTCCCGAAACAGCAGGGCCGATCAAGCCCTTAATGAAGGGCCTGTCAAGAATTGCATTCAGCCTATTTCTATTTCCCCACCCAATCTATGCAGCAGAAAATAGAATAAGTTCCGCAGAAAAAATTACAGTAGAATTTGTTGCAGAGAAAAGTACATCTGCAAGACGGGTATTATCAAGAACTTTGGCCAGCAGAAACCTGGGGGTGGAATATGCTTCTGCCATTGCTGCAGGACGCGAGGAAAAACCAGTATTATCTGAACAATTAACAGTTTCCACACGATCGGGTATGCCTGATACGGATCCTGAATTTGATGAAGGTTTTGCAGATTATCCGGTGCCAGACCTAAAAATTGGAAAAAGCCGTCTTTCTCTTGAAATTGGTCATGTGGCCGAAATAACGCCTGGCAGAAAAGCCCCAGAAACTTTGAAAGCGATTGCCAGTGTTAATGTTGATGCGGGATTTCCTGATGAAGAACTCTCTGTCCTTGGTCTGGAAGAGGAAGGGTTTAGGCCCCCCTCTGCACCAAGGTCAAGTGTGGGGTATAGGACAGAGTCTTTACCGCCAACGGCTTCTTCAGTAGCATCGGCCCCATTTTCTGCCGTAACAAAGGGCTTAAGAAAGCCATCAAGGCAGATAAGAGCACGTCGTATGAGTGCCACAGCAATGCTTCCCCCAAGTCCGCTTGGGCGGGTAGTGTCAGCAGGGGTTACCAGAGAAATAGAAGGTCAAGGCGCAGCTGTATCTTTTGATGGAGGTGGGGGGCTTGGTTTATTAGCAGCAGCCGCTGTATGGCATATTCAAGCAGAATTTAAGATCAATTTTCCAGGCAGTGCTGATTTACTGGCAGGGACCTCAGCAGGGGGGCTTAATGCCTTGGGCTATGCATCAGGCATGTCACCTAGGGATGTTGTCGATTTTTACCGTGACCGTGGAAGGGATATTTTTTCAAGAAGTACATGGCGTAGACTGACTTCTTTCAGTGGTTTAGGCAGGGCAAAATATAGTCGTAGAAAAGCCGACCGTCTTTTAAAAGAACAATTTGGAGACTTAACAATGGCTGATTTAGGTACAGATATTGTCGTTCCTGCTTGGGATGTAAGGCTTGGGCGAGCAGTTCTTTTCTCCACCAGGGAAGCCAGGGAAAATCCCCATAAGAACTTTAGGCTTCGGGATGTGGCCGCAGCAACTTCAGCAGCACCAAGCTTTTTCGGTGTTGCCAAGTTTGAAGGACCAGACGGGGTGCAAAATTACATGGCAGACGGAGGATTGTTCGCAAATAATCCCAGTGTGATACTCTCAGCAGAAATGGTCAAAAAGGGATATGATCCAAAAAAATCTATTGTTCTTTCCTTTGGGTCCGGGGAAGTAAGTCTTGCCCGAGATGGCGCTTCTATGACAGATGCAGGGGCTTTGCAATGGGGGCCAGGGGAAATGATTAAATTAATTATGGCATCAGGCCAAAAATTTGCCCATGATACGGCCCGTGGAATTTATGGGGAAAATTATACCCGCTTTCAGGCTGAACTGGACGAGGCCCATACAGCAATGGATGATACATCATCTGGACAAACAGATTACTTGATATCTTTGGCGGCCCGGATGGTTGATGAAAAACATGACCGCTTGGAACACATTGTAAGACTGTGGGATGGGGAAGCTGTTCCCTTTGATATGGCGGCAATGGATTAACTTAATAGTTTTACTTAAAAGTCAGGTGTCAAAGCCTGACTTTTTTGTTATATAAAGTATATGGAAAAAAATATTACAAATACACCGCAGCCAACGCGTTTGGATAAATGGATTAAATCAGAATTTCCAGGGATCCCCCATAGTTTGATTTCAAAACTTCTTCGTAAGAAAAAAATCTTGGTTAACGGCGCGCATGCTGAAGGCAAAACACGTGTTCAAGACGGCGACCAGGTTGTTATTAATGGAGAGATTCAAGCAGCGGAACCGCAACCAAAAAGAACCTATATTCCGACAAGTCATGAACTTGAAGAATTTAAAAGATCTATTGTATCCCAAACCCCCAACTATATTATTATTAATAAACCGTCTGGTCTGGCATCCCAAGGGGGGTCAAAACTGACAAAACATTTAGATGGCTTGATTCACGCACTTGGTGAAGAAGATGGTAATTCGTATCATTTGGTTCATCGTCTTGATAAAGAAACATCTGGGACAATGATTATTGCCAGAAATAAACCGGCTGCCCAAAAATTGGGTCAGCAATTTAAAGCCAGAGAAGTTACAAAAATATACATAGCAATAACGCAAGGGGTTCCAGAGGTTTCCGAAGGTAGAATAGACGTCCCTTTGTCAAAAAAATGGTTTGATGGTTATGAAAAAGTTATAGAAGATCAAGAAGGCGATAAAGCCCTGACTTTCTATAAAGTAATTGATAAAATTGGGCAATCGGCCGCACTTGTGGCATTAATGCCAATCACAGGACGCAATCATCAACTACGTGTTCATATGGCCCTTATGGGATGTCCAATTATTGGGGATAAAAAATATAACGAAGAAGAACAATCTGTTATGGATGAATTGCCAAACAAATTACATTTACATTCTTATAAATTAATCCTTGGAGATACAGAAAATAAATCCAATACTTATAAAACAGACCTTCCTGACTATTATAAAAAAACTTTAAAAATGCTGGGGTTTGATGTACCATCAATGGAAATGGACGAGATAATTCTATTCTTGCAGGAACAAAAATAAAAATTGCTGGAGGGCTTTATGAAAACTTTCAAAAATGAACAAGAAATCAAAGAATACGTTTGTTTATTAAAAAACTTTTATATGGGTTTGTATTCCTATTTAGCTGTCGTTGGTGGCACATTCTTAGTATGGATAATGTCGGGCGCTGGTTATTTTTGGCCAATCTGGATCATTGTGATTTGGGGGACATCCTTATTTTTCCGCGCATCAAAATTGGAAGTTATTGACGGATCGTATTATCGATTGCTTTATTCGATCAGGGATCGTTTGCCTTTCTTAAAGCCAGATTGGGAAGATCAAAAACAAGATGAATTAAAAAAATCATCTTTAACAGGGTCAGTTGATTTTGGCACAGAAAAAACAACAGCAAAGAAAACAGCTGCAAAGAAGCCAGCTGTGAAAAAACCAGCAGCAAAGAAACCAGTTGTAAAAAAAACACCCACTAAAAAATAATTTTATAATAAAAGCCTGCTGAAACATATTTTTTGGCAGGTTTTTTTATTGCCATTACGTTCTTATTATGTATAATCAGAAGAACTCGCGGGTGTAGCTCAAAGGTAGAGCCCCAGCCTTCCAAGCTGGTAGTGTGGGTTCGATTCCCATCACCCGCTCCAACTTTTTAGAATTTTTTTGACATCTTTGAAAAACCCCCTTACTATAATTAGGCTGTTACAAAGCGCGCTTTGTAAGCGATTTTGACGTCAAATCTTGTTGACGCTGCCCACATACAATAGGCATGCGGCGTGTCAAAAAATTCATGTTGCCTCGTTATAAAATTTGCTTGATTTAAAAGTTTGATGGCGTAATAAACCCATAACCTTAAAGAGACTAAAAAATGCTTAAATTTTTTCTTATCATCACAATGATTGCAACGGCAGCTGTTTTTGTTGCAGGCCTTTTAAGTATGTTTCGGTCTGGAAAAAACAGTAAAAATATAAGTAACAAGTTTATGGTTTGGCGCGTTTGGTTGCAGGGATTGGCCTTAATAATTTTTGCAGTTATTCTTTATATAAAGGGAAAATAATGGTTCAATTAACACGGATTTATACCAAAGGTGGGGATAAGGGAAAAACATCACTTGGCAGTGGACAACGGGTGATGAAATGTTCTGAAATTATACAGGCAATTGGGGATGTTGATGAAACAAATTCTTATATCGGAATTGTTCGATATCATTGTAAAAATTCAGAAATTGATCAGGCCCTTACCCAAATTCAAAACGACCTTTTTGATTTAGGGGCGGATCTGTGCATGCCAGAAAACCAAGAAAATGCTTTAAGAATTATGGCATCACAAGTGGATTGGCTGGAAAATAAAATTGATTTATATAATGCAGAATTGTCGGATCTTAAATCATTTGTTTTGCCTGGCGGGAACGAAGTTGCCGCCCATGTTTATGTTGTTCGGGCCATTTGTCGTCGGGCTGAACGGTCCGCTGTTGCTGTGCAAGAAAAAGGGGGGATCAGTCCCCTTGCCGTAAAATATCTTAACCGTTTATCAGATTTATTATTTGTATTAGGGCGTTATTTAAATGACAAAGGAAAAACAGATGTCTTGTGGCAGCCAGGGGCCAGCCAAAAATAAAGACAAAAAGTTGGAAAAAACTTTGGAGAAAAATCCAAAGGAAATCGATGGGCCAAAGGGGCTTGAACCCACACGTTATGGTGATTGGGAAAAAAAAGGGCGTTGTTGTGACTTCTGAATTAATGGACGTTCAAGCCTTGACGTGTGCTTTTGATTCAGGGGTTCTGTTCCGTAATGTATCATTTTCAGTTTCTGCGTCCCAAATATGCCATGTTATTGGTCCAAACGGTAGTGGGAAAACAACCCTATTGAAATGTTTGGCAGGGCTGCATTCCCCAATTTCAGGTCAAGTTATAAAAAAAACAAGATGCCAATTTATTTCTTGTTCTGCGTGGCAAAGCGAAAGTTTAACTGTGCAGCAAACCATCAATTTTTGGGAAAATTATTATCAACAAGATTTCCAACCGGCTGTTCAAGAATTTGATCTTCAGAAATTAATGCTTATGAAAATGGGTGATTTATCCCAAGGGCAGAAACAGCGCTTGGCATTGGGCAGGTTGATAAATGAAAAAAATAATGTCTGGCTGTTGGATGAACCAACTTTAAGTTTGGATAAAAAATGGGTGGATCAATTTTATAGTAAGATGAAAAATCACCTTCACAAAGGGGGTGCCGTTGTTATTGTTTCCCATGATTCCTTTCCGTTCGAAATGCCTGAAATAAACTTGGGGGCCTATAAATGATGAAAGCCTTTTTAAAAAGGGATGGTCAAATTTTTATGGCAGATTGGCGTTATTATTTTCCATCCTGGCTGTTTTTCTTTTTGATTTTATTTGCGCTGAATATGAATGGTTTTAATCACAATACTGTTTTCTTTTTATTGTTTTTTGTTTTGACTTTGACGTTCAAAGATACCTTTAAGTCTGATCAAAAGTTTGGCCTAATTGATATGTTGGTGGTGGAAAATAAATCTTTAGGGGTTTATATTTTTTCTAAAATATTATCAAATATTCTTTTTGTTTTGATGCCACTTTTATGGGTTGTCTTTATTTTTACGCCTCATTTTAATTTTGTTTTGCCTGGTATTTTAATGACTGTTTTGGGGGTGATGGGGGCAAGTATGCAGATGGCAAAAAACGTATCTTGGATGCTGCATTTGATTTTATTCCCCTTTATGGTACCCATTTTTTTAATTTTGAATATGTATGATTTGCACATGATAGAATGTGTCATAATGGTTTATATTTTTTCAGGAATGCTTTTGATATATTTACCGCTAAGCATTTTATTTGGAACTTTATGTTTAAAGTTAGGGGATTAAAGAATGACAAAATTTGCCAACCCAAAACGATTCTTATCTTTGTCAGGGGCTTATCTTAAGTTTGGTATTACAGCTGCTTTTCTAACCTTATTAATAGGCTATGTCTGGGTGTTTTATTTTACGCCATCAGATCGGGTTCAAGGGGATGTTTTTAAAATTTTATACCTTCATGTTCCTATGGCCTGGTTTGCAATGGGGCTTTATACGGGCTTGGTGGGGGGCAGTTTTTGTTATCTTATTTGGCGTCATATTGTTGCCTATCATGTGGCTTGGGCCTGTGCTGTTGTTGGCATTGTGACAACGATCGTTTGTTTATTAACAGGTATGATTTGGGGCAAGCCAACATGGGGCGCTTGGTGGGTGTGGGATGCCCGCTTAACCTCTGTTTTCTTTTTATGTATGACGTATTTAATTTATATTGTTTTATCAAGTATATCTTTTTTTAATCCAAAACAGGCAACCATATCCAGCATTTTTGCCATTATTGGAGGTATCAATTTACCTATTATTAAATGGTCGGTTATCTGGTGGAATACTTTGCATCAGCCAGCCAGCATCATGAAATTATCAGCCCCAAGTATTCATTCATCTATGCTGTATCCCCTGTTGATATGTGCGGCCGGATGGGCATTATTTTGTTTGAATTGTGTATTATTAATAAGCCGTGCTAGAATTAAAAAACATGGAAAATGGATGACATTAATAACGGGGAATAAACGTGCATAATACTTATTTATTATTGGCCTATGGGGTGGGGATTACGCTATTACTTTTACTGTTTGTTTTTGCTTGGCGCTATCACAGAAAATACTTTGTCTTATTATTTTGTTTGTTCCCTTATGTGGCAATTGCGATGCAGTCTGAAAAACCAAAAAATAACAGCTGTCCAAAATATTCCGTGGATCAATGTAAATTATCTTTTGAAGATTTGGTTGATGTTGTTTCTAAATGTGACTTCACGCAAGCCAAAAACTGTTCCATTATTTTTATGGAAAGTTTAAATACATTGGATGAACGGGCTCCTTTTTATTCATCTTTATTTGATGGATTTATGATGCAGGGGGACATCGAGGCCTATAAACAGATCTATGGAAAATTATCCGAAGATGACAAAGATATTCTGTTTAGTTTATCAGCTGCGTTGGCGATCGAAGTTCGCAATCATTTCGAAAAAATTGGATTACTGGATGCAGATGGAAAAGATGAAATTAATGATGCTGTGGCGTTAAGGTATCGTATTGATATGAAGCGTCCTTTTGAAAAAGCCCGCCCTCGTAATGAAAGGCAATTTATTAAGCAGGCCCGTAAGTCCGCACAATTTATAACTTGGCCAAAGGAATCGAAAGATATCCAGTTTGGCATCCGGGCAAAACTTAGGGACTTGCGTAAGAAAAATAAGGCAGATCCAAATGACCCAACGCCTGAATTTCAAAAAAAAGATTATGCATTTGCAAAAAGTCCGTAAGTATTCTCTGGCGTTCGGGGCACTATCTTAAGTCATTCATATTTTTCTTGTAATCTTTGCCTTTAAACACAGCGGTGCCAGCCACCAAAATATCGGCCCCAGCTGCAACCGCAAGTTGGGCTGTTTCTGGGGTGATTCCCCCGTCAACTTCTAATAAAATATCCCGCCCTGTTTCATCAATTTTCTGCCGCAGGGTATGGATTTTGTCTAACTGAGATTCAATAAATTTTTGCCCCCCAAAACCTGGATGAACTGTCATGACCAGAATCAAATCAATATCATCTAAGTAAGGCAACAGGTGTTCATAGGGCGTATCGGGGTTAAGCGAAAGGCCAACTTTTTTCCCATATTTTTTAACCAGTTCGATGTTTTTATTAACTTCATTCAACTCTATATGGGTTGTGATGCTGTCAGCGCCGGCTTTTGCAAAAGCTTCGATATAGGGAGAGGCAGGTTGAATCATTAAATGAGCATCAAAAAATAATTTTGTATAAGGACGGAGTGATTTTATAACATCAGGCCCAATGGTAATATTGGGAACAAAATGCCCATCCATAACATCAAGATGAATCCAGTCAGCGCCAGCTTTTTCAACAGCTTTTATTTCTTCGCCAAGCCTGGAAAAATCCGCAGAAAGAATTGACGGGGCAATTTTTGTTTGTTTTTTCATAGGGTCCCCCTACATTATTATTGACAATCTATACCATAACACAGTATAGAAGTCTCATACACCTTTCAAGCGTGTCTAGAATATACCCAATGGCGGGGTAGCTCAGCTGGTTAGAGCAGCGGAATCATAATCCGCGTGTCGGGGGTTCGAGTCCCTCCCTCGCTACCATTTCAAAAAGTTTCAATCACAAGTATTAACCAATTGTATTAAGCGTATTTTTTTTCTTTGAAGGCTTGTCTTATCGGCGACTTGAATGTACGATAAAGTATTGGTTTTTGTATCAAAATTTATGAAATAACTTAAATATTCAGGGCACCAAGGCGTATATATGGAAAAAACTTTCAAGATAGTCGATCCCGTTCAATGGCATGAAGGGATGTTATTATACCCCCAGCATTACCAGCAAATGCGGTTGGAATATCAACAGTTATCCCTTTGCTACTTAAGCATGTCAACGCCATTTTATTGGGGTGTTCGTTACTTGCAATTGGATGAGGCTGCTTTTACCAGTGGTGTTATTCGTGTTCAAGAAATTTTGGCGGTAATGCCAGATGGTAGTATTGTTAAAAAAGAGGCAAACGAGCAAAAAAGAATTGAGCTTGATATCAATGAATACAAGGATCAGCTTGAAGAAAAAGCAATGATGATTCATCTGGCCGTGGTAAAGCGTCACGAAGATTCAGCCAACAGTGAAGGGGATTTCCCGCGTTATGAATCTGTTGAAGGGAAGGCAGTCCCCGACGAAAATACTGGGGAAAGCCCCATATCCGTTCCTCGCCTGTCTTTAAAAGTTTCTTTGTTACCTGGTGATGATATATCTTCAAGATATGCAAGTTTCCCATTGATGCGGGTGCGCTTTAAGGATGATGCTTTTGTGATGGAAGATTTCATTCCCCCCTTTACAACAATTCGTCGGGACGGCCCCATTGGAAAACTTTTGGGGGATGTTGTTAAGTCATTAAGAAAACGTGTTTCTTATTTGTCTGAGAGATTACAGGCGCCTGCGACACAAGATACAGCCCCAATCATTGATCAATATAAAAAAACTTATGATATTATTGTCAGCCGATTACTTGGGTTGGAGGCTTTATTGTTTGCAGAAATATCCCATCCCTTTATGGCGTACCGTGAACTGTCTATTGCGGCTGGGGTTTTTTGTTCTTTAAGTAAGGGGCATATGCCGCCCATTTTTGATCCTTATAACCACAATGATTTGCGGGCAACTTTTACCCCAGTTATTTCATTTGTAAATCGTATGTTGGATTTGGTTCGCAATGCGTCAATTTCCATGCCCTTTACGTTATCAGATCGATTGTTTGAAAAGAAAATGCAGGCAGAGTGGTTACATACAGGTTATCTTGTTTTAGGGTTGAAAATCAGTTCAGATATATCCCCCAAGATGGCCGCCGATTGGATGAAGGCCGCGGTTATTGCCTCTGAATCTGTGGCTGAAAGTGCCAGAGAAAAAAGGGTTCTTGGGGCCTCTCGTGAAATTGTTGAACAAGTTGCAGACATGGGCTTGACAATGAGTCGCGGCAGATTGCTTGTTAAAGTAAGAATTGATCCAGAATATGTAAAAGCTGGGGAAAAACTTCAGATTTTTAATTTATCTGATTCCCAAGGTACACGCCCTGCTGAAATTGTTTTACATACTGCAGGCTAAGAAGTTTTAGGAGGAATATCATATGCGACATGAAAAGCTTATAAAGTCACTTATTCTAAAGGACTTTAAGACTTTTTATGAAGAAATTGTGATGCTTAAAGCATCAGCGTTATCCGGAGAATTCCTGACATCAAGTGAAGATGGAAAAGATGGTGAATCGCTTGCAAAGAAAATTCATAGTCGCCTTTATAAACTTCTTGACGCCCAATACCAATATGTTGAAAAACATGGGGGCGGGTATGCGGCCCGTTATTACCGCGAAGCCCAATATATTATGGTTGCTTTGGCGGATGAAACATTTATCAATCTAAAATGGGTTGGTCAGGACGAATGGGAAAATAATCTTTTGGAATCAAAGATTTTCAACAGCCAGGTTGCAGGGGAAAAAATTTTTAAAAACTTAAATCATTTTTTAAGTATGCGTGATTCTGCAAACGCGGATATTGGCGTTATGTATTTGCTTGCCCTTGGGTTGGGGTTCAAGGGACGTTACCGCGATGGCGATGAAAAAGGTGCGCTGAAAAAATGCCGTACGCAACTATTTACGCATTTAATGCAAGATTCTCCGGCTGTTTTAGAAGGTGTTTCTGAATTGTTTCCGCAAGCCTATCAACACACAATTGATCAACGCGATGCGGCGAATATGCCTGTTACAAAAAATTGGGTCATGGGCTTGTGTGGGGCGTTTGCTGTCTTTCTGATTTTATCACAAGTTGTATGGACGACTGAAACAAACGATATGGAAAATTTGGTAGATCAAGTTAATTATTGGGTTCAAAAACAATGACCGGCAGTCAGTTAACAAATAACCTTCCACAGTTACTTTTGTTTATTCTTATTTTGGGAATTGCAATTTTTCTGCTTGTGGCTTTTTTTGCTGGAACGGGTATGAAGGGGCGTCGCAAGTTTGTTTTAAAAGAAACTGAATTTTATAAAAAATATTTTACGACGAAAGAAGATTCTACAGAAATGGGCCTAGATAAAATCAAGGCTTATGCCCGCGAGAAATTTCCAGAGGTTTTAAGGCTGGCCAAAAAAACATTTGAAGCTTTAGGGTTTCAACCGGATGGGGCCATTAAAACATCTTTTGCCGAGGTGAAAAAGTGTTTAAAAGAACGCATCGGTGGGTCAAATTATGCGTATAAAGTTCCTTGGTATATGTTGGTGGGGGACACAGAATCAGGTAAATCCACAGTTGTTCAGAATCTGAATATCCCGCACCCGATTGATAGTCCGAAATTTGGTTTTCCAGAAAAAGGGCCGGCCTTAAATTGGTGGTTCTATGAAAAAGGAATCATTCTTGATCCAGCCGGTTATAACATTTTTTCAGATCCGCAAGCATCGAAAGGGTCTGATTGGGTGACTCTTTTGAAAAATCTATCCAAAATACGTGGTAAGCGACCTTTGGATGGCTTAATTTTAACCATTCCTGCCAGTTATTTTGTCGGAAGAAATAAGTTAACGGATGAAGTATTGCGTCAAAAAGCCGACGCTTTATCAAATCAACTCATAAAGACGGAAAAATATTTGGGGGTGAAACTCCCCATTTATATTTTGATTACAAAATGCGATAAAATTGCTGGATTCAAAGGGTACTGTAATGAACTGATGCCCAATACCCATAATGAAATTATGGGATGGTCGAATCCTTATGCAACAGATATGAACTATAATCCCCGATGGGTGGGGGAGGCTTTTAAGTCAATTTATGGATATTTGTTTGAATCTGTTTTGCGTATTTTTTCAAGGGGACGTACAGAAGAATATCGTGATGATGTCATGATTTTCCCCCAATCTTTTGAAGCAGTTCAAGAAGGGGCCCAAAAATATATTGATCGCATTTTTAAGATTGATGATTACCGCGATCACTTTTCTTTACGGGGAATTTATTTAACAGGAAATGCCAATGTTGAACCGGTCTCAAGTGTACAGTTTGGGGAGGATGTGCCAGAGGAATCGTCCTGGAAACGTAAAATAAAACTTTTGTTTTTAAAGGATTTATTTGCCAAAAAGATTTTTCAAGAAGAGGGGCTTGCAGCCCCCATCAATCGGTTTTTGACAACGACAAACAGAACAATAAGTTATTTAAAAATCGGGATTATCATCACAGTTATTTTGGGAACATTATCTTTATATTTTGGGCAACGCAGTGTCCGTAAAAGTCTATCAGAAGTACAACCATCCTTTGCCAGGATTTTGCATGATTTACAATTGCGGGGGGGGACCCAAATTTCTGAAAAACAAATCGGAAGCTTCTTATTTGAAAAACGCGCCCAAACAGTTTTGGAATTGGTTTCGAAAGCTTCCCAATATCGTATTAATAGTATCTTCTTACCGTCGTCATGGTTCAGTGATTTAAATGAAAAAATTGATCAGGAAGTTTATGATATCTATAACTTAATTATTGCCCGCCCGATGTATATGTCTTTCAACGCAAAGGCAGAAAAAATTATGCGGACAGAATTACCTAAGATACCAGAATTACCAGGTAAACAACGGATGGTTTTGGACCCAACATCGACCCCAGAATTCTTGGCTTTGGAAGGGTTTGTTGATGCCATGTTAATGCTGGAAGACCGCACAACCTTGTATAATAATTTGGCAAATTCCAGAGATGCAGGGGCTTTGCAAAAAGTTGCAAAATACCTATTTAATTTTGCCTTTCCGGATTCTTTCTTGAAAGATCGGACCCCCCTTAAATCACGCGTGATTGGCGAGGCCCATTACAAAGCATTTAATGTGGATAATTATCGTTTGTATGCAGAAAAACGATTGTACGAACTTTATAATAATTTCTTGGAACGCATCTTGGATCCCAAATATATTTATGCCTTGGCATCCCAATTGCAAAATACATTAGAAGATGTGGATGGCAGTGGTATTCCAGACATTCAAAGCTTTAGGAAAACGTTAATAGAGATCAAGCAGTTGGTTAACTTTATTTCAGGTGCAAGTGGCAACTGGTTGACTAAACCCGAATTTGACCCTGGATCAAAATATCAAGAGACAATTCAAAAAATTCAAAAAGCCAAAATATTTAATAAAAATGTTGTGAAACGCTTGGCCATTGTTTCAGAAAAAGTATATGAAAAAGCAACCCATTATCTGAAAAGTTACGGGTCTCCGGTGACGGGATATTTCTTTACAACATCAGGGCAGACAAAACGTTTAAAGCCATCACCTGGATTGGTGACTTTGGAAAAAGGCTTGGGCTTGTTTATGAATAAACCCTTTATGTCGCAGGTTAAAGGCGAAGCCTTTACAGCAGAAATGCCAAAAGGTGAATTGCTGCACTGGGACAAGCAAATGATCCAAAACTCCATTGGTTTGATAGAGGCTTATAATGAGTTTTTAAAAGAAGAATTGCCGGGCTATCCAGCGGATATCCAAGATACTTTACGCATGGTTGGGTTAAAACAATTGCAACGCAATATCAATGTTATGTTGGGGCGGGCGCAAACGTTTTATGAAGAACCGACTGAATTATGGAGTCGCCAAGCAGAAGATTCCGCCCGCGCCCAAGTTGATAATATAAATCTTGTTGGTCCTTTGTTTATTAAATTATTGGCGAAATTGGACGATATCGGCAGCATCGATACCTATACAAATCTGCGGAACTTGTTGTTTGAACAAATGTACAGCAATTTAAAAAAGCTTGATAAAATTTTAATGGAAAGTGATTACTTTTCCATTGGGAATGAAAATTTTAGTTGGTGGAACGGGGGCGATCGTGTGATCTTTAGGGCCTATAATATGACGGACAGGCACGAAATGCAGGCCTATATCGCGAATCAATCCAGACGTTTGATGCATCTGGTTCGTGAATATGCTTCCCCAGTTATGAAATTTTTAAAGTCTGATGTTTTTGCCATGAATTTAAAAGAAGTCAAATTATTCGATCGGTGGCTTCGATTGATGACGGCTGCAGCAGAATATGAAAATAACAAAGCTGACAGTACATTAAAAATTCTTGAAAACTTTATGTTAGAAGAAGGGAATCAAATTACCTTTGAAAATTGTTTTGAGAAAATAACAAAGTTTGATGCCAATCAAATTTCGGGGGACTATTTCTTGCATCGCCGAAATACTTTGAAAAAAGGAATGTATCACAGGTGTCAAGAAGCAACGGCAGAAAAGGCAGCTGTTCAATATAATAAAATGGCTGAATTCTTTAACACTAATATGGCAGGGGCCTTCCCATTTATTAAAGGCATTCCCCAAGAACCCATTATATCCGCAGATATATCAGATAAAATTATGGAAGAATTCTTTAAGCTTTATGATGTGGTTAATGGCACATCCCGTGAATCAATTATAAGTATGCCGCAATACGAAAAAACATGGAAAAAGGCAAAAGTGTTCCTAAGTAAAATGGATAAAGTCCGAAGCTTTTTTGATAAATATCTGGCACCAAAAGAAAAAGATGGTGCCCCAGGCATGGATGTTGAAGTCCAATTTCGTCAAAACAAGATGCGTGAGAAACATGCTGATAAAGTCATCGATTGGGCCCTGATTCTTGGCGATAATTCTGTCAGTGAAAAAGAAGGCAAGCAACCTATACGATGGACTTTTGGCAGGGACGTAGCCTTTGGATTCCAGTGGGCTGTTAATGCGCCATTGCGTCCCTCTGAAAATGCTGGGCCATTGGCTTTGACCAATGTTGCCGGGCGGGCCATGTATGTATACCAAGGTTACTGGGCATTATTACGGGCGATGATGATTCACGATACCCCCACAAAAGAAGGGGGGCAAGTGAATGCCGATACATTGTTGAAATTTGAAATTCCCCTAGGGTATAACCCACAGTTACCCCCTGTTGATAATGCTGTCTTGTTTATGAAGATCACACCTTTGACATCCAATGGGGTTCGATCGCCAAACTTTAAGATTCCAGAATTCCCGATTGAAGCACCAAAATTAATTGCTGAAAAGCAGGGAGGTTCCTAATGCAAAACTTAAATGCCATTGATGATTTTTTGAATGATATATCATCGACTGCCCCAGAGGGCAAAGATTTAAAATACAGTTCGATCTATGACAGTGTTCGTGAATTCCAAAGGGAAGATTACGATTTACCCCAAGGTGTTTGGGTTCAAGATGTTAAATCTGCTGATTGGCGCCAAGTTGAAAATGTGTGTGTGGATGCCTTAAAAAACAAGTCAAAAGACCTTCAAGTATGTGCATGGTTGATTGAGGCGTGGATGCATCTTTACAACATGAAAGGGTTGAAGGCAGGCCTTGATTTAATGTACAAGCTATCTGAAAAATATTGGGATAATGGGTACCCCAAATTGGAAGAGGGGGATGTGGAATTCCGCTTGGCCCCCTATTTATGGTTAAACCAAAAAATGTCTGAACGGGTGAATAATATCCGGGCCACCCAGCCAAATGATCCAGAACTTCATGTGCATACGATTGCTTCTTATATTGATATTCAACATTTCATAGGGCACAAAAAAGAAGATACAAAATCAATGCCGAAAGACAAGCTGGAAACGTTGGAATCCTTTGAAAAAAGTTTGGAAAAAACAGACACGGCCTTTTTTAAAGAATTAATTGAAGATGCAAATACAGTTGTGGAAATGGCTTCGAAGATCGAAGATTTTTTGGATGAAAAATTGGGGAAAGATGCGACTTCCCTTTATAATCTTAAAAATAAAGTGATCGAGATTGGACGTTTTAGTAAGCAAATTTTGTCTTATCGTGGGGCAGATGTTGATCAAAAAGATCCAGTAAAAGGGGATAAACCCGCAGAAGGGACTGAAAAACCTGATTCTAAAGAGCCAGAAAGCCAGTCAGAAAAAACCAGTAAAGGCGGGGAAAATTTAAGTGGAGATGGAAAAAATATAGACATCTCTAGTGTTATCCGCAGTCGCGCCCATGCGTATCAGATTATCAGAGAAGCCGCAGAGTTTTTAGAAGAGCTTGATCCCCATAGTCCCGCCCCGCATTTAATTAAACGGGCCGCAAATTGGGGGCGTCTATCTTTTCCAGATTTAATGCGTGAATTGGTACAAGACCCATCAATGCAAGGGGAGATTTATCGACTGCTAGGTTTTCAACAAGAAGGCCATGGGGGGCAACAACCGGCACGTTCTTTGCCACCGCAACAGCCCGGACGACAACAACCTTCGCCACAGCAAGGTGGCGGTGGGCAAAAACGTCCACCATCGCATCGGACGGTTCCAGATGGCTGGCCTTTTGATGATGATTTTAGATAACCTTTCTGTTTTTTGTCGGTCTAAAATCCGAAAAGAATTTTTTATAACTTATTGTATTTATTGAATAACTTGACGGGTAAGAAAAAAAATGCCAGGATTAATAATATAATATAAAAATTATTTAGGGAGTAAGTTCAATATGACAAGATCTGAATTAGTTGAGCGGCTAAGTCAGAAATTCCCCGACAAAAGTCGGCGGGATGTTGAACAGATGATTGTCACGATCTTTGAAGAGATTACTAAAGCTCTTGAAAACGGGGATCGGGTTGAATTACGTGGATTTGGATCCTTTTTTGTTAAGCATAGAGAAGAAAGAATTGGCTGTGATCCCAGAAGTGGAAAAGCCATCAAAATAGACGAACGTTATATCCCCTTTTTCCGCGCCGGAAAACTTTTAATCAAGCAATTAAATTAGGTTTTTTAATAAAAAAATCAAACAATGAATGGATAAAAAGGCCATAAAAAAGGCTGTAGTTTTTTATGCCACAGCCTTTTGTTCTGAATGCCTATCTTTAATATTTATTGCCCAAGATGGACAGGGTTTTGCCCTTTAGCCCCAAATATTACATGCGTGCCTACTGGAATTTTGACCCCCCATTGATAAGTGGCTGGGGTGTTCCCTGCAACTGTTTTCAGGGTGATGGTTGTCCCATCAATGCCTGTCACTTTCCCTACGCCAGACAGGTTGATGCACATAACGCTTTCCCCCATCATGGCTTGAACAGCAGATATATCATCTTTTTGCAGGGCTGAAACCAGTTTGTTATAATTGTGAAGGTCTTTCGAATAACATCTTACAAATTGGATATGATCTTCAACTTCTTTCAGTTTTGACTTGTCAGTTGCATCGTTTGATCCACTATTATTAAAAATTTCTCGGGCAATCGTGCCGGCCTTTGCAATGGCGGCTGTTCTAAGGCCAGCCATTTCTGGGGATAAAGTACCGTCAATTGATTGATATTCAGCTTCAACTAAGTTATAAACATCATCTAATTTTTTAAAAACACTTTCTTGGCTGTTTTTAACGGCTTCTAATTTCTTGCTGAAATTGACATCGGCTGATGCTGATAAAGCCAGGGCAGAAATTCCCGCTGACAAAGTTAAGTTTAATAAATATTTTTTAATCATACGTGACTCCTCTGTTAAACTATAATTTTAATTCTACTATAACAGTAGGTAAAATCAATGATAATAAAACGTTTGCCACAGTCTGTGTGGGCGTGTTAAAACAGAGTATATTTTATGTCCAAAATAGGAGATACGTCGTGTCAGATTTAATGAATGAAATCAAGCAAGAGCTTAAAGAAGAAAAATATGCTGCTTTGTGGAAGAAGTACCAGAACCATATTTATTCTGTCATTTTGGCGGTGTTGGTTGTAACCGCGGGAATTTCTTTTTGGAACCGTTATCAAGAAGGGCGCCGTCAAGAAGTTGCGGCAACCTATTTCAATGCCCTTCAAGCATTAGAACATAAAGATCAAAAAATTGCGTTAAATTTACTGGATGAAATTCCGGCCCAAAACCGTGGGGGGTACAAAGATCTTTCAAGATTTTTGGCGGCTGCTTTGCTTCAAGAACAAGGGAAAGAAGACGCGGCCCGCGATGTTTATCAAAATATTATTGATGATACGGGTATGGGGGTCACCTATAAAAATATGGCCATTATCCGCATGGCTTATATGGATATTGAAAACCAAAAACCAGAAGATTTATTGAGATTGGTTCAACCATTGGTAAAAAAAGACAGTGCCTGGGAAGCATCGGCTGTTGAAATTGTTGGTTTGTTGAAAGTGCAGCAAGATAAAAAAGACGAAGCAATCAAAGAATTTGAAAAAATAGATGGAATGGAAAAAGCGTCTAAATATGCAAAATTTCGGGCAAAGGCCATGATCAAATCACTTAAAGGAAATAACTAAATCCATGAAAATTTTTCTTAAATATGTAGGATGCCTATTTGTTATCGCGATGCTTACCCATTGCGGAAAAAGTAAAGAACGCATAGAAGGTGATCGGGAATCATTTCTTGAAACAGAAACAATTATTGTCCCAGATGTGGATGCGGAAAATTTTAATATCGAACTGGATTCTTCTTATGCTATTGATGCATGGCCACAAATGGGGGGCAATGGGGCACACAGTATGCCAAATGCAGAGGTAGGGGATCTGAACAAAGTTGTCTGGTCTGAAAGTATTGGAAGTGGTTCCAGTGCCCAAAAATTCCTTTTAGGCGGCCCTGTCATTGATAACGGTGTCGTTTATACAATAGATTCCGAAGGGGTTGTTCAGGCACACGATGCCAAAACAGGTAAATTTAAGTGGAAAGTTGATACAAAAAAACAAAGTGGGGGTAAACCTTATCGACCAGGTGGTGGGGTTGCCGTAGACGCCAAACGTGTTTACGTGGCCAGTCCCTATTCCGAAGCTTTGGCGATGGATGTTGAAACAGGCTTTATTTACTGGCGTCAACCGATGGTTAATCCGGCACGATCTGCCCCTGCAATTGACAACAATCGTGTTTATATTTTAACAAATAACAACAGATTGGTTGCGTTTGATGTGCAGACGGGTGAAAAAGTTTGGGAACACGAAGGAACCCCCGAAGCCTTAGGTTTGGTTGGTGGGGCCACCCCAGCGGTTCATGATCATGTGGTTTTTGCCCCTTATTCTACAGGGGAGTTATTTGCCTTGAAAGCAGAAAATGGCCATCCATTATGGGTTGAAACATTAACAACAGAAAAAAGTACAAGTTCAGTTTCAATGTTATCCCAAATTCGCGCACGACCGGTTGTTTATAAAAATACAGTCATTGCCACTTCGCAAAACGGGCGAACTGTTGCCTTAGACTACAGAACTGGAAATCGTATTTGGGCGAAAGATTTTGGGGGAACCCATACGCCTGTTGTTAATGCAGAATTTATTTTCTTGTTAACCAATGAAAATATTGTTTTAGGTATTGTACGGGAAACAGGACAAATTGCCTGGGTAACAGAATTAAATCGTTTCGTAGATCCTGAAAAGAAAAAGAAACCAATTTTGCTGGCAGGCCCGGTTCTTGCTGAAAATAAATTATTCCTTGTCAGTAGTGACCATAATTTGATCACAATAAATCCTGAAACTGGCGCAATTTTGCGTGAAATGGAGCTGCCTGGTGCCGCATTACTTTCCCCAATTATTGTGGATAAAATGATGTATATCCTGTTGGATAATGGAAAGCTTGTGGCGATTAAATAATATCATGTCTTATTTGAAAATAGCTTTAATCGGTCGCCCAAATGTTGGGAAATCAACCCTGTTTAATAGATTCGCAGGAAGAAAAATGGCAATTGTCGAAGATTTGCCAGGGGTTACCCGTGACCGTCGGTATGCCCAAGGATCATTGTTTGATATGGATCTTGATATTGTCGACACGGCAGGATTAAGTTCTGAATCTGATAATCAAACTTTGAATGACCACATGCGCAAACAGACAGAGTATGCGGCAAAAGAGGCAGACGCCATTCTTTTTATGGTGGATGGGAAAACAGGTATTCTGTCAGAAGACAAAGAAATTGCCAATTGGTTGCGTCGTCAAAGTAAGCCCATCATTTTATTGGTGAATAAATCAGAAGGCAAAAGTTTGGAAGCCTATGCCTCAGAAGCCTATCAATTAGGCATCGGAACCCCCATTTGCGTTTCTGCGGAACATGGCCAAGGGATGGAAGATATTTATGATGCGTTGTCGCCGCATGCAGCAGAATCGCCGCCAGCAATTGATGAAAAAAACAAACCCTTACAAATTGCCATTGTTGGCCGACCCAATGCCGGGAAATCAACTTTAATCAACCAGGCAATTGGCCAAGACCGATTTGTAACCAGTGATGTTGCGGGGACAACACGTGATTCAATACCGGTTGATTTCGATTATAAGGGCAAACCAGTAAGGTTGGTTGATACGGCAGGTTTGCGCCGTCGCAGCCGTGTAAATGAAAAAGTTGAAGCCCTATCCGTTTCTGAAACAATGCGATCCATCCAATATGCCGAAGTGGTTTTATTGGTGATTGATTCAACTTGCCCTCTGGAAAAACAAGATTTGACCATTGCCCGCCGGGTTGTTGACGAAGGACGGGCCTTAATCCTTGTCTTGAATAAAATTGATTTGGTTGATGATATTGAAAAATTATTAAAGGATGTCCGCAATCAATTAAAATTTACGTTATCCCAGGCCAGGGATGTTAAAATTTTGCATGTTTCAGCGTTAAGTGGTCGAAACTTTCATAAGGTTTTTGATGTGGTCTTTCAAGTTTATGGAACTTGGCAAACCCGTATTTCAACAGGCAAGTTAAACAAGTGGTTGGAATATGCCCTTGATAATAACCCGCCACCATTATCTTCAGGTCGCCGAATTAAAATGCGGTATATGACCCAGATTAAATCACGCCCGCCGACGTTTGTTATTTTTATAAGTAAGCCGACTGATGTGCCAGATAGTTATATTCGATACTTAACAAATAACTTGCGTGATGATTTTGATTTGGATGGTGTTCCCATTCGTATTTATCTGCGTAAAGGCGAAAACCCCTACGTCAACGATTAATGTGCTGTTGCCCTATATCAAATAATTAAGACATCATTTATACGAATCAACCTTCCATAGGAAGGCTGAATAAGGTTATGGCCAGCATAAGAATCGCCATAACGAGAATGTTTATGTGTTTTAGGAAATCATTTTTGTGGGAAATTGTTTTGGCAACATAAAAAGCAACCAGGCATTGTAAAAAGTAATAAAAGGCGAAAGCCCGGGATGCCAAAGTAATCAATTGAAAAATATCAACGGTCCACAATAGGATAATACACCCCATGGCAATAAACAGGTAAATGGTTTTCAACTTTACCCGATCTTGAATAATTTCATTAATTGTTCCCCCACAGCCAATCATATCTGCAATGGCTGAGCTGTATTGGCTGGAAATGGCCCCAAGGATAACGACAAAAGGCAAGATAAAAGCAACTTGCCGGCTTAAATCAATAACCAGAGTTGTTGTAATAACTTTAAAATCAGTCATAAGGCTTTCAACCAGAAAAACAAAACAAACATAAATTAAGGTGGAAATAATTTGGGCATACCGCATGGTTTTGATGCGAATATCTGCCTTGTATTTATGCCCAAGATAGCGGGAAATTTCAAACCCTTGCACAATTAAAAGCATTCCCCCGATACGGCGCAAGGTTGTTAATGAAAATGTGACGGTTTCACTGTCATGGGCAGCGCCAAATCCTTGATGATAGTCGTAATAAAATAACGCAATCAAAAAAGCAAGATTGGTTGTTATTTTTAAATTAACAGAATAAATTTCTGCCGTTTCTAAAAAGCGAAAACCCTTTAATTTACCGTATAGTCCTGTTGTGAAAATAATAACAGAGCTTAATAAATTGACATAAGTTGTGTCTGTTATATGACCCATTTTTAACAGGAAAGAACTTAGTAACTGAATATAAAATGTAATAGAGATAAAATAAGAACAGGCCAAGGCTGTCTCGGCCAGGGCATTTAAGTGATTCATTGTCTTATCGCTTTTGTTTGCAAGGGGTTCAGCGTACTTAATATTATACCGCATAATATTTCCCATAAGGTATCCAACGCCTGTAATAACCAATAAAACCCACAGGGAAAATTTTCCAACCAGCATCCATAAAAGGGGGGCCACAATTAAAAAGCCACTGCCAATAATGGAGGCCAAAGGGGTTCCCATTGCCCGCCATTCGGGGGAGGCCAGAATTCTTTTTTGAAAAAATAGGGTGCCGAAAAACAGAACAGAAATAACAATAATCCAATTAATCGCCGCAAACCCAGAAAAAATTGACATTAACAACCCCCATTCATTTTTATCCAATTCTATCTTAGTTTTGAACAGGTGACTATCTTTTTGGGATGCATCTTTGTGAAGGATCGTTATCGACCTTGTCACTGACTGTGTTTTCTGGTAATTATAAGTGACTTTAATTGAACTATAGGTGACGTATGAACTGGTTGACTGATTATGTTCGCCCAAAGCTGAAAGAGCTGATGGGGAAAGAAAAAAAAGATGTTCCTGACAATCTGTGGCACAAGTGCCCCGGTTGTGAACAGATGCTTTATCACCGTGAATTAGTCGAAAACTTATCTGTCTGCCAGTATTGTAATCACCATCTAAGAATTTCTGTTAAGAAACGTCTGGAACTTTTGTTTGATGGGGGAAACTACAAAGAAATTCCTTTAGGAAAAGTTGTCCAAGATCCTTTAAAATTCAAAGATACCAAAAAGTATGCAGATCGCCTAAAGACCTATCGTGACAAAACAAAACGCGAAGATGCCATAACAGTGGCTGTTGGGACAATTGGCGGCAAGAAAGTTGTCATCAGTGCCTTTGACTTTGGCTTTATGGGGGGGTCCATGGGAATGGCTGTCGGTGAAGGGATTTTGAAAGGCGCAGAAGAAGCCGTTCGATCCAAAGCAGCCTTTATCACCATCCCTGCATCAGGGGGCGCCCGTATGCAAGAGGCTATTCTTTCTTTGATGCAAATGCCGCGTACAACCATTGCCGTTCAAATGGTTCGTGAAGCTAAGTTGCCTTATATCGTTTTATTGACAGACCCAACAACTGGGGGGGTATCGGCCTCTTTTGCCATGCTTGGGGATATCGCGATTGCAGAACCAAAGGCAACCATTGGATTTGCTGGAAAGCGTGTCATCGAAGAAACCATCCGTGAAAAATTACCCGAAGGATTTCAAACATCTGAATATCTTTTAGATCATGGGATGGTTGATTTAATCGTTGAACGTAAAGATTTGCACAGTTCATTATCAAAACTATTAAGTCACATCTTGAAATAAGATTTTCCCTATTTACTTTTAATATTGAAAATGATACCTGAAACTTGAAGTATCATTATTGCCGCTTTGTAATTATTTATTTTTATGGGATGATTACACGCTGATATTTTGTTACGCTTATTTATAAAGTTTAGGTATTGAATGATAGGTTTCATTGCAAAGTTTGTGTCCCCCCTTATAAGTCTTGGCGTTATTATGCTGGGGAATGGCCTGTTAAATGTTTTAATTCCGGTTCGTCTTGAACAAGAAGGAGCGACGGTTACCCTTGTTGGGGCCATGTGGGCAACATATGCTTTGGGCCAGATTCTGGGGGCTTTTCGGATTGATCCGTTTATTACCCGTGTTGGCCATATCCGGGCCTATGCTGTTTTCGCATCTGCTGTTGCTGCATCAACATTGGCTTTAGGCTTTACTTTTGATGCGACTATATGGTTGCTTTTGCGCTTTATCACAGGATTTTGCACCTCTGGTTTGTTTTTAATTATCGAAAGTTGGCTCTTGAGCGGGGCAGATAAATCAACCCGTGGAAGGCTTTTGTCCATTTACATGATTACTTTATATGGGTGCCAATCAGCCGGAAGTTTATTGTTGGATTTATTTTCGATTGAATCTGTTTTACACTTTACGACTGCGGCAATTCTTTCAAGTTTATCCGTTATCCCCCTGTCTATGACACGGGCAAAAGACCCAAAATTGGAAGAACCAGATGCCTTAAGTATTTATAATCTATATAAAATAAGTCCAACAGGGGTTCTTGGTTGTTTCAGTGCTGGGATGATTACAGGAAGTATTTATGGCTTACACCCCTATTTTCTAAGGGCGGTTAATTTTGAAGCCCCCCAAGTCGCCTTGATTATGTTTGCCACTGTTTTTGGGGCGGGGGCTTTGCAGTATCCCGTGGGGCGTTTTTCAGATTCTTTTGATCGCCGCCGTGTGATGGTGGTCATGGCCATTCTTTCTGGGGTATGTAGTTTTATTATTTCCTTTACAGACCCAAGTTTTTTCAAGGTCATGTTGGTTGTGTCTTTTTTCTTGGGCGGTTTTTGTTTCACCCTTTACCCCATAAGTATTAACCATGCTTGTGACAGTATCGACAGCAAGGCAATTCTGGCGGCAACGCAGGGGTTATTATTCGCTTATTCCATTGGGTCTTCTTTTGGGCCTTTGATTTCATCGGCGGTTATGCAGATTATTGGCCCCCGCGGTATGTTTATTTTCTTTATGGTCTTGACCAGTTTCTTGGCTTTGTTCTTTCAATGGCGCAGTCGACAACGCCCGATCGAAGAAAATGAAAAGCAAGACTTCGTTAACGTTACATCCACAACGCCTATCAGTATACAAATTGAACGAGATGGATTGGAAAAAGATGAAAAATAAGGTATAATAAAAAAATAATAATTATAGGGGGAATTCCAGATGTTTAAATCGATACTGTCAACCTTATTGGTGTTTTCGACCATTGTAAGTGCTGATGACAATGCGTCAAGGGTTGAATGTAAAGCCCGATGTTGGGGGGCGAAAAAGGCTGCTAATGGTATTACCCAAGGTATAGACGAAGTCTTAAAACAAAAAGAAACAAAAACAGGGGCTTACCAAAAAAAATATAAACAGTTGTCTGGGGCGCTAAGGAATTCAGGCAGAGAAAGCGTCATGCGAAGCCTAGAGTACGATCCTGTTTCCAAACTTCCAAATTTTTCTGCAATGCTGATTAAAAAAAATATTGCGAACGTAACAAATGCGGATATGTGTTTTTTTAGGTGTGGGTCTGCACGGGTAAGGGTTGGTCAACCAATTGACTTTATGTACACGTATTTTATGACAGTTATTGCCTCCTTCAGCATGAAAGATCTAAGGAAAGCTTTCCTTTATTATGGGGCCCCTTTTGATACTTACAATGTTAAAAAAATGTTGGATACGACGGCAAAAGAAATGAAACAAGATAAATTTGACGATATTTTTAAAAATGCGAAAGACAGCCAGGTCGCTGATTTTGTAAGAAATGTGCGCCTAGGGAAAGATAGTTTTATAAACCTTAGACCAGAAGAATAATTTTGTAAGTATTATTTGGGCAGTTTTATTATAACTTTAAGGCCGCCTAAGGATGCTTTGCTAAATCGAATTGCCCCCCCATGGTTGGTTATAATATCTGCAACAATGCTTAGGCCCAGCCCAATGCCGCCTGTTTTGATGTTTCTTGATGTATCCAGTCGAACAAAAGGTTTTATTATTTCTTGGTAATATTCTTCCATAACACCCGGGCCGTTATCTTCAACTGAAATAATATAACTTAATTTTTCTTCTGTCAGCTGTACGAAAGCATGACTTGAAAAACGTTTGGCATTTTCAAGAATATTATTTAAGACCCGTTTTATGGCACCAGGCTTTAGGCGAGTATGAATGGCCTTTGTGATATCTTGGTTGATCTTGAAATCTTTTCTTGAAAACTGGGCGCATACATCGCTGATTAATGTACTTAGATCTGTTTTTTCTGCAACTTCTAACGTATCGCTTTTTACAAATTGAAGGTATTCCCCAATCATATTTTGCATGTCGATAACTTCTTTTTTCAAAAGATCGTTTTCCTTGCTGTTTGGCATCATTTCCAATTCAAGTTTTATACGGGTAAGGGGGGTTCTTAAATCATGGGATATGGCAGCCAACATATCAGTACGCTGTTGTATTTGGCGTCGTATTCTTTCTTTCATTTTATTAAAAGCCAGCCCTGCTTGGCGAACCTCAGTTGCTCCGGATTCTTTAAATTCAATAAAATCCTCTCCTTTTCCAAATTTTTCTGCAGCAATGGCAAGGTTTCGAATGGGGCGAACTTGATTCTTCATAAATAAAATTGCGATAATTAAGAATAATACAGAGGCCCCAATGCCCCATATAAAAACCAAGGGCGCTGTCCGACTGATTAATCTTTTTCGGTTAATATTAAATTTAAGAATCCCTTCCTTAACTTGAACATAAACCTTAAAAAGTTGTTCATCTGAATCTATAATATAAGGGGTGGTGATTTTTCTGTTTAATGCACTTGAAAGATAATGATTTGCCCATGATTTATCTGTCTTGACACCAAGGTCTTTTATTTTCTTATTAGGGTAAAAATAACTGTCAATTCCAATATTTTTTTGAACAATAGAAAGGCTGGCATTATTTTCTTTTTTAAGTTTTGTAATCAAATGAATGGAGCTTGAGATATTTCCGGCATTAGAGCGGGTAACTGAATCCACATAACGATCCCAGAAAACAAAAAAAGAAATGGTCTGAACAAGAATAAGCGGGGTCACGATGATCAAGACCATCCTTTTTAATAAGGATTTGGGCAGGATGCTTTTAAATTGGAATTTTTCTTTCATCAACTTCCCCATAAAATATAACCTTTGTTTCGAATGGTTTGTAAAAAACGTGGTTTCTTTGGATCTTGTTCCAGCTTTTTTCTTAGTCGGGTTATTTGCACATCAATTGTTCGGGGGGTTGTCTGAACGCCGATTAATTCCATTAACTGTTCCCTTGATATTTCTTGCCCCACATGATCCACCAAAATTTTAAGCATATTTGATTCTGTTGTTGTTAAGGGAATGTTTTCATTTCCTTTTCGTAAAGTTTTTTTCAAAGAATTAAAGTTAAAGGCGCCGATTTGTATTTCTTCTTGTTCTGTTTTGGTGGTTGCTTGAACCCTTCTTAAAACGGCAGTGATTCTTAAAAGCAATTCTTTTGGTTCAAAGGGTTTGGGTAGGTATTCATCAACCCCTAATTCCAAACCCATAATGCGGTTTTCAATTTCACCCATTGCCGTCAGCATAAGAATCGGCACATCAAAGCCAGCACTTTTTAAACTTTTTGTAAGTTCCATACCCGTTTCACCTGGCATCATGACATCCAGAATAATTAGGTCAAATTGAAAGGCTTCTATAACTTTTCTTGCAGAAAAGGCCCCGTCAACGGTTGTTACTTCAAAGCCATTTTCAGATAAATACTTTGATAAAAGTTCCCGCAATCTTTGGTCGTCATCAACAACCAGTAAGTGATTTTTTTTGGGCTTATCCATGGCAACTTTCTTTGTCAAAGCATTCAAAGGAGTTGCTGTTATATCGATTGATTTTCAAAGCCCTTTTTTGTTCATGGATCGAAAGATTGCGTAAGGAAACAACTTGTTCTTGCCAGTCAACAGGATGGGTGTGGTTTAAGATTTGCAACATAGAAACAGCATGATCATAAGGAAGGCGCATCATCCAATCAATTGATTCCTGGCTGATGGGCAAAGAATGTGTATGAACCCGTATATGTTGCCCCATGATTCGATGTAAAACTTCTTTAATGTGATTGCCATCAAAATCAGCCTTTTGAAGGAACAGATGAATAATTTCCCGTTTTTTGCTTCGTAAGCTTTTGGTTTCTTGAAAGGTTTTCGACTGGTGCCCATGGACAATTCCATGGTTTTCAGAGGGGACGGCAGGATTGAACCTGCCAAAAAATAATAGATAACAAACAACGAAAATGCATAGAATCGTTATCAGAACAATATTTTGTAAATATATTTTTTTCATAAATAATCACCTTATCCTTATGATCTTACAAACAGAGCAATGTTACAAGAATAAATGGGCTTGCTTGTCCGAAAATAATTACGCATAATGCTGCTATGGATACCAATTTATTTGAAAAAAACACAAAAAACAAAGATAAAAATTCATATTCTGCAAAAGATATCGAAGTTTTAGAAGGATTAGATCCTGTTCGGATGCGCCCTGGGATGTATATTGGCGGGACGGATGATCACGCGTTACACCATATGGTGGCAGAGGTTTTAGATAACTCTATGGACGAAGCTGTTGCGGGCCACGCGGATTTAATTACCGTTAGTTTGGATGCAAATGACTGTATTACAATTACAGATAACGGCCGCGGTATTCCCGTGGATCCCCACCCGAAATATAAAGACAAATCAGCCCTTGAAGTTATTTTAACAACCCTTCACTCTGGCGGAAAGTTTTCCAATAAAGCTTATGAAACATCAGGTGGTTTGCACGGGGTTGGGATTTCTGTTGTGAATGCTTTGTCGGATCAGTTCGAAGTAAATGTCAAAAGGGACGGCAAAATTTGGCAACAAAAATACAGTAAAGGGGTTCCTTTAACAAAGTTAATAGAAATCAAAAGTGCCAAAGGAACGGGAACAAGTATTGCCTTTCACCCTGATCCAGAAATTTTTGAGACAGCTAAATTTAATGCCCGTTCTTTATACCAACTAACAAGGGCAAAGGCTTATTTGCATCGTGGGGTGCGCATCACGTGGGAATGTTCGGAAAATCACAAGAAAGATACCGTTCCTTTGCAAGATGAATTTCATTTTCCCAATGGATTATTGGACTTCCTTAGTCAAACAGTGGACCTAGAAAAATCAATTACGCCAGAGCCTTTTCACGGTTCGGTTGAAGTTAAAGAACATAAAGCCAAAATTGAATGGGCCATTTGTTGGAAGCCAGGGTATGAAGAATTCATGCGGTCCTATTGCAATACTATTCCAACAAGCCAAGGGGGGACCCATGAAAGTGGTTTCAAACAAGCCATTATCAAAGGGTTAAAAGATTTTGGTGAGTTATCTAAGAATAAAAAAGTAAGCAAAATAACGGCAGATGATGTTCTGAAAGGGGCAACGGCTGTTTTATCCGTGTTTATAACGGACCCACAATTCCAAGGTCAGACAAAAGAAAAATTATCTAATACCTATGTAACGCGCGTGGTGGAAAATGCGATAAAAGATCACTTTGATCATTGGCTTAGTCGCCATCCAAATGTGGCGAATGCTTTGTTGGACAGAATTGTTGAAGCAGCAGAAGAACGTCAGCGTTTGCGTCAAGCACGAGAGGCAAGCCGTAAATCTGCGACACAACGATTAAGGTTGCCAGGTAAGTTGGCTGACTGTAGCCAAAAAACAGCAGCAGGGACAGAGGTCTTTTTTGTAGAGGGAGATTCTGCCGGTGGTACAGCAAAGCAGGCGCGAGACCGGGCGACACAGGCAGTGATGCCATTGCGTGGAAAAGTTTTAAACGTTGCCAGTGCCTCTTTCGATAAATTACAGGCAAACCAAGAATTGAACAATCTTGAACAAGCTTTGGGGTGTGGCCGCCGCGATAAATATAATGAATCAAAACTTCGTTATGACCGCATTATTATTATGACGGATGCGGACGTTGATGGCGCGCACATTGCCTCTCTGTTAATGACTTTCTTCTTTTTTGAAATGCGGGATTTGATTGAAAAAGGTCATTTATATTTGGCCCTTCCCCCTTTGTACAAAATATCCCAGTCGGGAAAAACTTTTTATGTTCATTCGGATGAAGAAAAAGATGCTGTTGTGAAAAAAGAATTTAAGGCAGGATCTAAGTATGACATCAGCCGATTTAAAGGGCTGGGGGAAATGAATGCGCCCCAGTTAAAAGAAACAACGATGAATAAAGAGACACGAATTCTGGCGCAGGTTTCTTTGCGCGATGCACAGAATATGGTTGATGAAAATTTGGAAAAATTCGTAAATGAATTGATGGGGAAGAAACCTGAATACCGTTTCAAATTTATTCAGGAAAATGCCAAATTTGTTGGTGATTTAGATATCTAAATAGGCAGATAAACCCTTTATTTATAAAGTAAATAAGGCAATGGTGGGGGGCGTGTCTTTAAAGGGATTGTGTTAAAAAATGGGGGCCCTGATAAATTTTTGGGGAGGCTTTTTCTTTAAATAATC
>TARA_R110002050_G_scaffold118195_2_pt1 | contig 77709 bp, 80 predicted proteins | sample TARA_R110002050 | Tara Oceans TARA_R110002050 (sample SAMEA4396988) | marine metagenome | biome: Polar Biome; feature: [DCM] deep chlorophyll maximum layer (ENVO:01000326); material: water (ENVO:00002006), including particulate matter (ENVO:01000060) such as... | depth 25 m
AGGCCTGACTGAACTTAAAGTTGCGGATGATATGCATGCACGTAAAAACATGATGTTTGAAGAAGCTGATGGGTTTATCATAATGCCAGGTGGATTTGGCACGTTGGAAGAATTATTCGAAGTTATTACCTGGAAGCAAATTGGCCTTCATGACAAACCAATTGTAATCGTTAATGTGGGTGGATTTTGGACACCATTAAAAGACTTAATGTATTCAATCGTTGAAAAGAAATTCGCCTCATCAACGGATGATAATATTTTCTGTTTTGTTGATAATGTTGAAGATGCGGTTTCTACATTATTAAAAGCCCCACGGATTAAAGTTAATCCATCAAAAAAATGGACCCGCGAATAAAATTAGTCGGGTTAAAATCGTTGCAGTATTTCAGCTGTTTTGTTAAGTTTCTTGAATTCAGACTTGACATAATGGCGGGGCGTTGCTAAATATACTCTAGCTTAGAAATTAAGGATTTAAAATGAAAGTTGTTAGCTCATTAAAAACATTGAAAAAAAGAGACAAAAATTGTCAAGTCATTCGTCGTAATGGCCGCGTTTATGTTATTAATAAAAAGAACCCACGCTTTAAAGCGCGTCAGGGTTAATTTTAAAAGATTAATGACTGAAGGATAATCTTGCCTAAATAGATTATTCCTTCACAATCAAAAAGTTTGCAAAGGTTTCTTAATTAATTAAGAAACCTTTTTCGTTTGAATTCAAATAATCCTTTATTAATAGGCTGATCAACTTTGATATTTGACAGGGATACGTTGATAACGTTTCCTTGAAAATCCTTTATCACCCACCCATTTAAAAAATAAGATTTTGCATCAAAGGAAAGGTTAATCAGGGACCCATCCGGAAGGTCAATTTCAATTTGGATATTTTTTTCTGTCGTGGTTATTTTTTTGATAAGGCCAATATCAATAAATTTCAAAGAATCTTTCAATAACAGCATCGCCGGTGTTTGGTCGATTTCCATATAAGTAGGCTGATCAATATTCTCATCATAATAAATTAAATTGGTCCCATCAGCATAAATTGTATAGGGGGCATTTTTATAGATAAATCTTAGCTTGCCAGGTTTTTCAACATACAATTTTCCTTGTTCAACTGCCTGACCATTGGTTGTTTGAATAAAATCTGATTGCCAGGATGTTGTGGCATTTACCTTTTTTTCTATATTTTCCAAAGGGCCTGCAAAAGAAGACTGACAAAATAGTATGACTATGATAAATAAAATACGCATTTAATCCCGGGAATTTAATAAAATTTCACGTTTTCCGACATGGTTTGCGGGGCTGACAACCCCTTCTTTTTCCATGCGGTCCATTATTCTTGCCGCACGGTTATATCCAATTTGAAGGCATCTTTGGATATAGCTTGTTGATGCTTTGCGATCTTTTATAATCAAGGCAAGGGCTTGATCATAAAGGGCGTCGCCGGAATCTTTACCTTCACCGCCACCTAGGATAGATCCAAAATCACCATTTTCTTCGGAAATGACAGATGTTTCATATTTGGGTTCGCCTTGTGATTTCAAGAAATGAACAAGACGTTCAACTTCATCATCTTCAACAAAGGGGCCATGAACACGTGTAATGCGTCCGCCTGGGGCCATGTAAAGCATATCCCCTTGTCCTAAAAGCTGTTCCGCCCCTTGTTCACCAAGAATGGTGCGGCTATCGATTTTTGATGTAACGCTGAAGCTAACGCGTGTTGGAAAGTTTGCTTTAATGGTTCCGGTGATCACATCAACCGAAGGACGCTGCGTTGCCATAATTAAGTGAATGCCGGCCGCCCTTGCCATTTGCGCAAGACGCTGAACAGCCCCTTCAATATCTTTTCCGGCAACTAACATCAAGTCAGCCATTTCATCAACAATAACGACAATATAAGGAAGGCGTTCTAAGGGAAGTTCTTGGTCTTCGTAAATAGGTTGCCCTGTTTCAGTATCAAAACCTGTTTGAATATTACGTGTGATTTTTTGCCCTTTTTCTTTGGCTTCCATAATTTTTTTATTATAGCCATCGATATTACGAACCCCTATTCTGGACATGGATTGATACCGGCTTTCCATTTCGCGAACGGCCCATTTCAAGGCCATAATGGCTTTGTGGGGGTCTGTCACCACAGGGGTCAACAAGTGCGGAATACCATCGTACACGGATAATTCCAACATTTTCGGATCAATCATAATGAACTTACATTCATCAGGTGTCAGGTGGTAAATTAAGGATAAAATCATGGTGTTGATGGATACAGATTTCCCTGAACCTGTTGTTCCCGCAACAAGTAAATGCGGCATTTTTGTGATGTCGACAATGACGGGACTTCCCCCAATATCACACCCTAAAGCAAGCGGTAGCTTGCAAGAGGTTTGTGTATAAGATTTGTCTTCAAGCATAGGACGCATATAAACAGTTTGACGTTTGGCATTAGGCAATTCAATGCCAATGGCATTGTAGCCAGGAATAACAGAAATACGGGCAGAAACAGAACTCATGGATCGGGCAATATCATCAGACAGACTGATAACGCGGGAAGATTTTGTTCCAGGGGCTGGTTTGAATTCATACAATGTAACCACGGGACCCGGTTTAATATTTGTAATTTCCCCTTTTATGCCAAAGTCATCCAGTGTTGACTTAAGCATTTCGCCACTTTCTTTTAAGGCCTGGCTTTGGCCTGAAATTTTTTCATTAAAAACCGCCCCTTCTTGCATAAGGGTGGTGGATGGGAATGTATAGCCATCTACAGTTTGACCATAATCAGACCTGGAAATTTTTGGGGAAACAGAGGGTTTTTTGGCAACCTTTTTAAACAGAGAAGCCTGGGACTGTAGGGTTTCTTTAGGGAATTCTTGCCTGAAAGTATCTTCTGAAACAACAGGTTCTTGGGCAATGATTAAAGATTCTGTATTTTTACGCTTTTGGAACAAGCCCTTTAAAATCAAAACAGGCTGAATAACAATAGACTTTAGTGTCTGCCCCCCAGCTTTCCATACTTTCAAAGGAATTCCCCAGGAAAAAAGCAGAAAACTTAAGCCAAAAATAATAAAAAACAAAATATTTACAAGATTAGGAATATTAAAATAAGTGCTTAGGAATAAGGAGTTCTGATATAAAACTTTCCCTATAATCCCTTCGGGATAGATGGCTGCCCAGGAATCAAACGGAAAAGAAAAGGGGGTAATGCTGGCACCCAGAAAAAAAGTTCCAAAAAGAAAATTTGCGACGCGCAGTTTAAAAAGATTTATTTTGTGTTTGCTTATGATGTGCAGGCCCCAGATTATGAATGTTGGCACCAAAAGATAGCTTGAAAACCCAACCCACTGAATAAGAATATCGGCAATATAAGCACCCGGTATCCCCAATTTATTAAGGGCCCCTTGCGTGTTGACAGAGTTAAGTGAAGGATCTGCCGGATGATAGGTTAATAAAACCACAACGACAGCTGCCGCCAAAATAATCAGAATGATACCTGCCAATTCAATGGCTCTTTTTTTTATGAAACTTTTAAAGCTGGAATCTATAATGTTATTTGATTTTTGTATCATTGGTCCTTGAATATTAAAAAATATGACTATCTGTATATTATCTTTTTTGTTTAAAAAATGCAAAAGAATAGACACCCATAGTTGAAATTGACTTTATTTTAACTTTGGGGCAAACTAAATAAATAAAAAATAAATAAATAAATGACAGGGACTGTGAAAAAACATAAAAAAATTGTATTGGGATGCTTGGTGCTGGGCTTTTTCTGTTTGTTTGCGTTTGTGGCAACCCCACAAGTTTTCAAAAATAACTCTCCAGTGATATCAAAATTTTTCGGGAACCAACCCCCTATGGGGCAAGGGTCCGTTACCAAATATATGTTTACTGTGTATAAATTAGCGTTATGGGCAGAAAATAATCAATATAAATATAGTAATAAATTGGCTCTTCAGGCCTGGCAGGAAATTGAAGTTACCCAAGAAGATCTTATAAAAGAAACCTTAAAAAAGATATATGATAATAACCATGTGTCGGATGAAAAATTGGGCCAGTACGAAGGTTATCTTAAGAAAATTTATCCAGCAAATATTAAACCAAAGCAGACCTGGACGGTGATATACATCCCCAATAAGTCCATCGACTTTTACTTTAATGGTAAGCCATATGGGAAAGTTAAAGATATGGATTTCGCCAAAAAATATTTTGGTATTTGGATGAATCCAGCAGGAGAATTTAAAGATCTTCGTCAAAACCTTTTGAAAAATCAGAGGACTTAAGCCTTCTGTATGGCACAGCAATTACTGGCCCCCCCGCCAAAGACCTTTTAAATAAAAAACGTGATTTGAAATAAGTAAGCATTATTTTTGGTTTCATTATTCCCTTATATACTTGTTGATTTCCTGCAAATAAGAATTTAGACTTGTACTGTATAAATAAACAAAAAACAGGATTGGCTATGGTTAAACACATTTTTTTATTTTTTCTTATTATTTTTTCTTATTCAAACACAGCAAGCGCAGAAAAAGAAAAACCTGTTCTAACAAATGGTTGGTATCAATGGTCGCCGTATCAATACTCTGTTGAGAATGAGGGGCTTAAAACCTTAACAGGTCTGGATGTTACACTTGTTCAGAAATTAACAGAAAAAACAGGAAGGGAAGTAAAATATTCGCCTGTTAGCTGGAAAGAACACCAAGATCAGTTGCGCGATGGGACAAGAGATTTCGCCGCCGGCGCCACCTACACAGATGCCAGGGCAAAGTTTGTTTATTTTTCAGAGCCTTACCGTTTTGAAGAAAATTCTATGTTCACAAACTGGGATAACGTTGGGACTTTAGAGTTCAACAATATTTCAGAATTCCTACAACAGATACGTGAAAATAACTTTAAATTAGCCGTTATTGACGGATATATCTATGCGGACCCAAGTCTTAATGACTTTATTAAAGATCCTGTGAATGCTGACCTTATTACAAAAACGGGGGATGATCACGAAAGCATGAAACTTTTAATGAAGGGCGAAGTCTCTGGCTTTTTAGCAGATAAAACAGTTGGGGCAAATATGATTTGGAAAACCAAAATGGGACAAGAAATAACAGAAGTTCCTTTGAATATAAAAGTGCCAATTCATCTTATGTTTTCCAAGAAAGCAGTGCCTTTTTCTGTTGTTGAAGAATTTAACAAAGCCATTAAAAGCTATGTCGGATCAAATGAATACAATACAATTGTAACAGAATATTTGGCCCCAGTTATGTTCTTGAAAACGGTTGATTCCCCCTGGTTCCGAATCGTTGAAACCATTGGAACAATAGCATTCGCGTTATCCGGTGTTATGATTGCCTTCCAACAAAGGGCAACCTTGCTTGCCGCTTTCTTATTTTCCTTCCTGCCTTCTTTTGGTGGCGGAATCGTCCGGGACGTTTTGTTTGGTATTACCCCCGTTTATATTTTAAGGGCACCTATTTACTTTTTAATCGTGGCGGGGATTGTTGTCGGATCTTATTTAATTTCCCACTATGCAGGAAACAAAGTTTCTAAATTCTTTGATGCTTTGATTCCGGCGAAGTTAAAGAAAAGAAAAGAAAACTTTTACTTAGTCTTAACCGATTCGATGGGGCTTGCCGCCTTTACAGTTTCGGGTGTGTTTGTAACTTTGGTTGCTAAGGTTGAACCATTCTGGTTATGGGCCCCATTTTTCGCCCTTTTAACAAGTGTCGCCGGTGGGATTATTCGTGATATTCTTGCAAGACGTGATAAAATTGTGGCCTTTTCAGGCGCCCCTTATGGGGAATGGGCAATTATTTGGGGTTTTGCTTTTTCGATGTACCTTTATTTTAATGCCATTAATATTTCACAAGAAATTGTTGCCCAGGGTATTATCGTGACAATTCTGGGTGTCTTCTTTAGCCGAGTAATTGTTTATCTTTTGAATATCAATAATCTTACATTTAAAGATATTCACAAAAAATAATGGTAAAATTAGAAATATTTTATTTTATCAACTAAGAAAATAACCCCTTAATGTAATAGGTTAAACCTAAATTACATGGGGGGTTTATGGCTTTTATATATAAATTTTTAATTTTATTTAGTTTTTTTATTTTTACAGAATCTATTTATGCAGCGGCAGTAGAAAGTTCGACGACGTTAGAAATGATTGGCGCGGAGGAAAGGTCAAATCCTTTATCGACAGCCCGGCTGCCCAGATTAAAGAGAAGACGAAGTTCTGAACCAGAGCCTGAAATTTCAGATAATGTACAAATAGCAATAATTGGTGGGGGATATACAGGGATTATTACGGCAATTGTCCTGGGTCAAGCTATTCCGGATGCCAGTATTATTTTAATAGAAAAAGAACGACACTTATTAACCGGGGCAAGTTTAACCCCAGGGCGGCTTCATCTTGGGGGGGAATATCCTTTAGATTCAGAAACCGCTATTAGTTGTTTATGGGGGGCCTTTCTTTTAAAGCAACTGTTTGGATCGGCTGTTTTAACAGACATTCCGGCGGCACAATATCTTGTGGCAAAAGATACAGCCGCCTTTGATTTAACGCTGGAAAACCAGAAAGATTTTTATGAAAAAAATATCAGAGATGTATACAGAAAAATTTATGATAGATTCTTTCCCACGTCATCACATAAAGAAGATTTCTTTGGTCCTCCTGAAGATTTGCTAAGAAGTTTATCAGCGTCAGAGTTACCTAGCGGTCATTTTTCTGGAGGGGTGGAAATTAAAGAGCCTGGCATTCATCCCATAAAAATGGCCACAGCTTTGAAGCATCTTTTATCATCTTTTGATGTAACTATTAGAACAGATACAGAGGTACTAGGTGTTCACAATGTTAGGGGGTGGACTTTAAATACAAACAAGGAAGCAGTCCATGCAGATATTGTTGTTAACGCGACATGGCAAGAAATTTATAATTTAGATAAAGAAGCGCTGGCAGTACCAGAAATAAGACATGGTAGGGCTGTTTCTGCATCAATGTCGCCTGCCTCTCCGGAATATTATATTTTTTCCCGGGCACTTCTTGTTGTTGATACAAGCAGTGAAGAATCAATTTTATCAGCGACATCTTCCTCTGCCTCTGCTGCTTCAGCGGGGACGCCGACCTTTTCTACTCTGCCTTTTGAAAATGGTGATCTGCGGGCCTATTTTGGTCTATTAGGTAGTAAAGGTGGTATGTTTTGTCCAATTAATCAAAACACGGCTTTGCTTTATTGGCCAGATTTAAGCGGATCCTATATTGAAAAAACAAGATTGGGTGGGTCCAGAACCCTGTCAAGCCCAGATTTTCTGCGGCGTATGTACAAAGCTAAAGAAGAAGAAATAATTCCAGGGGAAATAAGTAAGCAAATTCTGGAAAATTTAAAAGAAAAATACCCACAGTTGAAGGACGCGCGGCCTTTAAGATTAGTTGTCCGAGAAACATTATCACATGATGAAGATTTAGGTAAACGCCCCCCCCTTCCTGTGAGGGAAATAAAAAAAGGATGGTTCAGTGCCTTATCTACAAAGGCAACTTTTTCTGGGATAACAGCCTTAAATGCTGTAAAGCAAATTCTTTCTTATATAAAGGCCGGATCTTCTGCCGGAAACAAAGCAAAAGTTGCAAAAGAAAGTGATGTCAGTGCAGGAATGCCTACTATGAATAATTTTTTTTCAAACCTTAGTTCTTCTGTATCAGATAAAACATGGATCCTTCCAGAGGAGTTTAGATTTTCAGAAAGGCTGACTGGTTTGAAAGAATCTGACTATATTCAAGATGCCTATCAACGAAGGTTGCCTATTTCGATGGCTGTGGACTATTCAATGCGGCCGACTTTGACACATGTTAAAGAGGCAGAAATATTTGTGAGGAGCTTGCCAAAAATTATTGACTTAGCAGGCATTGAGCTGACCCCTGATGAAAAAGAAATTATTATAAATTATATTGGATTGCCAACTTCAGCCTTACATTTTTTAAATCTAAGTTATATAAAATTAACCTCTGCTGAGGTTGCCAATTTGACGACGGCACTAGGATCCAATGCCTCTTTAAAAAGAATAATTTTCAGAGGCATGGGATTGGCTGGGGATGATTTTTCTTCTATTTTACGTGTTTTAAAGGATAAAGAGATAGAGTTTTTAGATATTAGTTTAAATCTTATTGATACCCAGCCCAGCAGAGTAAAAAATAAAAATTTATTGGATGTTCACCAGTTTATAGTAGATGCCCCCAATAGCTTGTCCACACTGGTTATGGAAAAAATGGGCTTAGGGGTCAAGGATATTAGACTTTTAAGAGGCGCGATGCATGAAAGGGGAAAAATCAGGAAGTATTCCATAGATGTAAGAGTAGATATGAAAGATACAGAACCATCTACTGTCAGTGAAGATCCCTTTCACATATCAGGAAGGGGTTTAACAGAGCCTGAAAGACTTAGGCTAAGCAGACAGCTTAGCCTGTCTTTAGAATCAGATAAAGCATTGGCAGGGGAAAGTTTATCCCCTTAATTCTTTGTCTTGTTCAAACCATTTTGAATAAATGTTTTAAAGATAAAATATTTGCTGAAGGTATCTTTAAATAGATATTTTCTAAAAATTTTAGATTAGTAACAGTTTCTTCAGATGCCCATAACTGTAACATTTCTAAAAGAACGGAATCATTTTCTAGTAATTCAATAATGTGGACTATGTCTTTATTATTCAGGTTCAAATTTAAAAAGAATTTAGAGAAAGATTCTTTTTTCAGGGCTTTTTCTTCAAAAAGACCTATATCCAGAAATTTAAAAATTAAAGTTTTGTAATAGTAATCTGTACCAATACTAAATTGATCATAATTTTTTTTAAGTAACTTATTCATTTTTTCCTCCATTGTTTTTATAATTTTATAGTGGAATAGTTCTTATGGGTATTCTATCCGTAAAGATCCCGGGGTTGGTGTGTTTTATGGGGGAATTTTACATATTTTTCAACTGAATAAGAACGCTTGATAAAGGTATTCTTATTCAATGAGAAATAAAAAAACATATGACTGGGCGGCGACACATACTTCCTTTATAAAACAAGTATGCCAACCATTATTTGATACTTTCAATATAACAACCTTTGGTTATAAAAAGGTCCTTAAGAATGGAAAATATATATTCTTTTCCACAAGAGAAGAATGGTTAAAATTCCATTATGAAAACATAGGCGGGCATGGTCTTTTTTTCAAAGGCGCAATGGATAGATCAAAAGAAGCTGGTTTTGAAAGGGCCATATGGCCAAAGGAGCCGAAAGACGATTTTTTGCAATCTCTATTTTTACATAATATGAGTAATGGTATAAATTTTTACAGAACAAATGGGGATGATATAGATTTATGGACATTTTCCACAGAAAAACATTACCATCAAGATCCGAATAGTTATGTAGAAATATTAAATTATTTAGAAAAATTTATCATATATTTTAATGGAATGGCATCAGGAATAATAAAGGAATACAAAGATGATGATTATGCATCATTGATTGGGCAGGTTGGTTTGGAACAAAATCATGATGTACAAGAGTTAAATAGGCAAAAATCAAAACTATCAGAATTCAATAATCTATTGGAAAATTCGTCTACTATTATCCAGGGAAATAATGGCCCCATTATTCTTACAAAAAGACAGAAAGAGTGTTTGAAAAAATTGTGTTATGGAAAAACGGCAAAAGAAATCGCCCGGGATTTAGATATCTCGGCAAGAACTGTAGAAGACCACCTGGATATTATTAAACAAAAAGGCGGGTTTTGTGCAAAATCTGAATTGATTTGTCAATTTTACAAAGCATTATTGATTAAAGACTTTTAACGCTCTTCCGCTTTGAATAAGGCAAGGGGCTTAATGCGTTCAGGCATCACTGTAAAATCAAGATAAACTTCAACAGCATTGTCTTTGTTTTCACGACGATACACAGGGGATGCAAATCGCAGTTTAAAGTCGCCATAGCTTGTATCATATTCAATGCCGCCACCAATACTCCAAAGCAAAGCACTAGAGAAATCAGGATATTGACGGGAATAAGATGTGCCCCAAGTCATAAACCCAACCAAAGTAAGTTCGTCTGTAAGATAGGTGCGGACTTGTGTCCCTGCATTGATCATAGAGCGCCCACCAGTAGGGGCGTTGGAGGCATCCAGCGGGCCCGCCATTTGGAATTTATACCCTGGAACGCTGTTGGCCCCACCCGGATAATAAAGTTTATGTGCCGGAATAACATTTTTCCCCGCACCAGGTGACAATCCTGTGGTTCCCCACATTCCAAAGACAACAGATTCATCAGTTGTTATGGGCAAATAAAGTTCAGAACTGATTTTTGTTTGTAAATAGCTATACATTTTCCCAAAGACATTCATATAAGGTAATAAGTCTACTTTAAAATTGAACCCTTTCTTAGGTTTTTTGCCCCCTTTTATCCGCGAAAAATATAATCCTGAAGGCGACCCAAGTATTCTATAGCTTGATTCTTTATTATTCTTTTTGACATTATTAATTTCAAAAGACACACCGGTTTGACCCAACAGGTAATAAAGGAAAGGATATTGAATCATCCCATAAGAATCAAAGCCACTTTTTTTATACCCAGGGTAATCTTCTATGCCCGCGCGCATTTTTATAACAGCGTCCATGTTCAACACTTCCATAAAATCAGGAATGACAAGACCAACTTCCCCCATTTTGCGACTCTTCCCAACTTGGGCGTTGATATTTAGAATTTCCCCATTTCCAAATAAGTTACGTTCTTCCCATCCAACTTTTGCCACCCCTTCAAGCTTTCTTTCATGGGAATAGCCAACAATAAGTTCTCCGGTGTTTAAACCATCCAGAGATATATACATATTGACCATCCCGTTATCATCAACCTTATCATCAGGCGTGATTTTTACAGACTTGAATAAGCGGGTATTGTTTAAGGCCTGGATACTGCGCAGAATTTTTTCTTGGCTAAAGATATCGCCTTTGCGCCAAGCCAGCCTGCTTTTGATAAATTCAGCGTCGATGCCTTGTTCGGCACGTTGAACAACGATATTTCCAAATCTTGCAAGATGTCCAGGGACAACTAAAATTGCAGAAAATAATTTTTTACTTTCCCTATCAACGACAAAGTGATCTTTTTTGATTTCTGCAAAGGGATAGCCACGATCTTTTAAGAATTTCAACATTTCTTTAGTGGCTTTATTGATTTGTTTTTTTACCGCAGGCGTTCCAATTCGAATACCCAAACGTTCAACATTATTTGCAATAATGGCAACTTGTGGGTCGTCTTTTGGTTCTGATTTTATTTTAAAGGATCCCAAAGTATATCTGGTCCCAAGGTTAACTTTTAAGTAAACAAGAACAGGTTCAACGCGAATATCAACAAAAAAATCGAGTTCGGCGTCATAATATCCTTCGTCACCCATTAGTTTTTGAAGTTTGGTCATATCCCGGATGGCGATATGTTTAATTTCTTTTACAGTGGAGGGTGGCCGTGACTGACCTTTTAAAAGCAATGAATTGTCAGAAATTATTTTTCGAATATTTGGATCATCAACACCGTAAACAATGGTTTTATAGGGAATAAAAGCCGCGGGCGGCATAACCCGTGCATAGGCAGATCCCCCCACATAATTAGATAGGATAAGAATAGAAAGTAATAAAATTTTTAAATTATAAAGCGCGCGCACTTTCCCTGCCATTTTGAATACTTATATAACAAAAGGGTATCATATAAAACACTTCCGGATAAAGTAAAAAATATATAAAAATCAATAATATACAGCCGAGAATTTATAACTTTGTTAGGCATTACTGCGTCACTCGTGTACCATTTGTCCACGTTGCCTCTTGGTGCCTATAACAAAATTAAAATGCTCTAGCTATAGGGATGTTTCAAGAATGTTTTATTGATATCAAATTTTTTATTCTCTTCTTCCATTTTTCTGATTTAATAATAGATATGAGAGAGGGAGAAAAATGAGAAATATTAAATACTTGTTATTTTGTAGTTTGATTTCAGTCACTGAATCCCATGCAAGGGATTCGCACTTCGCAGAAGAAATAGAGGCCTTTTCTGTGCAACGGGTTGGATCCGTGACCCCTTTGCCTCCGTGGGAAAAGGTTGCAGAAGATGATCCCGAAATCATGCCCACGTCATTACAGGTTATCCAGGCAAAAGAATCTGTAGTCGAAGCCGTTAAAAAAATGACTTTGGCGGATGTTTTGTCAGGGCTTAGGGGGGAATCATCAAGCTTGTTGACGGGATGGTCATCAGCGAAAATGTCAGGCTTTATTCTGGATTTTAATGAAAAATATGAAGCTTTAGGAATAAAAGAAAAAAAGAAAAAGCTTAGAAATTTACAAGGTGATTTGGAAAATATTAAAGGATCGAAAAAAAAGAAAAAGAAAAAAGGGAAAGCATTAAGAATTGCTGAGCTGGAGGAGACTATAGAATCCCTGAAAAATGATATTGCGGATTTTACTTTTTTAGAGGATAGGGAAAGCCTGAGAAAGATTAAGGTTACGATGGTGTCTTCAACACATAGCAACCCTTGGGCTTTGTCTGTCAAGTTAGGCCTTGAATCAGAGGCCAGCATCCCAGTACGATTTTTGGTCGACCTTAAGAAGGGTCTTGGGTTTCTTGTTGATATATAGACCGCCCACAACCCTGATTCTTCGGATGATTCCTAGGCCGTTTTGTGTTTAGGCTGATGCAATACAGGCCAGGCATCATCCACATCTTTAATGCGCGCATGAATTTTATCAACCGTTAGCCGAATTTGGGCATCTGTTGCAAATATCAAATGAATATGGGGCTCATCATACTGAATGGTCAAAAGTTCAAGGCTGTGATTTTGATCTTCATAACGCGTAAATCCACGATATTCAACCTTAGTCACATCTTGGAAAACAACACCGGTATGAAGGCGTTGGGGCTTTTCTTTTTTATTTTCAGATAATTCCCATCGAAAACGATTCGCGAAAATACGAAAAGTATGATCATCTTCACAATAATCCAAACCCTTTAAAGGGATGATTGCATCCTGCAAGAAGGCGGAAAATACTTCCAAATCTTCCTGATCTGTTGCCAGAATTTTTAATAACTTTGTATCCATTTTTGCCTCAACTGTTAAATACATTATAGGCGTTAAAAGAAAGAGTTGCAAACAGGAATTGTTTTGAATGGGCAACAAAGGTGAAAATCTTGTAATCACAGTAAATAAAAAGTATAAGGTACTTTTAGTGTGTCGTATAGGAGAATAATAATGGATAAAAACAAGAAACTAAAAGGTATCTCTGGATGGCTTATACTTATGGCCATTGGATTGGTTGGTGGTTTTTTTATATTATTAAAAGAAACTTTTTTATCGTGCCTTGTTTTCTTTGAACCAGAATTTTGGCAGCTTGTTAAATCGTTAGATGTAACAGAGAACTTAGTTCAGTTTTTTGTTATTTTGACTTCTGTAGTTTTTATCGTGTTTATGACAGTTGCTAACTTTTTCTTGATAATTTATTTTTTTGCCCGTCATTATTTGTTCCCAAAATATTATATTATTGTTCAATTCATTGGAATTATTGCCAGTTTTATTCATCTTATTGTTTTGGGAGGGCAAGCTTTAGGAGATTTATCAGTAGATATTTCTGCAGATGTTGATAGTGTGAGTAGAAGTATGTTTATGGCACTAATATGGATTGGGTATGTTTACGCTTCTAAAAGGGTTAAAAATACCTTCGTTAGCAAAGAAAAGCCTAAGTTTTTTTAATCACTTGTAAGAAGCTAGCCCTTAATGCATACGTTCCACAAGGGCACCGCATTCAGATAATTTGGTTTCAATGTGTTCGTATCCACGATCCAGATGGTAAATACGATGAACAATTGTTTCCCCTTTTGCGGCAAGGCCCGCCAGAACAAGGGAGGCAGATGCACGAAGGTCAGTGGCCATAACATCAGCCCCAATAAGTTCTTTTACCCCTTTAACAGTGGCAACAGACCCATCGATATGAATATTTGCCCCCATACGAAGTAATTCTGCAATGTGCATAAAACGGTTTTCAAAGATATTTTCTGTAATCGTGCAGTCACCTTCAGCCGTAACCATCATGGCCATGTACTGGGCCTGAAGATCCGTTGGAAAATCGGGATAGGGATTTGTACTGACACTGATGGCCTTTAAGGGTTTTTTAGGGTCTTTACGGCGTACAATAAAGCCCTTGTCTTTTTCAATGAATTCCAAGCCTGTTTTTTTCAATAAATCAACGACAGTAGGCAGAAGGGTAAGATCCCCATTGGTAATTTCAATTTCGCCATTGGTGATGCCAGCTGCCATAATATAGGTACCCATTTCAATGCGATCTGGAACAATATCGTGGGTTGCCCCTGACAGGCTTTCTACGCCATGAATTGTTAGTGTCTGCGTGCCAGCCCCTTCAATCTTTGCCCCCATCTTAATTAAAAGATTTGCCAAATCAACAATTTCTGGTTCTTTGGCAACATTGAATAAACGAGTGGTTCCTTTTGCAAGACAGGCAGCCATCATGATGTTTTCAGTCCCGGTAACAGAAATAACAGGGAATTCATAATCACCCCCAACCAGGCCATTTTCGGCGATTAAATGGGCATAGCCCTCTTCTAAAGTAACCTTTGCCCCTAAGGCTTCTAATCCCTTTAGGTGAAGGTCGATTGGTCTTGTCCCAATGGCACATCCACCAGGCATCGAAACATAAGTTTCTTTGTGCTTTGCAAGTAACGGCCCCATAACCAAAACGGAGGCACGCATTTTACGGACAAGGTCATATGTTGCTTTTGTTTCAATTGAGTCATTTGATTTCAAGCTTAGGGTATGCCCAATACCTTGGTTGGTTCCGTTCATGGAAATTTCCAAACCCATGTGCATCAACAGATTTGCCATGGTTGTGATATCGACTAAGTGAGGAACATTTTTCAAAGTGATCGTTTCATTTGATAGCAAGCTTGCAGCCATCAAAGGAAGGGCCGCATTCTTTGCGCCACTGATTTGAATTTTGCCTTTTAAAGCAGGGCCACCAATGATCTTTAATTTATCCATATTATTTATTTCTTTAAAATCTTAGGAAGGGTTACACCGCGTTGTCCCATATATTTTCCGGCCCTATCTTTGTACGAGACTTCGCATTCTGAATCTCCTTTGAAAAACAAGAACTGACAGACGCCTTCATTTGCATAAATTTTTGCAGGAAGCGGCGTTGTATTTGAAAACTCTAAAGTCACGTGACCTTCCCATTCTGGTTCAAGGGGGGTAACATTTACGATAATACCACAACGGGCATAAGTGGATTTTCCAAGGCATATGACCAAAACATCCCGTGGAATTTTGAAACATTCAATCGTTCTTCCTAAGGCAAAGCTGTTAGGGGGCAGAATACAAACATCTGTATTACGATTTACAAAAGAGGATTCTTGGAAGTTTTTCGGATCAATGATGGTGCTATCAACATTGGTGAATATTTTAAATTCAGGAGCAACCCGGGCATCATAGCCGTAAGAGGAAACACCATAAGATATTTGACCCGCCGCAACTTGTTTTTCTTCATAAGGAGTAATCATTCCTTTTTTAGCTTGTTCGCGAATCCAATGGTCAGGCAATATTCCCATAGTTTTAATCCTTCTTTTCTTCTGTTTGTTTCTTTTTCTTTGCTTTGGCTTGTTCTTTGCGTTTAAGCAAGTTTTCGCGCAAGGCAGAGGCAAGTCTGTCGTTGTTTTTTTCCAGGTATGAATTTTTCTTTTTGGTCATTGTTTCATTTTTTTACAAATCATATATTTTTCATGAAAACCTTGCAAGTATAAACACGATATGGCACCTTGTAAAAAAATTCAGGCCGTCGTAGCTCAGTGGTAGAGCGCACCCTTGGTAAGGGTGAGGTCGAGAGTTCGATTCTCCTCGACGGCACCATATTCAAGATTTTATTCTTCCAATTCCTACATGTTGCATTTTAACCACACAAGGGGCGAAAGTATTAGGTGTGCCCAAAGTGGCCTATAGTATTCCTATTATATGTATGCTAGATCTTTGATAAAGATTGTAATCTATTTTAGGAGGATAGTATGAAAAAACTTTTAATCGGAGCTGCTGCGGTAACTTTATTGGCGAGTACAGCTGGGGCTGATGCTAATGTCTTTAAAGGTCCTTATGTTGGGGCACAAGTTGGTTATGCACATAACTCAACAAGCATGAAAATTTTGGAAGGAACTGGTCAAGCAGGTCAACAAAATAATCATGGTGGATCAAGCGCAACTTTTATGGCTGTTGCTGGGTATTCTGACCTTTGGGATGATAACCACTTGTATGGTATGGAAATCCGCGGTGGGTACAATACATTAAGTAATAAAAAAAGTGGCGATAAACTAACAATGGATTGGACAGTTGGTTTGCGTGGTCGTTATGGATTTATTCTTGACCAAGATTGGTTGCCATTTGTTTCCTTGGGTGTTGATTATTCACATGCTAGGTATAATTACTCATATGGAACGCAAACAGGTGTTAAAGACAACTTCCGCGTTTGGGAACTTTCCCCAGGATTTGGTGTTGAATGGTCACTTTCTGAAAAAGTGAACTTCCGTGCTGATTATGAATTCGCTTTCAATATTAATGATCGTGGATTGAACACAGGAAAAGCAAAGGTTCACAACGGACCAAACAGACATCATGCTCGTGTTGGTGTAATGGTTAACTTCTAAATTTTTAGAAGTCCTGGGTGCCTTCATAATGAAGGTACCCATAATTTAAACTAGGAGATAAAAATGAAAAAGACTCTTTTACTTGCTGCAACAGCAGCGACAGTTTTGGCTGGTTCAGCTGAAGCGCGTAAATTTGATGGAACATATGCTGGTGTATCACTAGGATATGGTTTGGAAAATGCAAAAATGAATGTTGGCGGCACAACACCAACAAACAAGCATCACAAAGGTGGTGCTGCATCCCTTCACGCCTTGTTGGGTTGGGGTAAATTCATGTGTTCTAACTACTACGGCGCTGAAGTTCGTGGTGGGTATGATTTCCTAAATAAAAAGAAATCAGGCGACACATTGAAAGCTGGTTGGACTTATGGTCTTGGTTTCCGTGTTGGTCGTGTTTTCAACAACGACTGGTTGGCTTTCTTCCGCTTTGGTGTTGATCGTTCAGAATATGAATTCAAGTACACGCGTTCAGGAACACAAAATAAAGATAACATGCGTGTTTGGTCAGTTGTTCCAGGTTTTGGTGCTGAATATGCTGTTAATGATATGTTTAATGTTGGTCTTAGCTATGAATATTCAATTGGGTATACACAGCAAGGAAATAACTCTGAATACAAAATGTCAAAATTACCACGTAACCATAATGTGCGTGTTGGTTTCACAGTTGATTTCTAAGAAATCATCTCAAGACGATAAAAAAGCCGGGAAATTTCCCGGCTTTTTTTATTGAACTATTTTATTTATAATTTCGGTTATGTTTTATTATTTCTTAACAATTTATCAAACGTCATAAGCTTTCTATAGGCTTTGCCATAAATAGTTTCAGGTTTATCCTTTGCATCTTTTACAAAACTATTTTCACCAGCTGGAATATTTAACAAAATTTCAAGGGCCTCAGCCACTGTTCCCACAGCCCACAGGTGGAATTTCCCTTTGTCTATGGCTGTGCTAACCTCTTCGGACAAGACAATATGGTCAAGATTGCTTTTGGGAATAATGACCCCTTGATTCCCGGTCAACCCTTGGTGTTTACAGGTGAAATAAAACCCTTCAATTTTTTGGTTGGCGCCCCCAATGGGTTGCGATTCCCCAAGCTGATTCATGGATCCGGTGATGGCAATTTCTTGGGTAACGGGTGTTTCTGATAAAGATGATAATAACGCAACCACTTCGGCAAGAGAGGCACTATCGCCTTCAACACCGCTATAGTTTTGTTCAAAGGTAAGGGACGCCGAAAAAGATAAGGGGAATTCTTGGCTAAAGACGGCCCTTAAATACCCTTCAAGTGTTAAAACACCCTTTTGTTGTATTGGGCCACTAAGGCGAACCTGCTGTTCAATATTAATGATCCCCTTTTTCCCAATATAGGTTTGCGCCGTAATCCTGGAGGGCATGCCAAAGCTTTCAGATCCAACACTTAGAACCGTTAAACCATTAACTTGACCGATTGTTTTGCCTTTAGTTTTTATTAAAGTTACATTTTCTTCAATTGTTTCCCGAATACGATCACGTAGGCCCGAATTTCTATAATCCTTATGTGAAATGGCTTCAATAATATGGTCTTTTGTTATGCGCTTTTTTTTGTTTTTCAGCGTAAAGGTGGTGGCTTCATGTAGTAAGTTTGTAAAATATTCAAACTGTGTGGACAATTTATTTCGGTGTTCTGCCATCTTGCTGCAATGTCCCAAAAGATATTCTATGGCCTGTTTTTCACAAGTTATATTTCTTTTTTGGCAGTCTTCTTGCAATAATGTGCCATAGACAGAAAGATTTTTTTCTGTTGCTTTGGCAGATGAATCTATTTCTGCTTTGATTTTAAAGTAATTTTGAAAGTCTTGGTCATGATAGAAAAACAAATTATACCAATGCGGCGCGCCGATTAAAATAATTTGAACGTCTAACGGAATTGCTTTGGGTTCAGGGGCATCCAACATAGGGACGCCTGAAATTCTGTGCAGTTCTTCAATACGGATTTCACGGTCTCGAAGACAGGCTTTAAGAAAATACCAAGTTAAAAGGTTAGAGGCTAAGTCTTCTGCCCGCAGAACAAGGATCCCCCCATTCGCTTTGTGGAGGGCGCCGCCACTCATCATATTAAAGCTTGTGACAAATCCTTGCGAAGACCCATGATATTTTATCTTACCAAAAAGATTTTCATAAGTTGGGTTGGGTTCAACAACAACTTTGGGCCCCACATTTTGGTCATTCTCAGCAACAATATTAACGGCATAATGGGCTTGGGGGGAAAGATCATTTTCCGCAGTTTGGCCAGGGGTTGCTGGCTTTGGCAAAAGATATCGCAAGTTTATCAAAAGATCTTCTTTTAAATTTGTCAGCCATATATCCAATCCATCAATTGAATCATAACTTTTGTGGAGGCGATTGATAAAGGGGCTGATAACTTCTTCAGCGCGCCATCGATAAAGATCATCAATTCTATCTAGCATCTTTTCGTTTTCAGTAGAGGCAAATAGATTCAAGTCTTGAAGGGCCTGTTGAATCTGCTGAACATTCTTTAATGCTTTGTCTTGTTCAGGTTTTTCAAGTTTGTCAAAAGGAATTTGTTCTTGATCCTTTTGTCCCGTGATGACCATGGATCCATCATCCAGGCGTTGAAGGTCTAAGTTATGTTCATGGGCGTATTTGCGAATCTTATCCATTTGATCTTGGATGGATTTATCAACAACTTTTTCTTCTTCTTTAACTTTATTTGTAAATTCTGAAGAATTAAAAGACTTTTTCAAAGCTTCTTGAATCTGTTTGATGGTTTTTTCTATACGTGCTTTGAAATCACGGGCTGTCCCAGTTGGCAATTTATAAGGAATTGGTTTGTTGGGGTGTTTGAAATTATTTAAATAAACCCAATCAGGTGGAGGTGGGGCATCTTTTATATAATTATTAATATAATCCAGGGTTGCATCCATCCGCCCTGTTAAATTCTCACCGACAACAAAGATATTATAAGCTGTGTCTTTCATCGACAGCCCAAAGTCAAGGGACTGACGTGCCCTCTCGTGGGATGAAAGATTGAATAGGCTTATATTTTTTTTGTCTTTTCCCGCAAGTAAATTGAATTTATGGTGCGGAAGACCATAGTTTTTTATTATTGTTTTCTTTTTCATAACTTGACAGCCCCCGTCCTATATTCTTAGTCTATCAAATATAAAGTTTTTCTTGAAATTGTTTTTTAAATAAAGTAAATCTACTTCTTTCTTATTAAAATCGAAGGTACTATTATGGAAAAATTTCCTTTAACACGTGTAGGTTATGAAAACCTGCAAAAAGAATTGCGTCATTTAAAGCAAACGGAACGTCCTGGGATTATTAAAGCTATTGAAGAGGCCCGGAAACATGGGGATTTATCTGAAAATGCTGAATATCATGCTGCCCGGGAAAAGCAAGGCTTTATTGAAGGGCGCATTAAAGAATTAGAATTTAAAATTGGCCACGCTGTTGTGATTGATGTTGCCGCGTTGACTGGGGATACAGTTAAGTTTGGGGCGACAGTAAAAATTGTGGATGAAGACACAGACCAGGAAAAAACCTTTCAAATTATTGGGGACGAAGAGGCAGATATCACAAAAGGCAAGCTTTCTATTTCATCCCCGCTTGCAAGGGCATTGATTGGAAAGCAAAAAGGCGATAGTGTGGAAGTTGCTGCACCAAAAGGTAGCAAGTATTACGAAATACTAACGATTGAATTTTGCTAGGGACGATGATAAAAAAAATTTGGATATTATCCGATGGAAAAAAAGGGACTGAAAACCAATCAATTGGCCTTGCAACGGCTATGGGTTTTTCAAATTATACCTTAAAACCAATCAGCGTTAAATTTCCATGGACGTTCCTATCGCCAAATTTATGGTTTAACCCTTTGAAGGCGGTTATAAAATCAAAAGAACTGTTCCCGGGCAATGATTGGCCAGATATTTTGATTGCAGCGGGACGTGTGTGTTCTGCCGTTGCAGCAGAAATTCGCCGACTGTCTGGGGGGAAAACCTTCGTCATATTTATTCAAAACCCTTATATAGATGCTTCAAACTTTGATGTCGTCATCGCGCCAGAACATGACAATGTTAAAGGTGATAATGTTATTAAAACATTTGGATCCCTGCATGGGATGTCAACAGCAAAATTAAAAGAAGCCTTTTCACGTCATAGTAATTTAATTGAAGACCTTCCAAAACCAAGGGTTGCGGTTTTGATAGGGGGGAAAAATAAACATTATAAAATGAGTCCCAAAAAAATGGAGGAATATGGCAGCCAACTGCGTCATATTGCAAAGCGCAAAACCATAAGCTATATGGTTACGGGATCAAGGCGAACGCCAGTTGCTTGCCTTCAAGGATTTAAAAAGGGTTTGGGGTCTGCCCCATCATTTATTTGGAATGGCCGGGGGGATAATCCTTATCATGCCTTTTTGGCTGCAGCTGATATTATTATGGTAACGGCTGATTCCGTTTCAATGATATCTGAGGCTATTTACACAAATAAGCCCATTTATATTATGAAGCTTGAGGGAAAATCCCCCCGGCTGGATCAATTCTTTTCTTCTGCTTGTAAAAAGAAATACGTGCGACCCTTTAATAAGGATTTAGAGGTTTGGAAATATCCGCCAATAGATACAATGGGCGATATCATATCTAAGCTTGAAAAATTTTTGCCAAAGTAGGGATTGATTTATGTGTGAAAATGGGCCTATACTTTTTTCTATAAGGTTTTTATAACTAAGTTTTCATCAGGAGGTTAAAATGAAAAATTTCAAATTTAGGGCGCTGTTTTTAGGGCTTTTTTTAGTTGTGGCCAATGTATCTGTGGCAGATAAAGAATCTGATGCCATCAACCGATTTGTGTGTAGCAAGGGTGTGGTATCGGCATGTATGCAATACTGTTCAAAATATTGCAATGAAAAGTATAATGGTAATGAAGATCGGAAAAAATGTGTTTCAGAAAACTGTAGTAAAGCCAGATATTGTAATCTTGCCCTTATAAGTGGAAAAGAAAACTACCCGGGAACACTTAATGTAAAAACGCGTAAAAATGATATTCCTGAAGCGTTCTATGGATTTGCAGAAAATTACCGCGAGTGTCTTGCAGAAGAAAAAGCAGAAGGCAAAAATAATAAAGGGGTTTACAAAGGTAAAGTGTGGCAGAAAAATCAACCAAAAAGAATAAAAAGTAATTAAAGTTTAATACGCAAAAAAACCCTGGATTTCCAGGGTTTTTTTATGCCATGTTTTTAAATAACCAAGCGGTCGTACAGGCGATTGCTGCTGTTTCAGCCCTTAAGATATTGGGCCCAAGATTAACAGCAATAGTTTTTGATGATTGGGACAAAAGTTCCTTTTCCCTTGTTGAAAATCCACCCTCTGGCCCAATTAAAAAGGTATCGTTTGCTGTCGTTTCTTTTAGGGCTTCTGTAATTGCAGCGGCCTTGCTTCGTTCAAGACCATAATATATAGGGCCCATAGATTTATTGATAAAATCGTCTAACTTTTCTAAGTTTTCAACAAATGGGATGGTTAATCTTTCGCATTGTTCAGTGGCTTCAATAATTTGCAGGGTTAATTTTTCTTGGTTAAGGTTTCGAACTTCAGAGTGGTCCGTTATAATTGGTTGAAATGTTTTAATGCCCAGCTCTGTACATTTTTCTATTAAAAAATCCTGCCGTTGCTTCTTTATTAAAGAAAAGGCTATTGTTGGACCGTTTCTTTTTTCAGATATTCTTGTTTGTTCCTTGATAAGAAGGGAGGAAGTTTTTTTTGAAATGCTTTGTATTTCTGACAAGAATTCACCATCTTGTTCGTTAAATACTCTTAAAAAATTCCCAATCTTCATGCGCAAAACATTAGAGATATAGTGGTTTTGATTGTTTGAAACTTCTACTATACCCCCTGTTCCCAGAGATTGTTTTAAAAAAAGTCTTGGCAATTTGTGATATTTATTCATATGTTAAATTAATCTAAAACAAAAGATTAAATCAATGACTTTTAAAACAGATATAAAAAACAATTCTTGGATAAACAGTTTACCTGGGTGGATTCAGCCTTATGGTTACCTGGCCCGATGGGATAGACCGATTGGAATATGGTTGCTTTTAATGCCCAGCCTCTGGTCTATAATGGCATCAACAGAGGATGTTTTTGACTTGTTTCTATTCACAACCCTTTTCTTTGTGGGGGCTGTCTTGATGCGGGGGGCAGGCTGTACCATAAATGATATGGCTGACCAAGGTATTGATGGGAAAGTGGAAAGAACAAAAACCCGGCCCTTGCCCAGTGGTCGACTCTCCTTTAATCAAGCGCTTGGGTTTCTTGTCCTTCAGCTTGGGTTTTCTTTTATTGTTTTGTTACAGTTCAATAAATTGACAATTATGTTGGGGCTTGGTTCTTTGGTATTGGTTGCGGCCTATCCATTTATGAAGCGGGTTACCTATTGGCCCCAGGCTTTTTTAGGCTTAACCATGAACTGGGGTGTGTTGATGGGTTGGGCTGCTGTAAATAATGAAATCAATATGGCGGCAGTGGTTTTATATCTGGGAAGTTTCTTTTGGGCAATGGGATATGATACGATATACGGGCATATGGATAGAAAAGATGATTTATCTGTTGGCGTAAAATCCACATCAATTTTGCTGGGAAATAATACCAAACGATATGTTTTTGTTTGGTATTTTATTTTTTTGATGTCCCTTATTTCTTTTGGGTTTTTGGTTGGCATGGGGGAAATTTATTTTTTAGGGATTTCTTTTATTATGGCCATGCTGTTATATCAAGTGTTAACTTTGGATACGCAAAATCCTTTGCACTGTCTGCGCCTATTTAAGATAAATGGTCTTATTGGGTTTGTCGGTGTTGTATCAATTATTATGGGTAAGTAAATGTTAAAAATATTTTTTATATGCTGTGTTTTATTTGTTTCGGGCTGCGGAAAGAAGGGTGACCCCAGCTTTCCTGACGGAGAGAATTTATCGGAAGTCTATCCTAAAGAAAAAGCGGCAGAGTAATTTGTTGCATAAACGCAACGCGACCGCCTTTTGTTTTTCAAACTACGTCATAGAGCTTGCAGAAAAGGCGCCAGTAATATTTTATTAAACCAGAAATGTAATTTATGTATTAGGAGATTATAATGCTTAAGAAAGTATTAACTTGTGCACTTGTAATGGGTGTATCAGCAATTGCTACAGAGTCAGTAGCCCGTTCCCATGTTAAAAAAACTGGAGCGACAGATTCCCATACGCCAAAAGTTCAGTTCAGTGGCTATTTACGCGCTGCAGCCCTTGGTGTTGGACAAAAGATTCGCAGTGGCGATAATGCTGCTCGTTTCATGTCAAATGGCGATTTAACGATGAATGCTGGCGGCATGACAAATAACGGTATCACTTATGGTGCGTTGGCTGTTATTGAGCTTGATCGTGCGAAAACTACTAAGGATCGTATTTCAGAAGCTTATGTTTACTTCTCTTCCGACATGCTTGGGTCAATCCAATTGGGTGATACCAACGGTGTTGGTACTTTGATGATGTATGACGGTACGGATGTTCTTGGTGGAATCGGTGGTTTTGCTGGTCAAGTTGACAAAGTTGTTAACGTAACACGCGGTGTTGATATTAACCAAGATACTTCAAACATCGGCAGTTCACGCGCAACGAAAATCAACTATATTTCCCCAGTTTCAGGTGGGTGGCAACTTGGTTTGTCTTACACGCCAGACACGCAAAACTATGGTCGTCTTGAATCAGGTCGCAAAGGGCTTGATGCAGATGCTTTAAACATTAATAACCAAAAAATATTTGTTCAAAACAAATTAGAAACTGCTTTGGCTTATAACCGTGCATTCGGACCATACTCAGTTGGACTGTTCGGAACATACAAAACAGGTAAAGTAAAAGGCAATCGCAGAGGGTTGCATGGCGTTTCTGATACAAAAATGCATCACTTAGATACATGGCAGTTGGGTACGTTGGTTGATTATAATAACTGGCAAATTGGTGGATCTTACTTTGATAATGGTAAGTCTGGCATGCCAAAATCAAAAAACTTTACAAACACAAATGGATTTAACTTTGCAGTTGGATACGGTATGGGACCAACAAGCGTTGCAGTTGGATATACACAGACAGAACGCACAGTTACATCTGGTAAAGCAAAGGCCGATATGGCGTCAATCACAGTTGACCACAGCTTGGCTAAAGGTTTGGTGGCGTTTGCTGAAGCTAACTACTTCTCATTCAAATCACCAACGGCACATATCACAAGTACAGAACTTGGTACTGATAACTATCCATTGGATCAACGTCCAAGCACAAACACTGATAACCATGGAACAGTATTCGTTCTTGGTACAAAGGTTATGTTCTAGTAAGAATAATAACGATTCAAAGAAAGGGGAGGCCTTGTGCCTCCCTTTTTTTTATGCTTGCAGCAAACCTTGCAATTATATCTTAAATCAATTATACCCAATAAAGCATAAGGTTATTATTCTGTCATAATGACAGCTTCCTATTGCGGTCAACGCAAAAGTTTCATATTGTATTTATAGTCAAAGATATGCTTTTGCAAAAAATAGAGTAAAGTGATCATGAAAAAAGTAAAATTTTTAAAACTATTCCTTCTTATTGCTATATTTCCCTTGGTTGTTTCTTGCAACCGGGCAGATAAAGACCTTGAAGAAGTTGCCGAAAAAAAATATAAAACAGCAAAAAGTAAAAAAGCCCGGCGGGATGAAAAAATGGGCGGATATATTTTTGATGAACCCTTGTTTGGCGTTGGAAAAGACAGTGCAGAAGAAACAAATATCGGGGTAAACAGTTATTTATGGCGCGCAACCTTAGATACACTTTCCATTCTGCCAAAAAAGAAAATTGATCCTTTTGGCGGCGCTGTTTTAACTGAGTGGTATCAACCAAACGGCGAAAAAAATCAACGTTTGAAAGTTGAAGTCATTATTATTGGTCGTAGATTAAAGGCAGGAACCTTGCGCGTTTCCATCTTTAGGCAAGAAAATGTTGATGGGGAATGGCAAGACCGCGGGGTTTCCCAGGAAGTAATAGACCAATTTGAAGAATCTATTCTTACGCGTGCACGCGAAATAAGAATTGCAGAAGAAAAATAAGTAGACAGAGATATGAGCTTGTATAATTTCAAAAAAGTTGAATCCAAATGGCAAGATATTTGGCATAAAAACCATGTATTTAAGGCAACAGATAAGGCAGATAAAAAGGCCTTTATCCTTGAAATGTTTCCTTATCCATCAGGGCGCTTACACATGGGCCATGTCCGGAATTATGCTTTAGGGGATGTTCTGGCCCGTTTTAGAATGGCGCAAGGATATGATGTTTTGCACCCCATTGGATGGGATGCCTTTGGATTGCCGGCTGAAAATGCAGCAATTGAAAATAAATCACACCCAGGCAAATGGACTTACAAAAATATTGAAGTCATGAAAAAACAAATGCAATCCTTGGGATTGGGCTATGATTGGTCCCGAGAATTTGCAACCTGTGATCCAAGCTATTACAAACATGAACAAAAAATGTTCTTGGATTTTTATAAAAATGGGATGGCTTACAAGAAAAAATCCCAAGTTAACTGGGACCCTGTTGAAAATACTGTTTTGGCAAATGAACAGGTTGTCGATGGCAAGGGGTGGCGATCCGGGGCCATCGTTCAGAAAAAAGAATTATCCCAATGGTTTTTGAAAATAACTGATTTTGCAGAAGAACTGTTGCAAGGTATCGAAAAATTGGATAAATGGCCCGACAAAGTTCGTGCAATGCAACGTAACTGGATTGGCAAATCATACGGGGCCAGCATCCACTTTCATTTGAAAGAAACGGGTGATAGTGTTGGTGTTTATACAACACGTCCAGATACTTTGTTTGGCGCCTCGTTTATTGTTTTGGCAACGGACCACCCTATTTCAAAGCAAGTAAGTGAAAAAAATTCAGATGTTGCGGCCTTTATTAAAAAATGGCAAGCAATGGGAACAAGTCAAAAAGCCTTGGACACTGTTGAAAAGGCAGGTGTTGACACGGGGCTGAAAGCAAAATCCCCAATCGAAGATAGATATATACCAATTTATGTGGCGAATTACGTCGTCTCTGATTATGGCACAGGGGCTGTTTTTGGCTGTCCCGCGCATGATGAAAGAGATTATGAATTTGCAAAAAACCATGATTTGCCGATTATTTGCGTTAAAGGGGATAAAGAAGGAAATGCTTTTGATGTTTCAGAAAACCCTGCAATGGAAGACGGTATTTCAGTTAATTCGGGTTTCGTGAATGGCTTGGATAAAGCAGCATCGATTGAATCCGTTATAAAGGAATTGGAAAAATCAGGAAAAGGATCAAGGCAAACAAATTATCGTTTGCGTGATTGGGGTGTTTCCCGCCAACGTTATTGGGGGTGTCCCATTCCAATTATCTATTGTGATGATTGCGGCGTTGTGCCTGTGCCCGAAAATCAATTACCTGTCCAGCTGCCGGATGATGTTAGTTTTGACACACCCGGAAACCCCTTGGAGAATCATCCTACGTGGAAAGAGACAACCTGTCCTAAATGTAAGGCAAAAGCAAAAAGGGAAACAGATACGTTTGATACGTTTTTTGAATCTTCTTGGTACTTTTTAAGGTTTGCTTCCCCCCATTCTGACCAAGCTTTTGACCGTGACTTGGTAGAAAAATGGTTGCCAGTTGATCAATACATTGGGGGGGTCGAACATGCAATTTTACACCTTCTGTACGCCAGATTTTTCTGCTATGCCTTGAAAAAGTGTGGGTATATGGATTTAGAAGAACCCTTTAAAGGCATGATGACCCAAGGAATGGTTTGTCATGAAACCTATAAAAATGAACTTGGAAAATGGGTTTCCCCAGATCAAATTCGTAAAGAAGGTTCGGGCTATGTTGAAAATTCAACAGGGGCGCCTATTAAAGTAGGTTCATCGGAAAAGATGAGTAAATCCAAGAAAAACGTTGTGGACCCCCAGTTTATTATTGATGAATATGGTGCGGATGCCGCCCGTCTGTTTATCTTGTCGGATTCCCCGCCAGAGCGCGATTTTGAATGGTCCGAAGCTGGTCTGCAAGGGGCTTGGCGTTATATCAAGCGCGTCTGGAAAATGGTTGAATCTGCGAAAGATATAAAATCTTTTAAGTTAAATTCTGTTCAGGGGACGGCATTGGCTGCTTTGAAAATAATTCATAAAACAATAGATTCAATAACAAAAGACCTAGAGCTTTTTCATTATAACAAAGCGATTGCCCGCCTGCGTGAATTAACGAACAGTTTGGCAGATCTGGATTTGAAAAATACAGAAGAATCAGGGGTTTATCGATTTGGTTGCGGGGCATTAATTAAGTTATTGGCCCCCTTTACACCCCATTTATCTGAAGAACTGTGGCAGGTTTTGGACGGTAGTGAAAAAGAAACGATTATTAAAGCCGGATGGCCTATTGCAAATCAGGACTATTTGTCTGAAAATACAATAACACTGGCTGTTCAAGTTAATGGCAAAGTTCGATCAAAAATAATTGTTGCAGAAGACGCTTCAAAAGAAGAAATAGAAACGTTAGCTTTGGCAGATGATCAAGTAGAAAAACATATGCAGGGACAAAAACCAAAGAAAATAATCGTTGTTCCCAAAAGGATTGTAAGTATTGTTATATAAATTTGTTTTAATATTCATAAGCTTTCTTGGCTTGACGGCCTGTAATTTCAAGCCTTTGTACCAAAGTAACTCTGGTGGGGTGAATGGGTTGAAAGATATAAAAGTAAGAATTATCGCAGACAGAGAAGGCCAGATATTAAGTAATAAATTACGGCATGCCTTAACACCTTATGGTCAACCGCGGCACCCAAAATATGAATTAGACGTTCACCTTAGCTATGCAGATAGAGATTTGGGCATTTCCAAAGATGCCACAACCACGCGCAGCCAGATTGTATTAGATACAAGTTATAGCCTTAAAGACTTTAGAACTGGAAAAATTGTATATACGGATCGCTTAAAATCTATTGCAGACTATAATATTTTGAAAAGTTCTTATTATTCCAATGTTGTATCTGAAAAATCAGCCCGGAAAGATTTATTAAATGAAGTGGCAGAATCAATCAAAGTTAGTTTGGCAAGCTATTTGGATTACGAAATGACATTGAATGAAAATAACCCCCGCACAGTTTAAAAATTTCTGCCAGTCGATTCCTTCGCATGTTCAGTCTATTTTGTTCTATGGGGATAGTGAGGCAGATATTGCCCCCAAATTAAATAATTTTGTTCAACAGGGGCTTCGTCAAAAAATATCTGATTTTCAAGTTGTTGAAGGCACCCCCATTATTAAAAAAGAAGTTTTCCTTTCAGATTTATTATCCAGCCAATCCTTGTTTGGTCCGCCGCAGCCCATAATAATACAGAAAGCTTCGGATAAAATCGTTCCTATGATTAAAGATTTTTTGGAAGGATACCAAGAAAAATCCCCAATTATTATCGTTGCTGATAGTTATCTTAAGCCAGCGTCAAAACTGCGTCAGCTGTACGAAAAAGAAAATAACCTTGCTATTGTCGCTTGCTATGCCAGAACACCAGCTGAGGTCACCCAGGAGATTACGGCTGCTTTTCAATCCAGGGGCAAATCCGTGGATCGTATGGCCGCCCAAGTATTGGCAGGCAAGATTTTGAATGGCAGCGCATCAATGGCTTCCGAGGTGGATAAAATAGTTAATTACGTGGGCAATGACCAGGAAATGATTCAATTAAAAGATATTGAAGAATGCGTCAGAGGGGATGCCCCAGAATATGAAGAAAAACTTTATACGGCTTTTCTTAAAATGAATTGGGGGCAAATTCCTTATCTGTTTTTATTGGCATCAACTGATGTGGATAGAAGTGAGGTGGCTATTATACGGGGATTAATAGCCAAATTATTACAACTAAAAACCTTGAAAGGGGCTGTCGCAGAAGGGAAAAATTTTGATCAGGCCGTTTATATGACAAGTCCCCCCATTTTCTTTCAACAAAAAGAATTGATGCGGACAGCCATGGGGTTATGGCATAGGGATAGTATTAACAAAGCATTAAGCAAGCTTGTTAATCTTGAACAAAGTGTGAAATTAGAGTCATCTATAGGGAGCCAAATTATGGGAATGGCTTTCTTAAAGGGGGTTTAAGGCATTAAAAATCCTATATTTTATGGGATTGTTCTTGTTCTTTTAACGGCTTGAAGGGCTTTAATTTAAATTTTTAATGAAAATATATTGAAAATCACTTGACGTTTCCCCATCTGTGGATTACAAACAGATGTAAATATTAGAGTTTTAAAGAGGACAATTATGACACGTCTTTGTAAAGTAACAGGCAAAAGACCAGTTTCTGGAAATAATGTAAGCCACGCAAACAATAAAACGAAGCGTCGCTTTTTACCAAATTTGCATAACGTAACTTTTGGTAGCGAATTATTGAAAAGAAAAATTAGCTTACGTGTATCAACTGCGGGATTACGTACAGTTGAACACAATGGTGGTATTGATAACTATCTGAAAACAACTTCAAATTCAAAACTTACTCCTGAAATGTTGAAGTTAAAAAAACAGATTGAAAAAAATGCTTCTTAATAAATAGTTTTTTAATATTAAAAACCCGCGCCTGTGTGCGGGTTTTTTTATGGAATCATAATGAATATTATTGATGTTATCAGCTTGTTAAATCAAATGCCAACTCTCTATATTTTAGGAGTGGAGGTTATTTTTTGCCTGGCTTTGATATCAATCTGTTTTCGTTACACTGGTTTGCTGGGGCTTTATATTTATATTTCCATTGCAACCATCGCAGCCAATATGGCTGTATTAAAAACATCTCTTTTTCCTGGTTATGATTCAGACATTGCGTTAGGGACGGGGATATTTACTTCCATATTCTTATGTAATGATATTATTAATGAATACTATGGTAAGAAAAGCGCAATAAAGGCCATCCTGGTTGGTTTCTTTGCCTACCTAGCCTTTCTTCTTATGATGTTTATTGTTGTGGCCTATTCTCCTGTTTCGGCGTCTTTTGAAAGTCATAAGGCATTGCTTCATATTTTGAACCCAGCCCCAGCGATTTTCTTGGCAAGTATTGTGGCCTATATGTGTAGCCAGTATTTAGATTTATTTCTTTATAGGGCCATTAAAAATTTCACAAAAAACAGATTTATTGCCTTTAGGTCTTTTGTTTCAACAGCCATCGGGTCTTTTTGTGACAATGTCATTTTCAGCCTTTTGGCCTGGTATGTTTTTGCCCCTGAACCTTTACAATTATCCAAAATATGGTGGACGTATATCTGGGGTATATATTTAATGCGGCTTGCCTTATCCTTATTAAACGCTGCGTATATGCCAATTATTAACCATTTAAAGCCTAAGAATTATGACCAATAGATATCCCAATTTTTCATTTACATTCAAAAGAACCTCTAAAAAGCATCGTGCCAGATTAGGGGAAATAACAACACCGCATGGTAAAATCCAAACACCTGCTTTTATCTTTTGCGCAACAAAAGCAACGATAAAGGCTGCAACAATTAAGCAAGTCAAAGAAGCAGGGACGCAAATCATTTTATCAAATACTTATCACTTAATGCTTCAGCCCGGGCCAGATGTTGTGGAAAAAGCTGGGGGATTGCATAAATTTTGTGGCTGGGATGGTCCTATGTTGACAGATTCTGGGGGATTTCAGATATTTAGCCTGGGGCATGGATCTGTTGCAGAAGAAGTTAAAGGCCGTCGCCAAGGTGGAAAACGAAAATCTTTTGTGAAAATCACAGAAGAAGGGGCCAAATTTAAATCCTATATCAATGGAAACGACTATTTATTAACACCAGAAAGGTCAATTGAAATCCAGCGAAAACTGGGGCCTGATTTAGTGGTTGTTCTGGATGAATGTACCCCCTTTCATGTGGACAAGGATTACACCCAAAAATCTATGCGGATGAGTCATCGTTGGGCCTTGCGCAGCTTGGCCGAATTTGATCGTGGCAATGATGGTAAGCAAGCCTTGTATGGTATTATACAGGGTGGAATTTACGATGATTTGCGTAAAGAAAGTACAGATTTTGTTAATAGTCATGATTTCTTTGGGCATGCCGTTGGGGGGTCTTTAGGGGCCAATAAAGATCAGATGTACGAAGTTGTTGGCATGACCATGGCAATGTTAAAAGAAGATCGCCCAGTCCATTTGCTTGGAATTGGGGGTGTATCTGATTTATTTGAAGGGGTTAAGCACGGCATTGATACATTTGATTGTGTTCACCCAACCCGAATTGCAAGGCACGGTGGGGCACTTGTTAAGCGCGGGATAAAAGAACATATTAATTTAAATAACGCAAAATACCGCGAAGACTTTACCCCCATCGAAGAAGGTTGCCCGTGCGAAGCCTGCACAACCTATACAAAGGCTTATATTCATCATCTGATAAAGGCAAAGGAGATCCTTGCTCTGCAGTTAATAACCGTTCATAATATAGCCTATATGAATCGATTGACGGCAGCCATCAGGCAGGCCTTAATAGATGATCGATTGGACGAGGAAAAAGAACAGTGGTTACCAGTAAGCGTGTAGGATCAAGAAAGTTAAACCAAATTGTCCAGGGGGTGACTTCTAAAGTTTATGGTAAATACGGTTTTTTGAATGGCACATTGGTTGAAGATTGGGAAAAAATTGTTGGTCCTGACTATGCAAATTCAATCTCTCCTGAAAAAATAACCTTTCCTGCAGGCAAGCGAAATCGTGGGACATTGTTGGTAAAGGCCTCAAGCCACAGCACATCTTTAATTTTTCAGCACATACACAGTTATGTCATTGATCGGATCAATACTTATTATGGTTATAAAGCCGTTGATAAAATCAAAGTTATTGTTGGGAAAATAGACCGGCCAGCAAGACAAGAAGCCCCAAAGAAAGAAAGGGTGCTTGACAAAGTAGACGAAAAAACCATTGAAAAATTGGTTGAAAGTATAGATAATCAGGAATTAAGAGATTCTTTAAAAAATCTTGGCCGAATGATATATTCAGAAGACACCAAAGACAAATAAAAACAGGAAAGATAAACAGGAAAGATAAACATGAAATTCATTTTTATACTTATTATTGGGTTGACTGCAGGCCTGGCAAAGGCAAACACAACGCATCCAACGGAAATAGTTATGGGGAGTGATGAGGCTATTGTAACCCTATGTGAATATGGGTCTTTGACTTGTCACATTTGCGCAAAATTTGCCACCAGTGTAAAAGATGAATTGTTCGCCAAGTTTGGTGATAAGTTAAGAATAGTTATGCGTCCGTTTCCCTTTAATAAAGTTGATATCGAAGGGTTTAAATTAGTCTTGTGTAGTAAGGATCCTGTGAAATACAGTACAGCATTTTATGAAAAGCAAGATGATTTGTTTGAAGCAAAAGACCAGGTGGAAGCCGTCAAAAATATTGTCAAAGGGTTGGGGATGACTTCCCATGAAATACAAAAATGTTTGGAAAACAAGCAACTTGAACAACAGATTATTATGCGCAGACAGCTGTTGAAAGCTGATGTAGCCCCAATTTTAAAAATTGGGAAAATCAAGATCGCTGGATTACCCAAAACACCGCTTCTAGAAAACCTGATTGAAGAAGCCATTCAGCATGTAGAGGCTGGGGGTGATATTTCAACTTTCACAGGGTCAAAAAAATTAAGAAGATCCTTGGATTTAAAGCCTCTGGAAAATGACAAAAATGCCAAAAAAGTCACAAAATAGCCTTACTTTTAAAGGTGCTGCCATGAAGGTAAGTACCGATATGCTTGCCGCCATAATGGTCGGTGCTGGTTTAGGTGTTGCCTTTGATAAACACTTTGATACATATCCCTGGGCATTGATAATTGGTTTTATTCTTGGTTCTGCTGCAGGCTTGTTGAATGTTTATCGAAGTTTGTGTAAGATGGGCTACGGCCTAGGTTCAAAGAAAACCAAGGAAAAGGATACCAATGGATAGCCCCCTACATCAATTTGAAGTTAAAGTCTTGATGCCTCTACACATGGCAGGTTTTGATATATCTATTACAAACTCTGCCGTTTATATGGGGTTGGCTGTCTTTATGACCCTTTTATTGTTTGTGGCTGGTACCACAAAACAATCGTTGGTTCCAGGACGCCTTCAATGTTTGGTGGAAATGTCTTATGAATTTGTTGCCAATATGCTGAAAGAAAACGTGGGGGCAGAGGGAAAGAAATATTTTCCTTTTGTGGCTTCGGTCTTCTTTTTCATTTTGTTTGGCAATTTAATCGGTATGATTCCCTATAGTTTTACGTTTACAAGCCAATTAATTTTAACATTTGGCCTTGCTTCGTTGGTTTTTATTATTGTTACAGTGATTGGGTTTATCCGACATGGGTTCAAGTTTTTCAAACTTTTCATGCCGGAAGGTGCCCCAATTTTAATGGCCCCTATTTTGATCCCCATAGAGCTTATTTCTTATCTATCAAGACCTGTAAGCCTTTCTGTTCGTTTGTTTGCGAATATGATGGCAGGCCATACAATGCTTAAAGTATTTGCGATGTTTACAGTGTTATTGGGAATGTATGGGGTTTCCACTGTTTTATTAAATTCAGTCCTTATTGGATTTGAAGTATTGGTTGCTTTCTTGCAAGCCTATGTATTTTCAATACTTACATGTTTGTACTTGAGTGATGCCATACATATGCATTAATATAACCATAGAAAAAAGGAGACAATAATGGACGTAGAAGCAGCAAAAATGATCGGAGCGGGATTGGCCGTTTTGCCTTTGTTTGGTGTTGGGCTTGGAATTGGTTCTATCTTTTCCACTTTAATAAGCTCAGTCGCCCGTAATCCAGAGGCACGTAAAGACGTTTTTACAATTGGAATTTTAGGATTTGCTTTAACTGAAGCCGTTGCCTTGTTCGCGCTTTTGATCGCTTTCTTGATTTTATTTAAATAAGAACATGCCTCAACTTGACCCAACATATTTTGGACCACAACTTTTTTGGTTATTTGTATCCTTTATTACTTTGTTAATTGGTATGCGCTTTATTGTGCTTCCAAGGTTAGATGTAATTTTCAAAAAACGCCAAAAACTTTTGGATGAAAAGCTTGTCAAAATCCAAGAATTGGAAAAAAATGCAGAGCATATGTCGGTTGAGGCAAAGTCTCGTTTGAAAGAGGTGCAAATAGAATCAAAAAAAATTCTTCATGAGGCTAAGTCAAAAATCAGTGAAGAAGTTATTCGGATAAAACACAAATTAACAGAAGAAAATGTTAAGAAGCTGCACGAAACCAACGCAGAAATAAAAACAGAAATAGATAAATTGCAAAAGGAGCTGGGTAAAGAAAAAACAGCGTTGGTCGCCAATGTCCTTGAAAATATATTAGGGCATAAAATAGATAATGATAAAATTTCTGAAATCATAAAGGGGGATCAATGATGAATTTACAAGACCCCCAGATATGGATACTGGCTTCCTTTTTATTATTTATTGCAATTACTGTTATTCCAGTGATGCGCAAAGCAAAAAAACAACTTGATGATAGGTCCCACAGAATTGCCCGCCAGTTAAGGGAAGTTGCTGATTTGTTTGAAGAAACAAAAGCAATTTATAAACTGCAGGAAAAAGAATTTAATAATACGGGGACGCTTATTCGTAAAATAAGACTAGAGACAGAGCAAGAAATAAAGGCTTTGGAACAAGACAATAAAATTGAATTAAAAAAAATTCAAGCAAGACATAATGATAGATTTTTAAAACAAATTAAGTTAGTTAAAGACCAATATATTAACGATACAAAAGAAACAGTTTTGACTGATGTCATGAGGATTTCCCAAAATTATATTGATAATTATTTAACGGCAGAAGACATAAATTTATATAGTGAGAATAGTATAAACGCCATGTCTTTTCATGAAGGCAAAAAAGACGAAAGCAGACATCGATGAAAATTACAATCATGGGCCTTGGATATGTGGGCCTACCATTGGCCGCAGCCTTAACAAAGAAATATCAAGTTACGGGATTCGATATTGATGAAGGACGTATTCAAGAATTAAAATCAGGTCACGATAGAACGGCTGAGTTAGAAAGCTCTGTCCTTAAATCTATCGATATGAAATATACATCAAGTAAAGATGATATAAAGTCACAAGACATATATATTGTCACTGTTCCAACACCTGTCGATAAAAATAATAAACCAGATTTAACAATTATTGAAAAAGCGTCGAAAACGATCGCTTCTGTTATGACCAAAGGGGCAATCGTTGTTTATGAAAGCACAGTGTATCCAGGTGTTACAGAAGAGGTATGTGGAAGAATTCTTGAAAAAGAATCGGGTCTAAAATGTGGCGTTGATTTCTTTCTAGGGTATTCGCCAGAAAGAATAAACCCGGGGGATAAAAAACACACAATATACAGCATAACGAAGGTTGTGGCCGGGCAAACACCGGCGGTGACAAAGATTCTTGAAGAAATGTACAGCCAGGTCACAGATGTATTTGTTGCAAAAAATATTAAAACAGCTGAGGCAGCAAAGGTAATTGAAAATTCCCAAAGGGATATAAATATTGCGTTTATAAATGAAATTACCCAAATATTTTCCAAGTTAGGTATTTCCATTTATGATGTTCTTGATGCCGCGAAAACTAAATGGAACTTTTTACCTTTTACGCCTGGTCTTGTCGGGGGGCATTGTATTGGTATTGATCCTTATTATCTTGCAGAGTGTTCAAAAAAAGTTGGGCACAACCCAGAAGTAATTTTATCAGGACGTCGGACAAATGATGCAATGGGAAGTATGCTGGCAAACCAAGTGCACCATTTATTATCTGACACAACATCTTATGGCCAGGCAAAAAGAATTCTTGTTTTGGGGCTAACCTTTAAAGAAAATGTGCCAGATCTTAGAAACAGCAAGGTTATTGATGTTATCAAAGGATTGCAGAATTTTGGTTATGCGCTTGATGTTGTTGATCCATTGGCCGATCCGGCTGAGGCTAAAAAAGAATACGGGATTGATTTAAAAGACATAACGGATACGTCTTCGTCTTATCAGGCAGTCTTATTATTGGTATCCCATGATATGTTTATTAAGAATCAAGATGATATTCTTTTAAAGCTTGATAAAGGGGGGCTTGTTTTTGACATTAAAAATGTGTGGAATCCTAAGGCAATCTCTGAAAAGTATAGGTTTACAACATTATAATAAAAAACTATTATTTAATAAGTCTTAAGACCTAAAATAATAAGTTTATAACAGGGGCTTCTATGAGATTTATATGTATTATTCTTGCACTTATTTTTGCAAATTTTTCCATCCATTCGCTTGCCGAAGTTAAGCTGCCAAAGAAAAAATTAAAAGTTGGGGTTATGTTTAAATCCAAACCATTTTCATGGCTTTCTCCGGATGGGAAATATTATGGTGCCTCTGTTGATATGTGGGAATTTATTGCCAAAGAAATGGGCTGGGACTATGAATATTACAAAGCCGGCCCGAATACGAACGGCGCTGTTAAACGCGTAGGAGAGGGGGATCTGGATGTTCTTGTTGGCCCTATTTCAACAACCTTCGAACGTCTTTCTTTTAATATCGAATATTCCAGACCTTATTTCTTAAATTTTATTGGCGGAACTATTAAAAAACCAGATAAAAGAAATTTGGTTTTTATTATCGGGGGAAGTCTGGCCCGCCAACTTGGTATTCTTTTACCTTTTATGATAGCAGCCTTTCTTTTGGTTAGTATCATTTTCTATGTCTTGGATAATAGGAACAATTTATTTGATAAAAAGAAGTTCTTTAAAAACATGGGGAACTCTATGTGGGAAGCGATGATGGTTCTTATACAAGGGGGGTTGATTGAAAATTCAGATAAACCACTGAAGCGCTTGGTTCTTTTGTTGTATTTGATTCCAGCCATTGTCTTGTTTTCAATTGTTGTCGGTACGGTAACATCCACAATCACGATGATTGAAAATGAAAAAAGACAAGAACAGTTCATGTCAACAGATGATATTGTTGGGAAGAAAGTTGCCGTTATTTCCGGGAATTTAAGTGCAAAGTTGGCAGCAAAAACAGGGGCTGTGACAATTGGGTATGATGATATAAATGCAACCTTAGAAGCTGTCCAGAAAGAGGAAGCCTATGCCACAGTTGGCGATTTCCTAACTTTAAAAGCAGCTGTAGATGGACGTCCAGATTTAAATCTTGCTATGACAACGCTGAACTTAAGAAATGATGAGCTTGCTTTTGTTTTTAAATTAAACAGCCCCTATGTTAGAAAATTTAATGAAAGATTGCTAAGATTACAGGACCTTGATTTTGCAGAGGCAATTTGTAGTAAGTTCCTGGGGGATAAAGCCCACTGGTGTATACTTTAGATTGGAACAATTTATTTAATTTTATATTGGGGGAAGTTCAAAGTCTTTTTTAACCAAATCCCTTGCCAATTTCATGTCTTTGAACCTATGTTGAAACTTGCTATAATACTAAAAAAAGTTAAGAGAAATAAGGATTGAAATGCTACCTTCAGACTTTGAAAAAAATGCTTATCTATTTAGGTCAAATGCTTCGTTTATCGTAAGTTTGTATGAAAAATATTTACAAGATGCCAGTGCTGTTTCTGAAGAGTGGCAAGTGTTTTTCAAAGAACTGGGGGGGGATCAACTGAAAGACCTTCAAGTTGAAACAACGGGCCCTTCTTGGGGAAGAAGCACCCATATAAAGCCAGTTGATTTAAACAGGTCCCCCAAAGAATCTGATGGAAACAACAGCATCAAGGATATTCAAAATTCTATTCGTGCTTTGATGATGACCCGAGTTTACCGTGTGCGGGCTCATTTGGCAGCAAAGCTTGATCCTTTGCAGCTTGAAAATCCAGAAAAAATTCACCCAGAACTTGATCCCAAGACATATGGATTTACAGATTCAGATATGGAAACAGAAATTTTCATTGACGGTGTTTTGGGCCTTCAATACGCAACATTGCATAACATCCTTAATATTTTGAAGAAAAAATATTGTGGCCATGTGGCCGTTGAATTTATGCATAGCCAAGATCCAGATCAAAAAAGCTGGATTCAAACATTGATGGAAGATGACTATCTTGAAAAAGGAATGCCAACAGAAAATAAAAAAGAGATAATGGCGGATTTGTTCAAGACAGAACAGTTTGAACTTTTCTTAAATGCCAAAAATCCCGGAGCGAAAAAATTTGGAATTGAAGGATGTGAATCAGTTGTATCAGGTCTTTTAGAGGCATTAAGGGCATCTGCAGATGTGGGTGTCGAGCAAACAGTATTGGGTATGGCGCATCGTGGCCGCATAAATGTTTTGGCCAATGTTTTAGGTAAGTCTTTATCACGTATTTTTTATGAATTTACCGGCAAAAGCTATTATGATAAATCAGTCAAGGGATCTGGGGATGTTAAATACCATTTAGGGTATTCCAGTGTTCAAGATATCGCTGGTAAAAAAATGGAAATTTCTTTAACTGCAAACCCTTCTCATCTTGAAGCAGTGGATCCGGTTGTTCTTGGCCGTGTTCGTGCGAAACAGCAAGAAATGAATGACATAAGCCTGGATAAGGTTATGGGGGTTCTTTTGCACGGGGATGCTGCTTTCCCAGGGCAGGGGCTGGTTGCGGAATGTTTTGGGTTAAGTGATTTAGAAGGGTATCGTACGGGGGGCACCCTTCATATTGTCATTAATAATCAAATAGGATTTACAACATCGCCAAATCATGCAAGATCGACAGATTATTCTTCTGATTTGGCAAAAGTGATACACGCCCCCATTTTTCATGTGAATGGAGATGATCCAGAGGCTGTATCATTTTGTATGCGGGCAGCTGCAAAATTTCGCCAGAAATTCAAAAAAGATGTTGTTGTTGATGTCTGGGGATATCGCCGCTATGGGCATAACGAAGCAGATGATCCATCTTTCACGCAACCAAAAATGTATCAAGCTATATCTAAGAAAGAAAGCGTTACAAGCCTTTATCAAAAGAAATTAATATCCAATGGAGTTTTGTCAAAATCTGAATCTGAAAAATGGCAGGCGGATTATAAAAAGCAATTGGAAACAGCATTTACAAAAGCAAAAAACAAATTGGTAACAGAGCCAGATTGGTTTGAAGGGCGCTGGAAAAAATATGCAAAAGGGGATCGAACGTACACAAGTGAAATTTCTGATAAAGAATTACAATCGGTTGGGTTGGAATTATTAACAAACTATCCTGAAGATTTTAATATTCACAAAAGATTACCCAAAATTTTTGCGCCAAAAAAGAAGGCTATAGAAGAAGGCAAAGGCATTGACTGGGCATTGGCAGAATCCTTGGCTTTTGCAACCCTATTGTCGAAAAAACATCCTGTTCGATTAAGTGGCCAGGATTCAGGTCGGGGAACATTTTCACAACGACATTCAGTTTTCGTTGATCAAAAAACAGAAGAAAAGTTTATTCCTTTAAACCATTTGAAAAACGCAAAAAGTAAATTTGAAGTTATCGATAGTCCCCTATCAGAAGCATCTGTTCTGGGATTTGAATACGGATATACAACCGTTGATCCCGAAGCTTTGGTGATGTGGGAAGCCCAGTTTGGGGATTTCAGCAATGGGGCGCAGGTTATTATTGACCAGTTTATTTCGTCAAGCGAAAGCAAATGGTATCGTCTTTCAGGGTTGGTTATGTTGTTACCGCATGGATACGAAGGCATGGGGCCAGAACATTCATCTGCACGCCCAGAACGTTACTTGCAATTATGTGCGGAAAATAATATGCGTGTGGCCAATTGTACAACGCCAGCAAATTATTTCCATATCCTCTGTCGTCAGGTATTTGCAGCGCAACGAAAACCCCTTATTGTTTTTACACCAAAATCATTATTAAGACATAAAATGGCGGTCTCAAGTATCGATGATATGAAGAAAGGCACCACCTTTCAGCCAGTTATTGAGGAAACAGATACAACCCTTAAGTCGCCAAAAATAAAGCGCGTTGTTTTATGTTCTGGTAAGATTTTCTATGACCTTTTGCAATACAGGCAGCAAGAAAATATTAAGGATGTGGCCATCGTTCGTATTGAAGAACTTTATCCGTTTCCGGAAAAAGAACTTAAAAAGGCGTTGAAGGCTTATGAAAAATCCCAGGTTTTTTGGTGCCAGGAAGAACCCCAAAATATGGGGGCTTGGCACTTTGTTGATCGTCGGATAGAATCAGTCTTAACGGATTTAAAATTTAAACATAGCCGGCCTCAGTATGTTGGAAGGCCGGAAGCTGCTTCACCTGCAACAGGGTTTTCAAAGGTTCATGTTGTAGAACAGCAGGAAATTGTCAAAAAAGCTTTAATGCTTAAGAAAGGGAAATAAGTATGGACATAAAAGTTCCTGAACTTGGGGAATCAATCACCGAAGCAACAGTTGCCAGTTGGCTTAAAAAGGAAGGGGAGTCAGTTGAAATAGATGAACCGATTGTTGAATTAGAGACTGATAAAATTACCATGGAAGTTGGCGCCCCAACGGCAGGGGTTATTTCATCCATCAAAGTAAAAGAAGGCCAAACAGTTGCTGTGGGCGAAGTTTTGGGATCTGTTGATGCAGATGGTAAGGCTTTGGAAAAACCGTCGAAAGAAGAAGTCGAAAAAGAACCTGAGGCAAAACAAGAAGCGCCTGAGGAAGATGCAAAAGCGGCAGAACCTAAAGCGGCAGAAAAACCAGAATCAAAACCTTCAGAGGGTGATAAAATTATGTCGCCAGCAGCCCGAAAAATTGCAGCGGAAAAGAATATTGATCCCAGTAAAGTGCAAGGCACGGGTAAAGATGGCCGTATTACAAAAGAGGATGTTTCAGGACAATCAGAATCAAAATCGGCATCAGCATCAACTAGGAAATCAGAAGGTCAAGAAGAACGCGTCCGCATGACACGCTTGCGTCAACGTATTGCAGAACGTTTGAAAGAATCCCAACAAACGGCAGCCTTGTTAACGACCTTTAATGAAATTGATATGACGAATGTTATGGCGTTACGGTCTGAACATAAAGAAGCCTTTTTGAAACGTCATGGGGCAAAACTTGGGTTTATGTCTTTTTTCACCAAGGCAACAGTGGCAGCATTGAAAGAAATTCCTGCGGTTAATGCGGAAATAGACGGCGACGAAGTTATCTATAAAAATTACTATAACATTGGAATGGCTGTTGGTACCGAACAAGGTTTGGTTGTGCCGGTTATTAAAAATGCCGATGATTTAAGTTTTGCCGGGGTTGAAAAAGCCATTGTTGAATTTGCGGACAAAGCCCGTAGTGGTAAACTTAGTATGGGTGATTTAAGTGGCGGGACATTTACCATTACAAATGGTGGGGTGTATGGATCTTTGCTGTCCACCCCAATTGTAAATCCACCGCAATCAGGCATATTGGGGCTTCATAAAATTGAAAAGCGTCCCGTAGCCATTAATGATCAAGTGGTTATTCGGCCCATGATGTATGTTGCGTTAACTTATGATCATCGTTTGGTTGATGGGAAAGAGGCCGTTACATTCTTGGTGCGCGTCAAAGAATTTATTGAAAACCCAGAACGTTTATTGCTGGAGGTATAAATGTCAGAACAGTATGATGTCCTTATAATTGGTGCTGGCCCTGGGGGGTATGTCTGTGCGATTAAAGCTGCCCAATTGGGATTAAAAGTTGCGTGCATTGAAAAAGAAAAAACATTGGGCGGGGTATGTCTGAACATTGGGTGTATTCCATCAAAATCTTTATTGCATGCCACAAAGAAATATATGGATATCCAAACCCATGCGAAAGAGTGGGGAATTACAGCAAAATCAGTTACTTGCGATGTAAAAACCATGATGGCGAAAAAGGATAAAGTTGTTTTTGACTTAACTCATGGTATTGATTATTTGTTTAAAAAGAATAAAGTGACATCCATTCAAGGCGAAGCCATATTCGCAAGCCCAACTGAAGTAAAAGTCAAAGATAAAACCTATACAGCAAAAAATATTGTGATTGCGACGGGATCGTCCAGTGCGGGTATTCCAAACGTTAAAGTGGATGAAAAAGTTATCGTATCATCAACAGGGGCCTTATCGTTAACAACGGTTCCTAAGAAAATGATCGTAATTGGTGGGGGATATATTGGCCTTGAAATGGGGTCCGTATGGCAACGCCTGGGATCCGATGTAACCGTTGTTGAATATGCAGACACGATCGTTCCCGCAATGGATCAAGAGGTGGCAAGCGAGCTTAAAAAGCAGCTGGAAAAACAAGGTATGAAATTCAAGTTGGCAACTAAAGTGACCAAAGTTGATGGCGGTAAGTCTGGGGCAAAAGTTACAATTGAGCCCAAAGAAGGCGGTGAAACTGAAACGGTATCTGTTGATGTTGTTCTTGTTTCTGTTGGGCGAAAACCAAATACAGATAAAATCGGCTTGGATAAGGCCAAAGTTGACATAGATGACAAAGGTTGCATCAAGATTGATAAAAAATATAAAACATCAACTGAGGGTATTTATGCCATTGGGGATGTGATTCCAGGCCCCATGCTTGCGCATAAGGCAGAGGAAGAAGGCGTGGCAGTGGCCGAGATTTTGGCAGGCCAGGCCGGTCATGTGGATTATGGGACAATTCCAGCTGTGATTTATACTTATCCAGAGGTGGCAACTGTGGGAAAAACAGAAGAAGATCTTAAAAAAGATAAAGTAGATTATAAGGTTGGGAAGTTTCCTTTTTTGGCCAATTCACGCGCAAAGGCTGTTGGGGACACAATAGGGTTTGTAAAGTTATTAGCCGATAAAAAAACGGATCGTATCTTGGGCGCCCATATTATTTCGGCAGATGCAGGCACTTTAATTACAGAAGTAACTTTGGGTATGGAATATAAAGCATCAGCGGAAGACATTGCCCGGACATGTCATCCCCATCCAACAACAAGTGAGTCAGTAAAAGAAGCCGCACTGGCAGCATACTTTAAGGCAATACATATTTAATCATGGCAAATCGTAAAGTAAAAATTATTGCAACCCTGGGGCCGGCGTCGAATAACAGCCAAACCATCCAGTCTTTAATTAAAGCAGGGGTAAATGTTTTCCGGGTTAATATGTCACATGGCGAATATGACCAGCACAGAAAATCCATTGATTTAATTCGTGAAGCCGAAAAAATGTTGGATCATCCCATTGCCATTCTTGCTGATTTGCAAGGGCCCAAATTGCGCATTTCCAAATTTAAGGAAGGCCAGATACTTTTAGAAAAAGGCCAGGGCTTCACTTTGGATCTTGATCCGCAGTCAGGTGATAAGAATCGGGTTACTTTTCCCCATCCAGAAATATTCCCGCATATTCTATCGGGCATGACTATTTTATTGAATGATGGCAACATACGTTTAAAAGTAATGTCGTCAACCCATGACAAAGTTATAACAGAGGTTCTTGAAGGGGGCCCTTTGTCTGATAATAAAGGGGTGAACCTGCCAGATACAGAACTACCCATTCCGGCTTTGACAAAAAAAGACAAGCAAGATATCGATTTTTTAATGGAAACATCAGTTGATTATGTGGGGCTTTCTTTTGTGCAACGACCCGAAGATGTTTTAGATTTAAAACGCATTCTGGGCGGTAAAAAGGCCGTTCTTTCCAAGATTGAAAAGCCACAAGCCATTGATAATCTTGAAGAAATTATAGACCTGTCAGATGGTATTATGGTGGCGCGTGGGGATTTGGGTGTGGAGATGTCGCCTGAAAAAGTGCCGCCCATTCAAAAGAAAATTATTCGCCTTTCAAAGAAAAAAGGCAAACCCGTTGTGGTGGCAACCCAAATGTTGGAATCCATGATTGATCGATCCACGCCGACACGGGCAGAGGCGACAGATGTGGCAACAGCTGTTTATGATGGGGCGGATGCCGTTATGTTATCGGCAGAATCAGCCGTTGGAAAATACCCGGTTGAATCCGTTGAAATGATGGCAAAGATTATTTCCGCTGTTGAAAAAGATGGTCAATATATTGATAATTTAAAACGGTTGGCTGAAAAAGCAGATCATGATGTTTCTGATTCTATTACAGGGGCTGCAAGACAATTAAGTGAAACTTTGGCGGCAGCCGCGATCGTTACTTATACGGCAACAGGGTTGACGGCACTACGGGTGTCCCATAAAAAACCCCAGGCCCCCATCTTGGCGATGACAAACAAGGTGGAAACCTCCAGAAAATTATGTCTTGCCTGGGGGGTTATCCCAAGCTTGGTTCACGATCTGAAAAGCTTGGATGAAATGATTCAAAAAGCTGTGGAAAGATGTAAGAAGGCAGATCTGGTTAAAGAAGGTGATAAAATAGTTGTGACCTGTGGTATACCTTTTGGAAATCCTGGAACAACAAACGTTATTAATGTGGAAGTTATTAAGTAATGAAACACCCAAAAAATAAGAATCAGAATATTTCATATAAATTAAAAGGGGAAGCTTTATACGGTGTGCATGCTTGCTTTGCCGCTTTGGAAAATGGAACGCGGCAATTTTTCAGCATTTTTGTAACACAAAAGTATCATGCAGATGTGGTGAAAAAAGATTATGGCTGTCCTGTTAATGTTGTGACGGGGGAACAGCTATCGAAATTGATTGGGGACGATGCTGTCCATCAAGGCATTGTCGTTGATTCAAGGCCATTGCCAGAAAAAAGTTTGGAAGAGGTTATTGAGGATTCTTCTGAAGACAGTTCTTTGTTAGTTTTAGACCAAGTAACAGACCCCCATAATATTGGCGCAATTTTACGGTCTTGTGCAGTATTTGGGATTGATGCATTGGTTTTAACAGAACGCCATAGTCCGAAAGTAACTGGCGTGTTGGCAAAAATTGCCTCAGGTGCTTTGGAAAAAATCCCGTTGGTTTATGTTGGCAATATGGTGCAAGCCTTAAATCAAATGAAGAAATCGGGATACTGGATAAGTGGGCTTGCAGAAGAAGGGGATCAATTCGCCCATCAGGTAAAATTTGATGGCAAGACAGCCTTGGTTATGGGCGCAGAAGGATCTGGATTAAGACGGATGACAAGGGAAACTTGCGATATGCTTGTGAAATTACCAACATCTGATACATTCAGTACATTAAATGTATCGAATGCGGCGGCCATCATCTTGTATGAAGCCCATCGACAGAAACTATACCAAACATCATAAATAATTGATTGTTTAGGGTTTGGTATTTTAGGGCAGGATCAAGCTTAAAAAACCGCGCATAGCCAAAAGCTACGCAAGGCTTTTTTAGGTGCAGAGACGGGCCAAAAGAACAAAGAAATAAAGGGTTAATTATTTATGATGTTTGGTATTGGAGGAATAGATATGAATTGGAACTGGGGAATTCTTGAACTTAGCGTAATTGCGGTTGCTTACTTAGTTGGGTCAATACCCTTTGGTTTGTTGCTAACAAAGGCGGCTGGAAAAGGGGATATTCGCAAGATCGGATCAGGTAATATTGGGGCCACAAATGTGTTGCGGACAGGCAGTAAAAAGCTGGCCTTATGTACTATGCTGCTTGATTTAATAAAAGGCTTTGCCGTTGTTTATTTTGCCAAGCATTTGAACCTTTTTTTCGAAGCGTCCATCGCGGTTATGCTGGGGCATTTATATCCAGTATGGCTGAAGTTTAAGGGTGGTAAGGGCGTTGCAACCTATGGCGGCGTTCTTTTTGCCTTAAGTTGGCCTTTGGGTCTGCAGGCAATTATTGCTTGGGCGGCTTTTTTGGCCCTATTCCATTATTCTTCTTTAGCGGCATTGTTAACCAGTCTGCTTATTCCCTTTACAGTTTGGCTTTGGCATTACCCAGATATTCTTTGGGTATCAATATTTTTGACAATTTTGATTTGGGCGCGGCATATTGACAATCTTAAGCGCTTAATCAAAGGGACTGAACCCCAAGTTGGTTCAAAGAAAAAGAAATAGCCAGTCTTATGAATAATGAACAATATGCGATACTACGTCTGATTCGTAGTGAGGGTATTGGCCCCATTCGCTTTTATAAATTAGTTAATCATTATGGCACTGCCCAAAAAGTTATTGATAATTGGGCAGATGTTCAAGTACGCATTAAATCAGCCAAATTATGCCCTGAAAAACAGGTTGATTGGGAATTAAAGAATGCCGCTTTGCAAAATATTACGCCCCTGTTTTATGATGCGTCAGATTATCCAGAACAGTTAAACGATTTAACAGATCATCCCCCTGTTTTGATGGTCAAGGGGGACAAATCCCTGCTTTATAAAAAATCTATTGCCATTGTTGGGGCCCGTAATTCATCCCTTAACGGAAATAAATTAACCTATTTAATTGCAAAAAAATTGGGTAGTTATGGATGGGGAACCATTTCTGGTTTGGCGCGTGGTATCGATAAGTCAGCCCACGAAGGAAGTCTTTCAACCGGCACTGTTGCTGTTGTGGCAGGTGGGGTTGATGTTGTGTATCCCGAAGAAAATAAGAAGCTTTATGATCAAATCTGTGAACAAGGGATTGTGGTCAGTGAATGTGCTGTTGGGATGACGCCCCAAGCCCAAGGGTTTCCCCGCCGGAATCGTCTGATTTCAGCCTTATCAAAGGGGGTTCTTGTTGTTGAGGCTTCCCTACAATCAGGGTCAATGATTACAGCAAATAATGCCCTGGACCAAGGACGGGAAGTATTTGCTGTGCCAGGATCGCCTTTGGACCCAAGGTGTCGTGGGCCCAATAAACTAATTAAACAAGGGGCGAAGTTGATTGAATCTGCAGAAGATATTCTTGATAATTTATCAGAGTTTTTTATAGGGAAGAATTCTGTCCAAACAATGGATTTATTTAATCAGTCCGGTGGCGCGCCTTCAAAAACATCAAAAAATGTTATGGAGAAATTGGGTGGCTCGCCTGTCTCATTGGATTCGTTGGCAGAGGCAGCAAACATAACCCTAAGACAATTATTAACAGTCTTGTCTGAACTGGAATTAGAAGAAAAAATCACCCGACATCCAGGGGGGCGTATATCATTACGCTTGCAAGCATGAAATCATTCCATTATAACAAAAATAAAAATAAAAACCGTTTTTTCAGGTTAGGTTAGGACTGTATATGAAAGTTGTTATTGTTGAATCACCCGCAAAAGCAAAATCCATTAATAAATATCTTGGGTCAGGTTACAAGGTAATTGCCAGTTATGGGCATGTTAGGGATTTGCCATCAAAGAATGGATCTGTTGATCCCGATCAAGATTTCCAAATGATTTGGGAAGTTAGTGCTGATTCAAAAAAACAGATGAAGGCGATTCAAGACGAAGTTAAGGCTGCTGATACCATATATCTTGCAACTGACCCTGACCGTGAAGGGGAAGCCATTGCTTGGCACGTTCTTGAAATTTTAAAAGAAAAGAAACTTTTAAAAGACAAGACAATATTTCGAAGTGTATTTTATGAAATCACGAAAAAAGCGGTTGTTGCCGCCATTGAAAACCCCCGTGAATTAAATGAAGAATTAATTAAGGCCTATCTTGCCCGCCGCGCCCTGGATTACTTAGTTGGTTTTAATATTTCCCCCGTATTATGGCGCAAATTACCAGGCAGTAAATCTGCTGGCCGTGTGCAATCTGTTGCTTTGCGATTGATTACAGACCGCGAGGCGGAAATAGAAAAATTCAACCCCCAAGAATATTGGACAGTGGATGTTGATTTATTAACCTCTGCAAGTAAAAAAGTCGTGGCCCGATTAACATACTTGGATGGTGAAAAGCTGGATAAGTTTTCACTAGGTGATGAAAAGGCTGCCAAGAATGCCGTTGCCAAAATAGAAAAACAAGATTTTTCAGTTGAAAGCGTTAAGAAAAAGCAAGTTAGAAGAAACCCATCCCCGCCTTTTATTACGTCAACTTTGCAACAAGAGGCATCGCGTAAACTTGGGTACGGTGCAGGACGCACAATGCAGATCGCCCAAAAATTATATGAAGGCCTTGAACTTGGTGGGGAAACTGTCGGGTTAATCACTTACATGCGTACAGACAGTGTTAATATGTCGAACGATGCCATCCAGGCTTGCCGTAAAGTCATAGAGGCTGATTATGGAAAAGATTACCTTCCTGATGCGCCACGGTTCTATAAAAGCAAGGCTAAGAATGCGCAAGAGGCCCACGAAGCCATTCGTCCAACAGATTTAAGTCGTCATCCCAGAACATTATCCAAGATTCTGGATCCACAGCAATTAAAGCTTTATGATTTGGTATGGAAGCGGGCAATGGCATCACAAATGAATAATGCCATTTTAGATCAAGTGACAATTGATATTGCTTCAGAGGACAGCCAGATAAAATTAAGAGCCACTGGATCAACGATTGCCTTTGATGGTTTCTATGTCCTTTATAAAGAAGGCCGGGATGATGATAAAGATGAAGACCAAGAAAAAATGCTTCCCTCTTTGCAGGAAAAAGAAAGCTTAGAAAAAGAAAAAGTCACACCAGACCAACACTTTACACAACCACCACCACGATACAGTGAAGCCAGCTTGGTTAAAAAGTTGGAAGAACTTGGTATTGGGCGGCCATCAACTTATGCCTCCATTATCCAAGTTTTGCAGGCCAGGGACTATGTTCGACTGGAAAAGAAACAGTTTATTCCCGAAGGGCGGGGTCGCTTGGTTGCAACCTTTTTGCTGAATTATTTCCCCCAATACGTGGAATATGATTTTACAGCCAGCCTGGAAGATGAACTGGATAAAGTTTCCAGAGGGGAAGTTGATTGGAAAGATATTTTGAAAACTTTCTGGACAGACTTTATTGAAACAATAGGCAAAACAAAAGACTTGAAAATATCAGATGTTTTGGATGTGCTGGATGAGGCGCTGGGTCAATACTTTTTCCCTGATAATAAAAGGAATTGTCCTGACTGTAAGGAAGATAAACTGCATTTAAAACTGGGTAAATTTGGGGCGTTTATTGGATGTGAAAATTATCCAGAATGTAAGTACACACAGCAAATTATTGATAAATCAAAAAAAGAAGGTGAAGCAGAAAATATGAACACAAAGAAAGATGAAGCTTATCCAAAATTACTTGGGAAAGATCCTGAAACAGACCAAGATATTACTTTGCGCAAAGGGCCCTATGGACCTTATCTTCAATTAGGTGAAGGCGAAGGCAAAAAGAAACCTAAGCGGGCGCCTATCTTGAAAGGCATGGATTTAGATGGCGTTGATTTAACAAAAGCCTTAAGTTTATTATCTTTGCCCCGATCTTTGGGAAAACATCCTGAAACAGGCGAAGACATTGCGGCAGGGATTGGGCGCTATGGCCCTTATATTAAGCATGGGAATGCTTTTATTTCTCTTAAAGGGCAAGATGTGTTATCTATTAACTTAGATGAGGCGGTAGAGGTTGTTAACAACGCCCCTAAAAAGAAAAAATAAAAGGTAAGGCTTTGGCCGATAAAGATAATAAAAATAAATCAAAATCAAGACCTTTCCCTGACAGGCAAGATATAATTGATTATATTCAAAAATTTGAATCTCCGCCAACTAAGCGGGACATTGCCCGGTATTTTAAAATCCGGGGGGATCGCAATAAAATTAAATTAAAAGAATTATTGAATGAATTAAGATCTTTGGGGTTCTTCAAAGATATCATACAAAAAGATCGCAATACCGATAGGGCAAAAAAATACGAAGGATCCGAAGAAATTAAATCTTTGGTTGGATTTGTGCAGCTGACAGATAGGGGGTTGCGATTTATTCCGTCTACGCGAAAAATAAAAATTGCTTTTGAAATTAAGGGGGCTAAGAATTTTATCCAAGAAAAAATTGGCCTGGCTTTTAGTGCAGAAGTCATTTCAATGGAACCCCCAATTGTCGAATTGGAAAAAGAAATTGGACCTGCAAGTGATGTAAGTCTTATCTCTGCAATGTCGGCAGGGTTACCTGCGGAATTTACAAAAGAAGTTATTGAAGAATCAGAAAAAGTCAGTGTGATCCCTGAATTAGGAAAACGTGAAGATATTCGCAAAATTCCCCTTATTACCATAGATGGTAAAGATTCCAGAGATTTTGACGATGCTGTTTTTGCTGAAAAAATAAAAGATGGGTGGCATATTATTGTGGCCATCGCAGATGTTTCCTATTACGTCCAGCCTGGATCGGCGTTGGATAGATCCGCCCTAGAGCGAGGCAATTCAACTTATTTCCCAGATCGCGTTATCCCGATGCTGCCAGAAAATCTTTCCAACGGTATTTGTTCATTGAACCCTGATGAAGATCGTGCCTGTATGGGGGTTCATATTTGGATTGATGACCAAGGTAAGAAAAAAAAGCATAAGTTTTTTAGGGGATTAATGCGATCCCATGCCCGGACAACTTATGAACAAATCCAAAAAGCTTATGAATCAAACAAAGATGATCTTAAGGGGAAGGCAGACCAATTGTTTGGCGCGTTTCATGCCCTTGAAAATGCACGAAAAAAACGGGGAACATTGGAAATTGAAGTACCAGAACCGTATATCATCTTTGATGAAAAAGGCTTTGTAAAAGAACTTGTTCCCCGAAGTCGCTTAGATGCCCATAAACTTATTGAAGAATTCATGGTCTTGGCCAACGTTGCGGCAGCAGAAGAATTGGAAAGTCATAAACAGCTTTGTATGTACCGTATTCACAACAGCCCTGATCAAGAAAAAGTTGAAGAAATTCGCAAATTGTTAACGCGTCTGAAAATAAAATATGAAGGGTCTTTGAAGGCGTCAAAAGACTTTACAACCTTAATTAAGCAGGTGCATGACACACCTTACAAAAATATTGTCAGCGAACTTATTTTAAGGTCCCAAAGTCAGGCAGTCTATTCTTCGGAAAATATTGGTCACTTTGGCTTGAACCTTGAACATTATGCGCATTTCACGTCGCCAATCAGGCGTTATTCAGATTTGATGGTTCACCGGGGACTTCTAAAAACTTTGAATATTTCAGAAGGGGCCCAACCTTCGATTTCAAAAGATGACTTCCAAGAAATTGCTGGGCGTATTTCTGTGACAGAACGGCGTTCTGTGGGCGCAGAGCGTGAGGCAATGGATCGTTATATGACACAATTCTTATCAAACCGTGAAGGGGATGAGTTTGATGTTTATGTGACGGGTATATCCAAAGCAGGTTTATTTGTCACCATTCCTGAATTTAATGCCAGTGGTTTGGTGCCGGCCCGCCTATTAAGCGATGATTATTATATTTTAAAAGATCACCCAACCCGCCTTGAGGGTCGCCGAACAAAAAGAAAATTCAGCTTTGGCGATAATATGCGCGTGTTTTTGGCATCGGCTGACCTAACAAAAGGCCGATTGACATTTGAACCCACAGGGGAAATGTTCAAAACGCAAACACGTTATAAAACGGCCCCAAGGGCAGTCAATAATAAGCCAATGAATAAAGGTAAACGAAAACGTTAGAGGGAGGCTTTAATGAACACACTTATTCTTTCAGTTATTCAAGGGATCACAGAATTCATTCCTGTTTCATCCACCGCCCACATAATCCTAGCCAGTAAATTATATGGCGTAGAATCAGCAGGTCGTATGACAGAAGTCGCCTTGCACGTAGGGACATTGTTGGTAGTTTTAACCTATTTCCGTCAAGATGTTTTGGAATTTTTCCAAGGCCTGGGAAAGCTTTTCAAGGGATCTATTACTAAGGGATTTCACCGGTTTTTAATGATTGGCGCAGCGACCATCCCTGTTGTAATCGCAGGCTATGTCATTAATACTTATTTTGATAACAGTTTCAGAACCTTAAGCCTTATGGGATGGATGTCCATCTTTTTTGGCTTGTTACTTTTGTTCGTTGATAAGGCCTCTCCGGCCACAAAAAAATACGAATCAATGACCTATAAGGATGCGATGATAATTGGCCTTTTGCAGGTATTGGCCTTGATACCAGGATCAAGCCGTTTGGGAACAACCATTATTGCCGCCCGCTTATTAGGATATAACCGTGTGGGATCTGCCAAATTTTCTTTTTTACTTTCAATTCCCGTTATCACTGGGGCGATGACACTTCTTATTATAAAAAACAATGCCCAAGAAGGTTTGCAAATGTCGTTTGAAACCTTATCTAGTATCCTAATATCTTTTTGTGTGGGCTATGTGACTTTAAGATCCGTCATGTGGTACCTTAAAAAGTTTTCCTTCCTTCCCATTGCCCTTTATAGAATTGCTTTAGGCACATACATTTTATGGTGCGTAGGTTAATAAGTTTCTAAATAAACTAAGTTACGATTCGTTGTTTAATTAGGGGTAAATCAATGCAAATTCTGGACATGATTCATGAAAATAAAAACAGATATCTGACCTATCTTTCAGCGAAGATGGTGCAAAGCCCTGTGGGGGATATCCTGATTATTGTGAATAAGGATAAATTATGTTTACTGGAATTTGTTCAACGTAAAAACCTTAGGGACAATTTAATTAATTTATCATTAAAGACAGACTGCCCCATTGTTTGGTCAGATAATTCTTTGATAAAAAAGATTGAAAATGCTTTGGGGAAATATTTCCAAGGAAAAGAAAATAAGTTTGATCTGCCCATAGAAACAAATGGAACACCTTTCCAAAAGAAAGTTTGGCAAGAAGTCCAGAAAATTCCATATGGTCAAACAACTTCGTATGCAGAAATTGCGATATCTATTGGGTTCACATCTGCCCATAGGGCTGTGGCCAATGCAGTAGGTAAAAATCAACTGGCGATAATTGTTCCTTGCCACAGAGTTATTAATAAAAGTGGTAAATTAGGCGGGTATGCAGGGGGATTAGACAGAAAGGAATGGTTGCTTAGCCATGAAAAAACCTTGGAAAAAAGTCCTGAAAAAATGTCTTAATTTTCCCCTTGGCCTTTTGAATAACCAGGTTGGCCATCATAACAATATAATTTTTCTATATGAACCCATTCAAATTCTGAATCTACAGCAGTGATAAGATCTGGAAAGTCACTTTTCTTTAAATCTTTGGTCCCGACAATACGGCATCGCCACCAGTCAACTACATCAAAATTGGATCCTAAAATTTCAGGATAGACAAGGGCACCTCTATTACTAATAAATTTAAGTTCAAAATTTGTTGGCTTCAAAGCTGTTTCTAATTTCTTCCCAATGATGCCGGGCACCTCAGTGGATTGAAGAAACAAATCAACGCCCACACAGTCTTGCTTTGCTTTTGTTTTTGGCGGGTTAAATTTTTGTAATTTAATTCTCTTGAAAGTCCGAGGCGTCCAATTCTTGGGACCTCTCCCTAAGTTAGCAATAACCATTTCCGTAAAATCAGTCCGTGTAAGTCCACACGCCCCTGCAATATCTTTGGTATAGTTTTTATCTTCAAGTGTCTTCATTAAGGCATTTTCAATGGTTTCTGCATGGCTATCAAGATCTATGTATCTAAGCATGCTGATGGCACTCATCAATAAAGCAGTAGGATTGGCAATATCCTTCCCCGAAATATCAGGGGCAGAACCGTGGACAGCTTCAAAAATGGCACAGTCATCACCAATATTTGCACTGGGGGCAACACCAAGGCCGCCAACAAGGCCAGAGGCAAGGTCGCTAAGAATATCACCATTCATATTCGTCATGACAATAACATCAAACTGTTCTGGTTTAACCACCAGTTGATGCGCACAGTTATCAATAATTAAATGATGGGCGGGCATATCTGGGTAATCTAGGCTAACGGTTTCAAATGTATTTTTAAAAAGCCCTTCAGTAAGCTTTAAAATATTTGCTTTGGTGGAACAGTGAACAGAGCGGCGTCCCTCAGTTTTCGCCAATTCAAAAGCAAACCGACATATTTTTTCTGACCCCATAACACTTATCGCTTTAAGCGCAATTTTCACATGTTCGCTTTGGGAATATTCAATGCCTGCATACAGGTCTTCTGTGTTTTCACGAACTATGACAAGGTCAATATTGCGTCCAGAAAAAGGGGTCGTGATACCAGGTATTTCAAAGACATGTCGCACATTGGCATAAGTTTCAAAAAGTTTACGAAGGGTTACGTTCGCACTTTTACCGCCGTGACCAACAGGTGTTTCAAGGGGCCCTTTTAAGGCAACCTTATTTTTTGAAATGCTATCAATTGTGGCTTGTGGCACACCCGAAGAAATACCAGATTCAAAGGATTTTTTCCCTGCAATAACAGTTTCCCAGGTAATAGGGACATGTGCGGCGTCAAAAATCTTACAAATACTTGATATAATTTCAGGGCCAACGCCATCCCCTTGAATAAGTGTAATCGTTTGTTTCATATTTTATACAGCAGCTTTCATTTGTGTTAACGCTTGCTTTGCCGCTGCCATCATGGTTTTAACCTGGTCAGGTTCCAGTAATGATATGCTTTGCATCACATATTGAACAAGGATGCTGACATATTTGGCCTGCATATTAATTAGCTTCGTTGCGACCGTCGGCGCCAGGGCACTTGTCACCATGTCGCGGCGATAAATATAAACATGACAAGCAAAGATGTTTTTATAATATTTTTCGATTGTGCTGTTAATATAGGTGAAAATATCATTATCTGCCACAGATGCCCCAACCAAAAGTTGGACAACCGAATTAATACTTTGGGATATCTGGAGGGCTTTTTGAACACCTGTCCCACGCCCCATTTGGCTGGAATTATAACCAGAAATCATACCAAGCTGGACTTTGATTTCATTTAAGACAGATCTAAGTTGCATGGCTTCGCGTGTTTTAAGGGCTTGGCTTCTTAAAATAGAAGTTGCATCACCGCCAAATGCCCTAAAGTCATTTGCTGTAAGGCCCCCGCCGCACCTGGATAAGAATAAGGGCATCAAAATTACCAGGACAGTTATGATATTTTTTTTCCATTTATTTTTCATCTTATTTATCATTTTAATAAGGCCTATTATTGTTTGTTTGCCCATAATTTGAACCGTTTCCGCCCATACCTGGTTGAACAACGGTATCTGGGCTAACTATATATTCCTTGTTTAAGGCATCTCTGGCAGATTTGGCCATTCCCAAAGTTGTTTTAATTTGATCTTTCCCCATAGATGGAATCAGCTGAACCATATATTGGATAACAACAGCCGCATATTTTGCTTGGACATTTAACAACTTAGTTATAATCGAAGGACCAAGTCCCGTAATAACAAGGTTGCGTCCATATTGCTGTCTGTGACAAGAAAATATATTGTCAAAATAAGCTGCAGAAGGCTGATAAAGCATAGAAGAATTGGGGTTGGTATTTCCGATTTGACTGTTTATAAATTGACGGACATCATCATCTGTTGCAGTTGCCCCTGTTAAAATTCTTAAGGCGCTGTTAATACCGCTCATAATATGAAAGGCTTTTCCAACCCCACCAATTCCCATATCATTAGGGGTATAGCCAGAAATTCTGGATAAGGTTGTATGAATTTCATTGAGAATAGATCTTAACTCCATCCCTTGTTCGGATGATGCTGCCTGGCCTTCAATGATTGATGTTATGTCAGATTTCGTCGCCTGAAGGTCTTCAGGACTCATACCACCACATCTGGATAGCAACAAAGGAATTGCCAAAAATAGAGTGATATATTTCCTGTTCATTTATAAACCCCTTGTTATTTTATTCTTATACTATATCAAAGCTTTGTATGGCTGAGAAGACAAAAACTATTTAATCGTAATAAAAGCCAAACGAATACCAAGTCCAAGCAAAGCAATGCCAGTTATCTTGTCAATAATAGTGCCAGTTTTATGGATATATCTCACCAAAATTTTATTGGAAAAAAAACAAGACATCAGCGTGTACCATGTCAAAGATGTTAAAACCAACAAAATAACATAAATTATTTGAATCTTGAATGGGGTTTCAGGACTGACGGTTGCAGCAAAAATACTTATGAAACAAAGGGACGCAGAAGGATGCAAGATGTCCAGGAGAAAACCTATTTTAAAGGCTTTTTTTGGGGTCAGTTTCCGAGGTGTCTTAATGGTTTCTTCTTTATGTTTTTCCCCAAAGAATATTTTGTAAGCTAAGTAAAAAAGATAAAGACTTCCAATGGTTTTAATAATTGTAAAAAGCATAGGCGACTTTGCAATAAACATGCCAAAGCCTAAAAGCGTATATGTTTTATGAATTATTGTGCTGCAGACAATACCAAACCCAGTATACAAACCAATTTTTCTGGAATGACGACTACTGTTATGAACCATCATAGCCATTTCTGGACCGGGACTAACCAAGTTCAGAAAGTTCATTGAAAATAAGGCAATAAATTCTGGTAAATAACTATGCATGCCCATAATTTAAACACTCTTATAATAGTTTGCAAGATTTAGTATTTTTATTTATTGAAATCTTTAAGGATACGGGCTTTGTCTTTGTTCCAGTCTTTTTCTTTTTTGTCGGCCCTTTTGTCGTATAGTTTCTTTCCTCTGCCAAGACCAAATTCAATTTTTACACGGCCTTTTTCATTAAAATATAGGCAAATAGGAACAAGGGAATATCCCTTTTTTTGGATGGCCCCAATTAATTTATTAATTTCTTTTTTCTTTAAAAGGAGTTTGCGTTGACGACGGGGCGCATGATTAAATTGGTTGGCGCCAGAATATTCAGCAATATAAGAGTTAACAAGATAAACTTCGTTATTTGAAATATCCCCATAAGACTCTGTTATATTGGATTTCCCTGTTCTTAAGGATTTTACTTCGCTTCCAAACAAGGCAATACCAGCCTCATAAACTTCTTCAATAAAGAAGTCAAAATGGGCGCGTTTATTTTTTGCTATGATCTGTTTTTTCATTTTCCTAATCATCTTACTTTGTCATTTTTATAAAAGTATTCGTATATAGCGTCAACTTATATTGCAGAGACGGTCATATTTAATTAAGCTATCTACTAAGGTACAAAATATGAAATATATACATTACTTAATTTTTACAATAATAACAGGGGTTACCATACCACTTGAAGCCGCCGTGGTCAAAGCGCCAGCGAAAATTTCCTGTGACCAAGAACTTATAAAATCATATAAAAGCTTAAACAAAAGGCAAGTACCCCATATCCCGCAGAAAGAAAAATGCCCTGTTGAAAACAAATTAATAACCTGGTTATGGCTTTTGAAAAAAAATAGCCAAGCTTCTTTCCACGATCACGTCAGGTTTATTCAAGACAATCCAACATGGCCGGAACTTACAAAAATAAAAGAACATGCAGAATTGGCCATTAAAAGCAGAATTCCAAATTATGAAATTATAAAATATTTTGATGTTTATCAACCTATTTCGCCGCCAGGCGCCATTCAATATGCTCGTGCCTTACTTAAAAGCAACCAAAAGAAAAAATCTGTAACTTTAATTAAAGACTGGTGGCGCAATAAAAATTTTAGTGCAAAGACAGAAAGGGAATTTCATAAGCTTTTTAAACAGTACTTAACGAATGAAGATTATAAATACCGCCTGGATCGCCTTATAATGGAAGGAAACTACTACGGCTTGAAGCGGATGAAGTCAAGGGTAAACAGGCAGTCACAAAAGCTAATAGAAGCAGCCATAGCGTTATCAAGAAATTTAAGTAGTGTGAATAGAAAAGTTGGGGCCCTTTCAAAAAAAGATGCCTTAAATCCAGGGATTGTTTATCAGCGTATGCGCTGGCGGTTGCGACGAAAGAAATATGATAATGCCTATGAAATATTTAAAGAGGCTGAAAAGAAAGGGATAACAAAACAGTTTCCTGGCAGATGGTTTAAGTATAAATATTACTTTGCCCGGAAAAGATTTGAAAATAAAGATTATAAAACGGCATACAGCATGATACGTAACCATAATCTTTCGCCCAAAACACATGATATAGCAGACTATTCAGCGGCAGAATGGTTTTCAGGGTGGTTGGCCTTAAGGTTTTTAAACAAGCCGCAACAAGCCATTCAACATTTTAAAAATATGCATAATGTTGTGGGAACACCCATTAGTCTTTCAAAGGGCGCCTATTGGATTGGCAGGGCTTATAAAAAACTTGGAAATAAAGAAAATGCAGATAAATGGATGATGGAAGCTGCAAAAAACCCCCATGTTTTTTATGGACAAATGGCCGCAGCGGCATTGAAAAAACCCTTGAATATCATAATCCATGATGTGGCAAGGGATCCAGATCTGCCCAGTAAGAATGATAAGATGATAATGGATGCTGTTTATGCGTTGTCAAAAGTTGACCCCCAAAGTAAAAGGTTGCGTAAAATGCTGTTTGATTTATCAAAGTATTCAGATAGCCGTATTTCCGAAGCAATTGTTGAATTGACTATAAAAATTGGAAAACCTGAATGGGCGGTTGTGGTCGCAAAGATTGCAGGACGGCGTGATTCTCCAATTCTTAAGGCGGCTTATCCAATTAAAAAACTACCTAAGCAAGTAAGTGAGTGGGGGGTTGACCCAATATTTATTCACAGTCTGATACGTCAAGAAAGTGGGTTTAATCCCAAGGCAAAAAGCAATGCAGGGGCAAGGGGGCTGATGCAAATAATGCCAAGAACGGCACGGTTGCTTGCCAAGAAATTAAAGTTACGGTATGCCCTTGTGAAGCTAACGGCGGATCCTACTTATAATATGATATTAGGCTGTTATTATGTTTCACGCTTAATGAAAGAATTTAAGGGAAGCAAAATAAAATCACTTGCCGGATACAATGCTGGGGAATCCAGGGTTCGGAAATGGGTTAAATTATTTGGAGAGCCAGAGAAAGATACGGATATTATAGATTGGATGGAAAGCATTCCGTTCTCAGAAACCCGTTCTTATGTTATGCGGGTCATGGAATCTTATCCTGTCTACGCAAGGATTCTTCCTAAATAACGTAGGTTTTTGGGGTGAGGGAATTATTTTTTATCTAAGGTCTTTACTTTCTGTAAAAAAGATTTACATTAGGACTTGAAAAAAAGTTGCCCATATAGGGTTTGTTTAGGCATGCGCCCGTAGCTCAATTGGATAGAGTACTTGACTACGAATCAAGAGGTTAGAGGTTCGACTCCTCTCGGGCGCACCATTCATATCATAAGATTTCAACTATTTACTTTCCGTACACTTTCTGAAGATAAGCAATGTTTTTGGAATAGTTTTCCCCCCGATAATAATATTTTCTTAAGACACTTAAGCACCTTTTTTGAAAATCAGTATTCCCCAAGTATCGATCAAGCCTGGTTTCTTTACCCCCCTTTTTTACTGGGGACTTCATCATAATTTGCGCCGCCATATTTAACATAGTTCTTGTGGTTTCTGTCGAATCTTTTTCAATATTTATACTGTCCATGAAATAACAAATATAATTTTCCGTTTTTTCCACGGGGCATTGTGAAAGACATTTATAAAAGCGTGTAATGTACTTGTTTTTTGAATGAGAAAGTTTCAGGGCCAGACTTTTTATAATATCTATTAAGTCAGCGGGATTGCGTCTTGCAGTATGTTTAATGAAGTCTTCTATGGATCTTGATGTTTTTGGTATTCTTTGGGGCGTGCAATAATTTTGACACCAATCAAATAATCCTTTTGTTTTAATAAAAGGCGATAGAGAGTTAATAGATTTATTTTTGCAGGTGTGGTGATATTCTTTGAACTGAGGATATGTCTTTTCAAAAACTTGCTTGAATAACCGTAAGATTTTTGTCAGGTTTTGGACTATCTCTGTTGGATTTTTTTTCTTTAAGTCCAAAGACATTAACTTAATATGGTTAACGCAATTTTGCGTGTTAAAGTTTCTTAACAAAGCATAAAGCTTGTTGTTTTCTGGGCTTTTTTCCTGTCCCTTTACCTTTGGCGTATCCAATAATTTTTTTGCAAGAGGTTCTATGGTTTCTTGCGCAGGGGATAAGGCAAGATTATAAAACAACTCGCAATAATAGGCTGTAGATTCAGTGTAAGAACAATCTGTCAGGCATTTCAAAGAGGGCAAGTCTTTGGTATAGTTAAGGGCATCATGACGCCCCCTTTTTGCATCACACTTATAAGCACATAAAAAATTTGCTTCAGAAAATCTTCCAATCAATAAAACGCAACAGCACAGAAATAACTTTAACATAATTATAAGCCCACCTAATCGATGAAAGGTTATCTTATATAAAAAAGGCTGTAAACGACTATTTTATTGTTTTTTCGTCAAACTTTTTAAGTACGACAAAGTAAGGGCCCGCAAGCTTTCAAGGTATGTTTTATATTCAGGGTCAAAATATAGACGTTCAATATCATTATCAATTTCCCCTAAAAGATTTAAGATCTTATTTCTTTTATGCCAAATCGGCAGTTTATCTTGTTTTAAAAGCTTTATGCTTTCATAAAATTTTTGTTCAAGCATAAGGACAGTTTTTTCTTGCTGCCGCGCAGAAAAAAAACAATAGGTTTTCTTATAGATATTTTTACTTAATAACATGTTAGCTCCTGTTTATTATTATGGATTGAAAATAGATAAAGTTTGCGATGGGTTAAAGTTTATTTGCGGGCAGTTTTCAACTGGGGGAATGGGTTAGAAAAATACTTGTTTTTCTTCCTTGTATCTTTGGGGCTTAATCTTAAGTAAAGGATAGAGAATAAGGATTTTAGAGATGAATTTATATGAAGATCTTGTGCAATATCAAGAACAGTTGATTGGCCATAAAATAGGGGCTAAGCTGGTAATATCAGAAGAACTTAAAGCCGTAAGGTTGCCAATTGATCAGGAAAGGAAAATAGAAATATTTGATTTATTAATTATTTATTTTTCCAGAAAATTTGAAGGGCAAAAAATGATCCAATTAAACTTTAATCTTGAAGTTAAAAAAGGAAAATGCATTATTATCATTAAGCCTCAGACAAATTATAAGGCAGATGCATCTGTTGTTCATCAGGAATTTTTTTGGACAATGCATCTTATCTTTAATAATTTGTTAAAAACAAAAGAAACCAAGATTTGGGGAAACTTTGTGAAAGACAAGTTTCGATTGCAACTTCCCTTATGGTGTATGGCAGCATAGGAAAATATGGAAATTAAAAATATTGCAAAAGGGGGGCGTATTCGCCCGATCATCAGAATGGGGAACCCTTTGTTAACAAAGATTTCAGATGATATTAATCCTGAATCAAAAGAAACAATGTCTATTATCAAAGATATGGCGGCGACTATTATCGATGTTGGGCAGATTGCTGGGCTGGCAGCGACGCAGATAGGCTATCTTAAGAAGATCATCTACTATCAAGTTGTTGCAAGCAGGGGCGATAGTTATAATCCCGAAGGGGTTAAACCCGTATTTTTAATTAACCCCACATATAAATCAGTCGGAGCAGAAAAAATAGTTAAATGGGAAGCCTGTTTGTCAATACCGGGATTGGCCGCAAAAGTTGAACGATTTCTTTCCATTCATTTAAAAGCGACAGGCTGGGATGGGGAGTCGTTCTATGACATAGATAAAATCATTCACGGTTATGAAGCAAGGGTTTTGCAGCATGAAATAGATCACCTTCAAGGTATTCTTTATGTCCTAAAACGTATATCCCCATCAAGCCTATCTTATATAGAAGCATTAGAAACGTAATGTCTTAAGTATTGGTGGTTATACAGAGGTTTCGTTTTGGTTTCCTTCCCCTGGCTCCATGCTTGGTAAAGACATTACTTTTGCCCAATAATTTACGATTACTTTAATCCCTTCTTCGTAAGATATTTTGTCTTGTACTTTGCGCATAAATCCAGCCGCATTATGTTTATAACAGTCGATCATCTGTTGGCGACTTATGGAATTCGTGACAATAACAACTGGAATATCTGACAGGTGTCGGTCCCTTTTTATTTCTTTCAAAAGAAAATAACCATCTATTTTAGATGTTTTTAATTCTGTAATAATAAGTTCTGGTTTTGGAAACTTGATCAGGCCTATTTTGCTTTTTAAGAAATTAAGCGCCTTATCACTGTCGTGAAAAGACAATATATTCGTGTCTACATCCGATTCTTTTATTGCTTGCCTTAACAAAAGTTCATCGCTTGCATCTTGTTCAACAATGACAATATCAATGGGTTTGGTCCGACTTGCTGGAATGGTTTCTTCGGGGGAAGATAAATAGTCATCATTTGGTTCATGATATCCATCAAAAAAGAAATTTGGATGAATGCTGAATATTTTTGATAGTTTATACATCACCCCTGCAGATACACGGGTGGTGCCTTGTTCATATTTCTGAATTTGTTGATGTGAAACAGTCAGTTTCTCTGCAAGGTCAGAAAGTGTCCAGTTTAATTTTTGCCGGCGTTCCCTGATTCTTGCCCCGACATATATATCTAAAACATTGCTTTTATCGGTCATTTTGTCCAAACTTTCTTATATTATGTTAGCTTTTTCCCTATGGTTCCTTAACCACCAGAAAGCAGCAAGTTTAAAACTGTAAAAAATGCTAAATCTTTTGGCGGTAAAGATATACTTTTATAGTACATAAGTAGAATTATTATAGAATTTTACTTATGTCAAGGGTATTAATTTTCATTTAAAAAAATGGGAAAAAGTGTTATATATGAAGAATGAGAAATTTTAATTCTTTCAAAAATAATCTTTATAAGATGTTCTTGGCCTTTCCCACACTGGCTTTTTCGGCTGGGTCATTTTCCGTTTGTCCTTTTTGCCTGCCTTTTTATGCGGGGGTTTTCGGATTTCTTGGCTTGGAAAAGGGAACAACGACTTATTATTTATTTATTGTCTTGGCCATGGTTTTGGCCGTTTCTTTGGTTTACGCCTTATGTCTGGCCATAAAGTCAAAACAATATTGGCAAGCCGTCTTTGTATTGTGTGGATTTTTAATCACGTTTTATGCAAAAATATATGATATGAAAATTTTGTTGTACCTTGGTTTGACGGTTTTTGTTATATCTATATTTCGAATAAAAAAATCATGTAAAAGTTGTAGTATCAGTGAACATAAAAAAACCAAAAATTAAAAAAATTAAGATAGACTTGCCAAAAGTCTTACAAGTTTTGCCTGCCTTAAATACAGGTGGCGTGGAACGTGGGGCTGTTGATGTCGCAATCGAACTTAAGAAAAGGGGCGCTGTTCCCATGGTGGTTTCATCGGGCGGGCATTATGAAAGCCTTTTAAAAAGACATGGAATTATGCATGTTAAGTTACCGGTTGATTCGAAAAACCCTTTGACCATGATTCTTAATATTTTTCGTCTAAAAAAGATTATAGATATTTATAATATAGATCTGGTTCATGCCCGCAGTCGCGCCCCAGCCTGGAGCGCTTATTATGCAGCAAAAAAAATGGGCGTTAAGTTTGTGACAACCTTTCATGGAACTTATAATTTCAGCAACAATCTTAAACGTTTTTATAATTCGATTATGACGCGTGGGGACAAGGTTATTGCCGTTTCGAAGCACATCGCAGATCACATTAAAAAATTCTATGAAATTAAGAAAAAGACCATAGAAACGATTCATCGTGGGGTTGATATTTCTATGTTTGATCCAAGCTCTGTTTCCCAAGGACGGATAGATACCGTGATGAAGAAATTTAGTTTGCCTGTTGATAAATCCATTATTCTTTTGCCAGGCCGCATCACCCGATGGAAGGGGCATCTTTCGTTGATTAGGGCGATGGGAGAGATCAAAGAAAAAGATTGTGTATGCTTGTTTGTGGGGCCTACAAATAAAAAGAATACTGGTTATCAAAAGGAAATTCTTGATATGGCTGCCAAGTATGATGTTACGAATCAAGTGTATATGTACGATAGTTGTAATGATATGCCGGCTTTGTATAAAATTGCGCATGTGACTGTTTCTGCATCTACGGATCCAGAGGCATTTGGCCGTGTAATGGCAGAAGCTGGGGCCATGGGATGTCCCGTCGTTGCAACCAACCATGGGGGCGCAGTTGAAATCATTAAAAGTGAAAAAACGGGTTGGCTTTATGATTTAGAGGACACAAAAGGTATGGTGGCCGCCCTGGATAAAGCTTTGTCCTGTTCCAAAACAAAAAGAATGGAAATATCAAGGGCCGCCCGAAAACATATCAAGGAAAATTTTTCAAACGATATGATGTTGGAAAAAATAATTAATTTGTATCGTTCTTTATATAAAAAGAAGTAACTATGCCGAAAAATAAGGTTTTAATCATCAAGCACGGGGCGCTGGGGGATATGATCTTTGCAAATGGGGCGTTTCAGGCGATATCTAAACATCATAAAAAGGATCACGTTGTTCTTTTGACCACATCTGCCTATGCATCTATGATGAAGATATCCAATTATTTTGATGAGGTTTGGGTGGATAATCGCCCCCGCCCCTTAACAAGCCCCATAGAATGTTGGCGATTGTTTCAAAAATTGCGTCAGGCAAAATTCACAAAAATATATGATCTGCAAAAATCCAAGCGTACAAAGCAATACAGGCAACTTACAGACCGGTGGTTTAATCCAAAGCCTGATTGGTGTACGAAACATGTTGGGGCAAAGTATGCCTATGCAGACCCTGTTCAATACGATTTGCACATATATGATCGGCATGCAAATATGCTGGCTGTTGCCGGAATTAAAAACATCCCAAAGCCCAATATTGATTGGATGGAATCTGATATTAAAAGTCTGAAACTTCCTGAGAAATACTTTATTTTTGTCCCGGGGTGTTCCCCTACGCAGCCCCATAAACGGTGGCAGCCTGAAAATTATGGCGAAGTTGCAAAATGGTTGGTTAGAAAAGGTATTACCCCCGTTATTATTGGAACAAAAGATGAGGCAGGTATCATCCAAAGCATTCAATCCATTTGTCCGCAGGTAATCAGTCTAGAGGGAAAGACATCCTTGTTTGATATTGCTGAAATTGGGCGCCACGCTGTGGGGGCGTTGGGGCATGATACGGGGCCTATGCACATTGTGGCGGTTACGGGGTGTCCTTCGGTTATGTTGTTTTCATGGTCATCTGTTCCCAATCATTACGCCCCCAGGGGGTTCAAGACAACAATCCTTCACCAAAATAATCTGGAAGATATTTCCGTTGCCGAAGTTATAAAATCTTTACCCGTAAAATAATATGCATACATATTAAAAATGTTTTTGTAAGGGGTCTGATGAACTGATTTCTAAAATCTGACCGGAATTCTATTGTCCCATAAAACAGTTCAAGAATAAAAATTTGCCTTTTGGGTTAAATCCTATTAAATATAGGATAGAGCAAATTAAGTTAACACGGGTGCGTTGTTATTGCGTTCCTCTTCTACCTACATGTAGGTGTCGTCGCTTATGTCCAGCACCATCGATACTTAAATTTGTTACATTTAAAGAATTAACTGAAAAGGCAAAAATGGCAAAAGAAGATTTAATTGAATTTCAAGGGGAAGTCTTAGAACTTCTTCCCAATGCAACATTCCGGGTTATGCTGGAAAATGGACATGAAGTAATGGCCCATACCTCTGGCCGTATGCGTAAGAACCGTATCCGTGTGTTGGCAGGAGATAAAGTTACAGTGGAAATGACACCGTATGATTTAACAAAAGGGCGGATTACTTTCCGACATAAATAATGCCGCAGTTGATTTTGGCATCAAGCTCTGTCGGCCGTAAAAATGTACTAGAGCAAGCGGGGTACAAGATTGATAAAATCTTTCCCCAAGACGTGGATGAATCCCCCATAAGGGGAGAGCAACCCCGTGACTATGTCAAAAGAATTGCCAAAGCAAAATTTGATGCTGCAGTTCATCAAAATTCAGATGATACAATTATTAGTGCAGATACCATTACAGTAACAGGGCGCTGTATTTTTCAAAAGCCAGAATCAGAACAACAGGCCCATGATATGCTGGCCCATTTTTCTGGACGACGCCTTAAAGTTATGACATGTGTTTATACCGGTAATGGTAAGGAGTATAGGTCCCGATTTATTATTTCGGCTGCAAAAATCAAACAGCTGTCTAACCAAGAAATAAAGGCTTGGGTGGCAACGAAAGATTGGGTTGGTGTGTCCGGTGGCATAAAGCTGCAGGGTTTATCATCAATTTTCATTGAATCAATTCAGGGATCATTTACCAATATTATTGGATTACCCATGACCCAAACTTATAACCTTTTAAAATATTTCGGAGTCCTTCCAGAATGGCAGAAAAAATAAAAAAATGTCCGATCTGTAAAAAAGAAACGATGCAAGAATTTCGCCCGTTTTGTTCCAGACAATGCAAGAATGTTGACCTGAATAGGTGGCTTTCTGGTACTTACGTTGTGCCAGGGGATGAACTGATAAATGGTCAATATTCCCAAGAAATTGATACAGAGTCTGAAGAAACCTAATAAAAGTTAATTTTTTTAATAGACAATAGATTATTTTTTTATTATAGATACAGGTATTCGTAATGAATGCCCAGGTAGCTCAGTTGGTAGAGCAGAGGACTGAAAATCCTCGTGTCGGTGGTTCGAGTCCGCCTCTGGGCACCACTTCCCTTTTTATTTCCCTTTTATAATGTCCCCTTTTTCATTTTAATAATTATCTGATATGCCCGGTGAGACTGAAATAGCGGGCTTAAAATGACAAATTGTCAATAAACTTCCCATAAAATTAAGCTAAACTATTGATTCCTGTCCAAAAGAGAAATAGGATTCCGTACGTGTACAGGAATAATACAAAATGAAAACAAACAAAATACAGGCAATCAGGACGCAGGAAATGCGTGTCGTCGCTGCAATATATAAATATAAAAATCTTTCGAGGGCAGCAAAAGAATTGGGTCTGACATCAAACTACGTCAATGTTACTTTGCTTAGGTTAGAAGAAAAATTAGGATGTGCCCTATTTTCAAGGCGACAAAGGGCAGGGACGATAGAGTTAACAAAACATGGAATGATTCTTGCCCCAAAGTTGAAAGAGATGGCGGATATATATCTTTGGATATTGGAAAACAAAGAAAATATAAAATAATTTCAGAGGTGTTCGTTCCAATCGTTGAGTCATGTACTGAAGAAAAACTTTTTTAGCCAACTTATGAAGCGCAGTGTATTGGCTTTTTAACCATAGATATGCAAGTTATATCAGGAAATAGTTCTGGCCCATAAATAAAATAGCCCCCAAATAATTCCCCCAAGCCCTCTATGTGGTAAAAACATAAATCTCATGCCTGATAAGTATTGTTATTACTTTCGTTTACTCTTGATTTTCGTTTATTTACTTGGTAAAAGGCAAGTATATAAACAGTAAATCTAGGAGATGAGATTATGAAAAAAGTATTATTACTTGTATCAATACTATCAACAGCTTTAATATCCGGCAATGTTTCTGCAGCAGAAGCAGAGGCTATTACGACACCACAATCAAAATTAAACATCCCGCAGACGCCGGCTACTGTGATCATGGGACAACGCACGCCCACACCAGAAATTGGAGTTGAAGATGCGCCTCAGCGGCGACAGGTTCAACGTAATTTAGGGGGTATTCAAGGAGTCGCAAGACGTCTTTTTTCTTGATTAACAAAAAACCCTTACAAATTTGTAAGGGTTTTTTTATTTTATGCTTGATTCTTTCCTATGTTTTGTATTAGAAACAAATAATAAATAAATAAAACAAAATAAATAAAAATTCATATTTGTTCGGAGGTCACAATATAACCTTAAAAAAGGAGTGACCGATGGAAGGCTTAAATAATAAATCGTATAAAAAAGGTTGGACTTCTGAAGAAGTCAGAAGGCTTAAATCTTTATATGACGGCGGATTAAGTTCCGAAGAAATTGCCCTTAATCTTGATCGTACAAGATCAAGCATTTACAAAGCAATTGCGCGATTTAATTTGACCCATAAAAACAGACGTAGGGGCTATGACCCTGAAAAAGATACTGTCTTGAGGGATAAATTTGTTAATGCGCCAGAATTAAATCCGAAACTTCATAAAATGAAGAATATCATAGAATGGTTTCGTAATAATTCTATGACATCTTTAGAGGTGGATCGCAAAAGCCAAACGGCCCATTTAAAAGAAATAAACTATGCCAATGAAGATACGCATATAAAATATTTTGAAAGCCAGCTAGAGCTTTTGACATATATAGATGATGTGCGAAAAAAGTATAAGGTATCGTTGCAAAAATAAAGCGCCAAAAATAAAAAATATGCTATGCTGATTGTCAATAATATAATAATTGACAGGAAAATAGATGGCTAAATTTTTGTGGGTATTTTTGGTATTGTGTTTAACCGCATGCGACGATGATCAAATAAAAGTTCCCTATGAAGATACCCCAACTTTCAATGCAAAAGATCCTGTTGGGGTATTTTGTCGCGCCGATTGCTCTGGCTGTGATTTTAATGCAGACAGATGCAAGCAAATGGTTCAATCAAACCTTGGATCTTTATGTGATAATTCCATCGAAAGTAATTGCTATACAATTTGGGTGAAATATTCCCAAACTTGTGAATATCTTTGTCGTCCAAATGATCCACAGCTGGCAAGTCAGGCAGACCTTGTAAATATTACATTTAATGAAGGTTTCCCTATGTAGAATCAATGGACACTTGCGTGTGAGTGTATTATACATTGAACTGTAAAAAGAAGAGTATTATGAAAAAAATTACAGAAAACACGATTTTGGTTACCGGCATTGCGGGTTTTATTGGCTTTCACGTGGCAAGAAAATTGCTGGCAGAAGGCCATAAAGTTATCGGGATAGACTGCATTAATGATTATTATGATGTAACTTTAAAAGAGGCCCGCCTAAAGCTTTTGCACGATAACTATGGTGATTTATTAACTTTTTATAAAATTAATATAGAGAACAAAGAAGATGTGGAAAAAGTATGGAAATCTGCCAATCCAAAAATTACACATGTTGTTCATTTGGCGGCCCAGGCAGGGGTGCGTTATTCATTAATTAATCCTTATTCATATATTTCCAGCAACGTAATGGGGCATTTGGTTTTATTGGAAATGGCCCGACACCAAGAAAATTTTGAACATTTTGTTTATGCCAGTTCTTCTTCTGTTTATGGATCAAATGAAAAAATGCCATTTTCAGAATCAGATCCAGTTAATCAACCTATGGCTTTGTATGCAGCAACAAAGCGGTGTGATGAGTTGATGAGTTATTCTTATAGCCATTTATACGGATTGCCCACAACAGGATTACGCTTCTTTACGGCTTATGGTCCATGGGGGCGTCCTGACCAAGCCCTGTTTATTTTTACAAAAAAGATTTTGGCAGGGGATCCCATTCCAGTATTCAACTATGGAAAAATGAAAAGGGACTTTACCTATATTGATGATATCAGAGATGGGGTTTTGGCAGCGCTGCGTCATATTCCTAAGAAGACAGAGAAATCTTTGCCGCAAGAAGTTTATAATTTGGGCAACAGTGGTGTTTCTACTTTAACAAGCTATATTCAATTGATTGAAGAAAATTTAGGGAAAAAGGCAATTTTGGATTTGCAGCCTATGCAACCAGGGGATATTCCAGCTGCGGCTTCAGATATTACTAAGGCAAGGAAAAACCTTGGCTTTGATCCAAAGATAAATACTGAAACAGGGGTAAAGAATTTTATTGAATGGTATAAAGATTATTATAAAGTTGATTGATCGTATAAAATTTCTTAAGCTAGGTATATGAAAAAACAAAGACCAATATCACCGCATTTACAGGTATACAAACCACAGTTAACGTCAATTTTGTCAATTACGCATCGCCTTACAGGAGTTGCCTTGTCGGCTGCTTTGGTGGTTCTGTGCTATGGTGTGTTGGCCTTGAACTTAGGTGGTGAATCATACAATTCTTTTTTAAACCATGTTGGCGCATGGTATGGAAAGACTTTGATGATCGGCTGGGGATTCAGCTTTTATTATCACTTATGTAATGGACTAAGACATTTTTATTGGGATATTGGAAAAGGCTACAGCTTAAAAACAGTTTACAGAACAGGCTGGATGGTTGTTGCAATTGCGATTGGGTTAACACTGATAACAGCAATGAAAGTGGTTTAGCATGGGAAAAAGGTTTACACCAAATATTATTATCGCCCCATCTGAAAACAAAGGATCTGGCCATTGGTTGGGTCAAAGAATATCAGCAATATTTTTAACATTCTTAGGCCTGTGGTTTGTTTGGTCAGTTGTTAACGGCCTGGGCCAGGATTATGACAAGACCATTGAATGGGTCAAAGATCCCAAGAATTATGTCCTAAGTCTTTTGTTTTTCTTAAGCTTAACGTGTCACATGTATTTGGGGCTTGAGGTTATCATTGATGACTATATCCATATTTCTTTTTGGCATACCTTTAGCCAATTTTTATTAAAACTATTTTCAGGGATTCTTTTGATAACATTTATCTGGAATTTCTATTCAATCATTTTTTAAAAAGTAAAAATTATGACAAACGCATATAAAATTATAGATCACCAATATGATGTTGTTGTTGTTGGTGCTGGCGGGGCCGGCCTTCGGGCAACACTGGGGATGTGCGCAACAGGTTTGAAAACAGCCTGTGTATCAAAAGTATTCCCGACACGAAGCCATACAGTGGCTGCCCAAGGCGGAATCAGTGCTGCCCTTGGAAACCTTGATGAAGATAATTGGCGGTTTCATATGTATGATACGGTGAAAGGGGCGGACTGGTTAGGGGATCAAGATGCCATTGAATATATGTGTCGTCATGCCATACCAGCCGTTTTAGAGCTTGAAAAATTTGGGGTGCCTTTTTCCAGGACAGAAGACGGAAAAATATATCAGCGCCAATTTGGGGGACATACCAAAAATTATGGGAAAGAGATGGCACGCCGGGCTTGTGCCGCAGCAGACCGGACGGGCCATGCGATTTTGCACACACTTTACCAACAATGTTTAAAGCACAAAGCTGAATTTTTTGTGGAATATTTTGCCCTAGATTTAATCTTTGATGACGAAGGAAAATGTTGCGGTGTTATGACTTGGAATTTGGAAGATGGAACCATTCATCGTTTCCAGGCACACATGGTTGTTTTGGCCACCGGGGGTCATGGACGCACTTTCTTTTCCTGTACGGGTGCACACACCTGCACAGGAGACGGGAATGGTATGATTCTTCGGGCTGGATTGCCTTTGCAAGATATGGAATTCATTCAATTTCACCCAACAGGTATTTACGGTGCCGGCTGTTTGATTTCAGAAGGTGCCAGGGGTGAAGGGGGGTATTTGACAAATTCCAAAGGCGAACGCTTTATGGAAAAATATGCCCCCAATGCCAAAGATTTGGCATCCCGTGACGTGGTATCCCGTGCCATTACGATTGAAGTAAATGAAGGACGTGGTGTTGGTGAACATAAAGATCATGCCTGGTTGCACCTTGAACATCTTGATCCTGCTGTCTTGCAAGAAAGATTGCCTGGTATCAGTGAAACGGCCAAGGTATTTGGCGGCGTTGATGTGACGAAAGAACCGATTCCAGTTGTGCCAACAGTGCATTATAATATGGGTGGAATTCCAACCAATTATCATGGTGAAGTCATATGTCCAACAGCAGAAAATCCAGATGCCGTGGCGCCAGGATTAATGTCCATTGGCGAAGCTGCCTGTGTTTCTGTGCATGGTGCAAACCGCTTGGGGACAAATTCATTGGTTGATTTGGTTGTGTTTGGAAGGGCTGCAGCCTTGCGTGCAAAAGAACTGATCAAGCCAAATACAGCCCATCCAAAATTAAAGGCAAATGCAGGGGAAGAAGCCCTGGCGAAACTGGATAAGATTCGCCATTCAAAAGGCACAACACCCACCAGTGAAGTCCGCCTTGATATGCAAAAAACAATGCAAAAATATTGTTCGGTTTTTCGCACGCAAGAAATATTGGATCAAGGATGTAAAGAAATTGACCGTGTGGCCAAGCGGTTTACTGATGTGCGCATTGCGGATAAATCCATGATTTGGAATACAGATTTGATGGAAACGTTAGAACTTGAAAACTTGTTAGGACAAAGCGTTGTTACAATGCATTCAGCAGCCAAGCGTGAAGAAAGCCGTGGCGCACATGCGCGGGATGACTTCCCCGATCGGGATGATAAAAAATGGATGAAACATACGGTATCGTGGATGGATACCCAAAACAAAGTTAAACTTAGTTATCGTCCGGTCCATACTCATACCCTTACGGATGAAGTAGAATATATTAAACCACAAAAAAGGGTTTATTAATGGTTGAATTCAGACTGCCAAAACATTCCAGAGTGATAAAGGGAAAAACATTCAAGGCACCGGAAGGGGCTGCGAATATACGCAAGTTTCAGGTTTATCGTTACAACCCTGACTCTGATCAAAACCCGCGTGTTGATATTTATGAATTAAATATGGATGCTTGTGGGCCCATGGTGTTGGATGCCCTGATCAAAATTAAGAATGAAGTTGATTCAACCCTAACCTTTCGCCGGTCCTGCCGGGAAGGGGTGTGTGGCAGTTGCGCCATGAATGTGGATGGCACGAATACGCTTTCCTGCATTAAACATCTTGATGAAATTAAAGGGGATGTGAAAATATATCCATTACCCCATATGCCAGTCGTTAAAGATTTGGTGCCTGATTTATCTGTAGCCTATGCCCAATATGAATCAATCAAGCCTTGGGTGCAAAATGATGACCCTGCGCCCGAGGGACAAGAACGTCTACAAAGTACAGAAGAACGTAAAAAACTGGATGGCCTTTGGGAATGCGTTTTATGTTTTTGCTGCACAACAAGTTGCCCAAGTTATTGGTGGAATAGCGACCGATATTTGGGACCAGCAACATTATTGCAATCTTACCGTTTTATTCAAGATAGCCGGGATACGAAAACAGATGAACGTCTGAAAGACCTTGAAGATCCTTTCAAGCTTTATCGGTGTCACACCATCATGAATTGCACCAATACCTGCCCAAAGGGTTTGAACCCTGGTCAAGCCATTGGCGAAATCAAAAAGAAAATTGCCGCCAGTAAAATAGGCAAATAGAATAATTGTGGTATGCGCAATTCGCATTTGATTAAGGATGTTTTTGCGCGTACATTGTTTTTTTAACATGGAGGAAAAAATGAAAGGGCCCATTCACATGTGAAGTGCGCCAAAAGAAGTTTCATTCAGGTCTTCGTAAAACACTTCTTCTAGCGTTCTATAATCCAAGATTGTTTTATAAAGAAGAAGTATTATATAAAATATATCAATAACTGGATAGGCGAATTTTTTTAATTATTCCCGTTAGCTTGTTAAAAAAATGTCAATGTGATGTCTTTATAACATTCTATAACGTTATATGGTACAGCCCCTTAAATAATTCTTGGGAAATATTGTGGGAAATGATATCTTTCAGTAAATCTATTTTGAAAATATAAAAGCACGTGCAACAGAAAAAAATCAATTATGAAGATATCTTTAATATTATTAACAACATTATTTTGCATCCTAAATTATCAAGTTGATGCAGCTGCCGCTGCCGCTGCAAGTGAAGCTCTACCTGAGTCTGATCCTAAGTGGGGCGTTTCACACCGTAAAGGAAAAACTCTTTTATTGACAATCCCAGATTTTAGTTTTGATAAGAGGCTTTTTGGTTCCCCCAGTATGAATTTTGAGGATGGGATTCTACTTGAGCTTGTCCAAAAACTCGCCAAAATATACGGGTGCACTACTGAAAAAGTGAGGAAATCAAAAAAGAGAGAATTCGATACAGCTGCTGGAGAAGGGGCTCCTTATATTTTCTTTGAGACTGGAGGAGATTATTCAAAAACTTCTTTTTATCCCAAGGATATTAAAGAACCGAAGGGCCTGCGGTTAGATATTGAGGGGAATGTGACAACTCCTGCTAAAAAAGGTTTAAAGTATTGGGAGGATGCTGCTTCTGGAGGTGCTTCTTCGGAATCAAGAGCGGAGACTCCCACGCACGTAAGTATTCAGTTTCAGTATGGTACAGGTCGGCGACCTTCTAGTGGGGGCGCTTATGCTGCTGTTCACGTAAAAAAAGGAATAGCATATGCCCCACTTCACCTTGTGTACTGCATAATCTGGAGCCATTATGGAAAATCAACTTTATCTACAGTAAATCCACCAGCTATTCGTACTGATTACTCAGATGACCCAAAGGAAAAAGCAAAGAAATATGGGAAATAAGAACCCATATAAAGAAGGGGGCATTGTTCCCCTTTTTTACTATCGCAAATAATATATAGATTGACTGCCGTTTTTCTGGTTTGTATCCTTGTTCTTAGTGAGAATAAAGAGGAGATGTCATGAAAATTAAAATCTTAGTACTTTTAATAAGTTGTCTATCAATAATTTCTATAAACCCCACGGTTGCTGCTGAGGCTGATGGGGCGAAACAAAAAAGTGGAAGCAAGTCCAGAGTACGTGTGGGGAGCAATGTATCAACTGGTTCTGCAAGGAGAGATATGGGACTTAGAATAAGAATACCAGATTTGAAAGGTACCGAAGGGTTAACATATGGATTTTCCAGATAATAACATTTAGGTGTCAGCCCCTAACATTATTGTTTGTTTAATTTGTCCTCATTCGTATTAACGAAAATTTTACTGCAATAAGGGCATTGAATCTTTTCCCCATCCTTTAGTTTAAGAAAGATACGGGGGTGACCGTAAGGGGAGGGTTCCCCATTGCAGGCAACCGTTGTTTGCTTTGTTAATGTAATGCCAGTTTTCATATATTAAATTTACTATTTTAGAGCCCTAAAATACAGGATTAAATTTCTTTCCGAAAGATCGCCCGGTCTTCGGCTGTATGATATTTCCCGGCTTTATAAACTTCGAAATCTTTTTTCTTCCAGGTTAGGGCTGTGTATCCTGTTGTGACGGGTTTTTTATTTTTTGGAAACAGCCCAAGAATTTTTTCTTGTGCTGCCTTTGTTTGACTCTCATCTTCAACCAAGATTTCAATTTCTACGAAGTTGCCTAAGTTTTTCACTTGGTCTACACAAATGGTTGTTATCCCTTTTTTATAAGTAGCTCTGGTTTTATCGACCGTGATTGATTGTGAAAGATTGTTTTGGGTTAAGAAAGATTCAAATGAATCAACGTTGGACGTATTTAAACCAAGCAGATTTAAAAGATCATGCAGGTCAGGGATTTTTTCAGATTTAAAAGGAATATCAAAACTATATTCATTACAATGGGTATACTCTTCGGAAAATCTTTCAGACTGGATATCCCGCATATTAAATTTGAAATCTAAAGTATCCTTATTTCGAACTCTGATAAAAACCCCCTTTTTAAAAAATTCATTATCTGGATTGTCATAATAGACGTCTTCCAGTCTACCTGTTGAATCATATGAAAATCCTTGATCCAGAACTGATTTTATATCGTCTTCAGAGGTAATTTCAAACTTTAATTCTACTTCAATTTGTTTCATTTTATTTTCACCCAGTAATTTTAATCAGACATACATTTTTTAACATATACTGATAAATTTTCCATCTTTTTCAAAAGAATTTTTTATTCCTCTTCTTGCAAAAGACACTTGCGTTTCAAAAGTAAATGTCCTACTTTCTGACTCAAAGGTCATAGTGATATGGCTAAGTTATATATTGAAATATTTATTGATTTTACGAAATACCTTTTCAGCACCATATTAAAAGCTGAAAATATTAATTTGCGCCTGTAGCTCAGCTGGATAGAGCGCTGCCCTCCGAAGGCAGAGGCCGGGGGTTCAAATCCCTTCAGGCGCACCAATGACAGAGACAAAGATGGAAAAACCAAGTCAGCCAATACAGTTTATTGATTTAAAATCACAACAAAACAGGATTCGCCCTGAAATAGATAAGTCCATCCAGAAAGTTTTGGATCATGGGCAATATGTTATGGGCCCCGAAGTGTTTGAATTGGAAAAACAGTTGGCTGAATTTTCTGATCGCAAATATGTTATTTCTTGCGCAAGTGGGACAGATGCCTTGACAATGGCTTTGATGGCTATGGGGGTGGGGCCAGGGCAGGCTGTTTTTGTGCCTTCTTTTACTTTTACAGCCACAGCAGAGGTCGTTGCGGCTTTGGGGGCGACGCCGGTTTTTGTGGACGTTGATGAACATACATTTAATTTGTGCACCGATAGTCTGGAACAAGCCATTGATATGGTGAAAAAAGACCATATCAATTTAAAGCCATCAGCCGTTATTCCCGTTGATTTATTTGGCCAACCTGCGGACCATGATCAAATAAAAGAAATTGCCGATAAAAATGGCTTGTGGATTTTGGTCGATGCTGCCCAAAGCGCCGGGGCCACATACAAAGGAAAACCAACTTTATCCAAAGGGTTGATGGCCACCACCAGTTTTTTCCCCGCAAAACCTTTAGGGGCATACGGAGACGGTGGGGCAATCTTTACGGATGATGAAGGGTTGGCTGAAAAATTAAAAGCCATAAGAATCCACGGTCAAGGAAGTGACAGGAATGAAAATATTTGTATTGGATTGACGGGGCGTTTGGATACAATGCAGGCAGCCATCCTTATTGAAAAATTAAATATTTTTAGGGAAGAAATTAATCTGCGCCAAAAAGTGGCGAATTATTATACGGACCATCTAAAGGATGTTGTTCAGGTTCCTTATGTTATGGATGGGTGTGCCTCTGTTTGGGCCCAATATACATTAAGAATTCCCGGAAAAATTTCTGGAAAAAATAATTTAGATCTTCAAAAAATATTAAAAGAAAAAGAAATTCCCACGGCTGTTTATTATCCAAAGCCTTTGCATTTACAGCCGGCTTATAATAAGTTTCCTGTGGCGCCAGATGGCCTTAGAAACACCTTGCAATTGTCTGAGCAAGTCATTAGTTTACCAATGTCGCCATATGTGACAAAAGCAACACAAGATTATATAATTGAAGGAATTATAAAAGAATTTCAGTAAAATGTGATTTTACAGTTGACAAACAGGGGTAAAATCACCTATTTCCCTAGTATATAAATATTTTTAATTTGTGTTGAAATCCCGGAGGGGTGGCCGAGCGGTTAAAGGCAGCAGACTGTAAATCTGCCCGCGTATGCGTACGCAGGTTCGAATCCTGCCCCCTCCACCATTTACACAAAATATGCGGGTGTAGCTCAAAGGTAGAGCCCCAGCCTTCCAAGCTGGTAG
>TARA_R110002050_G_scaffold116847_2_pt1 | contig 76539 bp, 51 predicted proteins | sample TARA_R110002050 | Tara Oceans TARA_R110002050 (sample SAMEA4396988) | marine metagenome | biome: Polar Biome; feature: [DCM] deep chlorophyll maximum layer (ENVO:01000326); material: water (ENVO:00002006), including particulate matter (ENVO:01000060) such as... | depth 25 m
GTAAAAAATATGCATCAATTTGCCGCTATCAATGAAGTCTATGGCAGTTATTTTAACGTTGAAACTGCGCCTGCAAGAGAAACAGTTGAAGTCGCAAACTTACCAAAATTTGTAAATGTTGAGATTTCGATGATTGCTATACAATAGATCTATAATTTGCGTTGATGAAATTTCACTAAACCATCAATTGGTTTTTGTAAAATAACCCCTGTAACTAAATCATTACGTCCTAATGCTTTTTTTAGTTCATCGCGTAAATAATAAGCAATACTACCTACAAAACTTACAGGCACTTTAGTCGCTAAATCAAATTGCATGATATAATTATTTATAAATTGTTGAAAACCTTTTTCAATCACCCCCTTGCAATAAGGATGCTCTTTGTTTTCTACAATAAAGCGTGCAAAAGTTGCAAGATATGTATTTGGATTAGGCTGCTTATATAGGTTTTCCTTAATAACATCTGCCTCTAAATTATACTCTTTTGTAAATTTTTCAGCAAGATCTTTTGGCATCTTATTAAAATAGTAATCACGTATTAGTTTTCTACCAAAGAAATTACCACTACCATCATCCATAGGAATATAGCCTAATGAAGTAACTTTTTGATGTAGCTTTTCGCCATCATAATAACAACAATTAGAGCCTGTACCTAAAATACATACAATACTTTGATCCCCGATAGCTGTAGTAGCATAAATTGCGGCATAAGTATCTTCTTGAACTTCTGCTTTGGCATTTGGAAAAAAAGATTTAAAAATATCCTTCAATAATTTTTGCATCCGCTCTGTACCACAACCAGCGCCGTAAAAATGTAAGGCAGATACTTTCTCCCTATTCTGAGAAAGCTCAAAATTGTTTGCCAATCTATCTTCGATAACTGGCCTTGTTAATACCTCCGGACTTAGCCCAAGCGTTTGTGTAAGAAACAACTTTTCACCATTCTCATCTAAAGCAATCCAATCAGATTTTGTTGCGCCACTATCTACAATTAATATCATATACGTGTATTAGGTACTTAAAAAAAATCCTGAAAATAAGCGCAATTGCGTTTACCTTCAGGATTACTCAAGGTTATAAAACTATAATTTAGAAACGTATTGAGTTAAATCTAACATTTTGTTAGAAAAACCAGCTTCGTTATCATACCAAGATATTAATTTAAAGAATTTTGAATTTAATTCAATACCAGCTCCTGCATCAAATATACTTGTTCTTGCATCGCCAATAAAATCTTGAGAAACAACATTTTCTTCGGTATATCCTAAGATACCTTTTAATTCTCCTTCAGAAGCAGCTTTGAATGCTTTTTTAATTTCTTCGTAAGAAGTTTCTTTTTGTAAACGCACCGTTAAATCAACCACAGAAACATCAGCAGTTGGTACTCTAAATGCCATACCTGTAAGCTTCCCTTTTAAAGCAGGTATTACTTTAGTAACAGCAACAGCAGCACCAGTAGAAGCTGGTATAATGTTTAACATTGCACTTCTACCGCCTCTCCAGTCTTTTCTAGAAGGACCATCAACAGTCATTTGTGTAGCAGTTGTTGCATGAACAGTTGTCATTAACGCTTCATCAATACCAAAATTATCATTCAATACTTTTGCTAAAGGAGCTAAACAGTTTGTTGTACATGATGCATTAGAAACAATAGTATCAGATGCTTTAGCATCTTTATGATTTACACCCATAACAAACATAGGTGCATCTTTAGAAGGAGCAGAAATAACTACTTTTTTAGCTCCACCATCGATATGGTATTGTGCAGTTTCTAAAGTTGTAAAAATACCAGTACATTCAGCAACAATAGTTGCACCTGCAGCATCCCACTTACAATTTTTAGGGTCTCTTTCAGCTGTAATACGAACAATTTTACCATTCACAACTAAGTGACCATCTTTTACATCAACGGTACCATCAAACTTACCATGAACAGAATCATATTTTAGCAAGTAGGCTAAATGCTCCACATCTAATAAATCATTTATAGCAACTACATCTACATCACCTCTTTTTACACTTGCTCTAAAAACTAATCTTCCTATTCTACCGAATCCGTTAATTCCTATTTTTAAATTTGACATTTTCTTCTTTATTTATTTATTAAAATTATACAGTCATTATATCTGAAACTCTCATGAGTTCCTTATCTATTTTAGTGTGTCCCTTAATAGCTTTACTAATCGGGGTTAATGTTATTTTATTATCTTGTATACCAACCATCAGACTAGTTTTACCTTCTAATAAAGCCTCTACAGCTCTAACACCCATTCTACTTGCCAGTACTCTATCAAAACATGAAGGAGAGCCTCCTCTTTGCATATGCCCAAGAACAGAAACTCGACAATCATAAATAGGCAAGTGTTTCTCTACATATTCTTTTAGTTCAAAAACATTTTTACCTGTTTTATCTCCTTCAGCAACGACAACAATACTAGATGATTTCCCAGATGCCTTACTTCTTTTTAAAGATTCAAGTAATCGCTCTAAACCTAAATTCTCTTCTGGAATTAATATTTCTTCTGCTCCTGCTCCAACACCTGCATTTAATGCTATATGCCCAACATCTCGTCCCATAACCTCAACAAAGAATAATCGGTTATGTGAACTTGCGGTATCCCTAATTTTATCAATTACTTCTACCACAGTATTTAAGGCTGTATCAAAACCTAAAGTATATGTTGTTCCAAAGATATCGTTGTCTATTGTTCCTGGAATGCCTATAATTGGAATCTTAAATTCTTTATGAAAAATTAAGGCTCCAGTAAAACTACCGTCACCTCCGATTACCACTAAAGCATCAATACCTGCAGCTTGTAATTGATCATAAGCCTTTTTTCTACCTTCCTTGGTTTGAAACTCCATGGATCTAGCAGATTTAAGAATAGTACCTCCCTTGTTAATGATATTATTAACACTTCGGGCGTCCATAGGTTTAAAATCTCCTTCAATCATTCCTTCATATCCCCGATAAATACCCATACAATCTATTTTCATATAGGCACAGGTACGAACTACCGATCTAATTGCAGCATTCATGCCTGGGGAATCTCCTCCAGATGTAAAAACACCTATTTTTTTTATGTCTTTGCTCATTAATTTCTAAAAAAACAAAATTAACAAACTTTTCGGATTAAAATAATGGATGAAACCCTTTATTTATAATAGGATAGAGCTATAACGTTTTCGTAACAAAGAGAGTCGCCAAAAGCGATAAATAAAAAACTTCAACCGTAAAAAATAATAATTTGAAGCCTAAGATTTAGGTTTTGGCAGGTATGTCATTAAGCTATCTTTTGCAACTTCAATTCTAATAGAATCTGTTTCTACTTGCTTTCTTGCCTTAGCTTTTTTAGCAAAAATCTTTTCTCGAAGTTCTTTAAATGAATTAAAATCTACTTGATAAGAAAGTCCAACACCTTGAGTATACCCTTGAACATCACCAATAAATTGTTGAATTTCATTCTCGCGATTAAAGACCTTACCTCTAAAAGTACCTTCTTCGTTAAAGAGATACTGTAATTCAAAATCCCCACCAACCGCAGACTGGCTTATACCACTACCACCACCAACAGGTATACCTAAACTACCACTTAACAACCATTTTTCACTGATACTTGTGGCAAAATTCAAAACCGCTTTATTTTCGGTTTCATAACTTGATGCTCCTGAACTCCCTTCATAGGAAACGCCCAAATCGAAATTATCATTAGCATTATTATCAAGAAGAGAATTAAATAAACTTGAAGCAGACTGCAATAAATTCCCCGTTAAAGCCTGTTGATTAATTCCTCCATTTGCTTCATTTAAAAAAGTGCCCTGCGCCAATAAAGAAAATGCATTATTATCGCTAACTGTAGGATCTTGCAAACGATATTCCAATTCAGATTTAATAATAGAGCTCGCTCCTGGAAAGGCAATACTAAAGTCTATACTAGGCTGTTCTAATGACTCTTTAAGGCTAATAATAACTTTTGTAGGGATTCTTTTTGTGTAGCCTGGATTATCCAATAAAGGTGCTGGATTAGCATTTAAAGAATACTCTGCCTGCATGTCTAATTGCGCATCTAAAGGATCACCTTGCCAGTTGATCATCCCCCCTGGTACAACTGTAAATGTTTTATCGATTAGACCTCCTAATTTATACCTGTACTCTCCAGTTACCACCACAAAATCACCTTCCATAATAAACTTGTCGTTGGTGTTTATTTCAATCAGTACTAAACCTCTTCCTGTACCTTTTAAGCTACTTCCTGTTTTAGGATCTACTATTATTTCTACCTCCGCATCTGGGGTAATATCTAAATCAAAGGATAATTCTAAACCTTCATATTTTTCAAGTTCTCGCTGTTGTTCTCCATCTTTAATTTCATTTTTATTGATGAAGTTTATAAATGAATAATCACCAATACTCGCTACATCACTAATGGGTATTTTCAAAGAAGTTCCTTTGGCTGTTTCCCCTACCACATCAATAGTTAAAGCCTTGGTAGGCCCATAAATTCTACCTGATCCATTTAAATAACCTGTCCCATAATATAACACCTCTTCTTCAAATGTTGTATTCAGAATTAAAAATCGATTATTATTGGTATTTACATTCAAGTCTAAGTTCCAATCTTTAAAAAAACTATGGTTAATCACCCCGTTTAATGATGCCTTTGTATTATGGGCAACATCTGTTAGCTGAATATTTTGAAAATCAAATGTTTGATCAGACAAAACCACTTGAGAATTAAACCCAAAATCGTAATCCACATTTAAATACGGAACTCCCAAACCAGCATTATTTAAATTTAATACCCCCGATATTTTGGGGTTATCAATCCTTCCATCTATTTTGGCATTACCAGACACAAATCCTCTAATATTTGATAAAACCCCTTCACCTAAGGGACTAAAAGGTTCTAAATTAAAGGAGTTAAATGTAGCCATAAGGTCGGCCTCTGTAACGTCGCCACTGATATCTAAATTCCCATTCACATCTAATTTATCAACACCGCCATCGGTAAGTCTAGTATTTACAGTGATTTTTGTTAAATCTTCGTTTCCTAAAGCATCAATCATTAAATCTCCCAGTTTTATATTATTGATAGAGAAATTGGAAATATCTAAATTAGAGGTAGGTCGATACACTTTATCTTTTTGCCGTATGTGCAAGGTACCATCAACTTGACCATCTAATTTTAAACTATCAATACTTGGAGTTATTTTATCTAATGATACAATTTTAAATTCTAGTTCTAAATCTTTATAAGTTGAATCAGCAATTTGACCCCGAAGTCTAATTTGTTCATTCATACTATTATTCATTACTATTTCTTCAATAGTTATGCTATCTAACCTACTATTAATAATTACCTTATTCTGTTTGTCTCCATTTTTATTCAACATCCAGGTGTTTCCTTTAAAACTGATATCAGAAGTTTTTAATCCTATTACCGATTTTTTATCCTCGTTGAATGTATGATAGAAGTTTAGGTTAAACTTGTCTGTAAAATTTTTACCTCCTTTAAATTCTGTTCTAAAAAATAAGGTATCTTTTAGGGTTGTATTTATTAAATTAAAATCTTTTACATCGTAATAATTAGTAGATACATCTGCTACTGAAACAAACGTATTAAAAAGTGGATTTTTATTATCAATTTTAATATCAAGACTATCCAAAATATTGCCGTAAGCTTCAATACTTGGCGACTTAAAAGTTAGCTTAAAATCTCCTTGATCAGCAATAATATCTCCTTTAATAAATGTATTTGCTCCAAATTTAACTTCTGGCAAAAACACATCAACAATTTTATTATAGATTTTGAAATTAAATGCTAATCGTTGCCCAGAAGAAATTTCATAGGGCTTATAATTTGTATAGATACTACCCACAGAATTTGCTGCTAATTTCCCTAATTCTGCGACTTTAAATTTACCCTTTAAGAATCCAGTAATAATATCAGGAGAATTTATATCTATCAAACGTGCCCCATCATTTTCAAAAGTTGATGTTATTTTAAAATCGTCAAAATAGTAAGTATCATTTTTATTCTGATAGCTAGTTTTGGAAAATTTAATATCACCCGCAATATTATCCATAGTATTTCCAACAATATCCATAGTTACGTTTCCTTTAAAAATAGAAACACTATCCTTTATAAAATTTAGTTTTCGTAAATCGGCATACTCGACGGAAGCAATAAAATTAAAATTGTTTTGTTCTTCAGCAAAATCAGCTAATCCTTTGAAGGTGAATTTTATATTTTCGTCATTGGATACTAAAAGGCCATCAAACAATTGTTCTTTTAAAATCCCTGAAACTTTTAAATTTTGATAATCGTACCCATTAAAATTAATAGAATATACGTCTCCAATAACCTCGGTATTTAATGTTTCTTTTACAAAACCCTTACCCTCTACATTTAAATCGAATGTTGCTTTTCCAAGCTGCTTATTACCTACAAAATAACCTAAATCGAAATCTATTAAAGAGAAAAAACCTTTGTACGAAGCATTATCGATATTTTTTATATCTGTTAATTCTAGATCTGAATAACTACTCCCAATTGCTGTGTTTAAATTTACTTTTGAAATAATAGAATTCTCAGTAACTGTAGCCTTACCTCTTATTGTAAATTCTCCTAATTTTTCAAATGCTGATGGTAAAGTTTCCCCTAACAAGTTAGGCATCAAGCTTCGCAATTGATAGTAGCTCGTAGACAAATTTTTAATATCAGCCTCCATTACAAAAGGCTCCGTTCTTGTAAATAGATTTTTGAAATTAAAATCGCCACGAATTCCGGTATTCTCGGAAGTCAAAAATAAATTCGTTGTGGTTAAATCATTTAAAGTTCCACTTATATTGGATGAAAAGAAAGCTTCTTTATTCTCGCCAAACTGATTGTATAATAAATTAATCTCATCAAAGGCAATTTTTGAATCTGTAAATTCAGCCGTAAATTTCACTTTATTCAAAAAGTCCAAAAAATCTCCTGAGCCATAATCCATTTGTAGATCACCCGTCAAATTTGATTTCTGGGTTTTAATAGACAGCGTATCAAAACGAATTTGCTCTTTGGTATATTTAAATGAGGTTGCTAAGTTTTCAACAGTAATTCCTCTTTTACTTTTAAAAGACAAATTTTCTATTTTAGTAGTTACTTCGGGGCCTACTATTTTAAAATCATTAGCTTTAATATGTAAATTTTTGAAATTTAATGATTCACTATTTTCTAAATTATAGTTAATTAGTTTAAACGTACTGTTATTAACTTTAATACCAGTGGCTTTAAATAGAAAAGGAGGGGTTCCTGGCTCCCTAGGTTTACCGTCATCAAGCTTCTCAATAAAGACATTTAAATTTGTAGTGGTCTCCCCTTCATAAGTTATAAGCTTAAAATTAAGCTCATCAACTTCAATACTACCAAACTCCAAATTACCCTTCACCAAGTTTTTTACACTACTCAGTATCGATGTATTTAGTGTATTAATGTAAAAAAGTGTATCCTTCTTATAATCTCTGATATACACACCTTTTAAGTCTGTGTCCCATGATATAAAAGAAATCTTTAACTTATCTAAAGAGATATTGGTCTTGTAGGTTTTATTTATTGAATTTGTTACATAAGCAGCAAGACTGGTTTGCACTACAGGTATAGAAAATATTAGGGTCAACATCACACAGATAACAAAAATTACCAATAGTGTTCTGACCAATATTTTAAGTAGTTTTTTGATAGTGCTTTTATGTTTTATCTTTGTACTTCAATTATTATTCCAATTTTAAATGGACAACAATACTATTTATATTCTTGCTATTGAATCTTCTTGTGATGACACTTCCGCGGCCGTTTTGTGCAACAGAAAAAGACTCAGTAACGTAGTAGCAACACAAAAAATTCATGAGGAATATGGAGGGGTGGTTCCTGAACTTGCTTCAAGAGCGCACCAACAAAATATTGTTCCCGTAGTACATCAAGCGTTAGCTAAGGCAAATATCGATAAAAAACAGTTATCAGCCATAGCTTTTACACGAGGACCTGGACTTATGGGATCATTATTAGTAGGAACCTCATTTGCTAAGTCACTTTCACTTGGTTTACAGATACCTTTGATAGAAGTAAATCATATGCAAGCGCATATTTTGGCTCACTTTATTGAAGAAGAAAATAGTAAAATACCAACCTTTCCATTTTTGGCAATGACCATTAGTGGAGGTCATACACAAATTGTACTTGTTAAAGACTATTTTAAAATGGATATCTTGGGGCAATCTCTTGATGACGCTGTTGGTGAAGCCTTTGATAAAAGCGCTAAAATATTAGGCTTACCTTATCCTGGTGGCCCTTTAATTGATACTTATGCACAATTAGGAAATCCAAAAGCTTTTCCTTTTCCAAAGCCAAATGTAAAAGGACTTGATTTTAGCTTTAGTGGCTTAAAAACAAGTATCCTGTATTTCATTCAAAAACAGGTGAAAGAAAATCCTAATTTCATTGAGGAGAATAGAGATGATATTTGCGCTTCTATACAATATACGATTGTTAATATTCTCATGTCTAAGCTCAAAAAAGCCGTAAAACAAACAGGGGTAAAAAGAATTGCAATTGGTGGTGGCGTATCTGCAAACTCCGGTATCCGAAAAGCATTGGAAAATGCTGAAAAAGAACTTGGATGGACCACCTATATTCCAAAATTTGAATATTGTACTGATAATGCCGCTATGATTGGAATTGTGGGATATTTAAAATATAAAGAAGAAAAATTCGCTGATCAAAGTGTTACCGCTAAAGCTAGATATGTAATTAATGAATAACGAATACTCATGGCCTATAACGAACATTTAGCAAAGAGAATACAAGGCGCCTTAAAGCTATTTCCTAAGGAAATTTCCAACGAAATAACCGAAAAGACAATGTTCGAGGGACTTTCTTTTTTGTACAAAAACAAAATGACCGTTGGAATTATAAAGGAAGATTTAGCAGTTCGCGTATGCGCTGATAAATTGGAACGTCTATTGAAAAACAAGTATGTTCGCCCTATGGATTTTACAAAAAAAAACCAATGAAAGAATTTATCTATGTAGCCAAAGGTGGTTTTGAAACGGAAGAAGAATTACAGTTTTGGATTGAATTAGGTTTAGAACATGCGCAAAGTAAATTATAAAATAATACGATTATATGCAGCTTTTTTACAATCCAGAATTGGATGAAAACACGCCAAAATTTACCTTCCCTACTGAAGAAAGCAAACATATTGCTAAAGTACTTCGCAAAAAAGAAGGGGATATTTTACACATAACCAATGGAAAAGGATTTTTATTTGAAGCTAAAATTTTAGTTCCAGATATACGTAAATGCACTGCCGAAATAATCAATTACACTTATCAACAACAAAGGGAACCAAATTTACATTTGGTCGTTGTTCCCACAAAAATGAATGACCGCTACGAATGGTTTCTGGAAAAGGCGACTGAGATCGGCGTATCAGAAATAACGCCTATTATCTGTGATCATTCAGAGCGTAAGATTGTAAAATTAGACCGAATGCAAAAGGTATTACAATCGGCTATGAAACAATCATTGCATTACCATCTTCCTAAACTAAATGATACTATTACATTTAAAGAATTCATGCAGTTAACATATAGCGATAATTTATATATCGCCCATTGTGAAGAAACTCAAAAGGTAGAATTGAAAGAGCTTTTAAAGCCAAATGAAAACGCATTAATTCTTATTGGCCCTGAGGGTGACTTTTCTGCTAATGAAATTAGTGTGGCGCTTGAAAAGGGGTTTTCACCTGTTGCTCTTGGAGCTACTAGACTTAGAACGGAGACAGCCGCTATTTACGCTGCTGCATGCTTCTCTATAATCAATACCTAAATTGGTTCGAGCATTTATATTTATTAATTCCTGCAGTAATTAAGATACAATTATAGTGATGCTTAACACCAATAGCATTAAGTTGCTAATAGCTATTGTAGTAATTGTAGTATTTTTATGAATCTTTAGTACTTTTAATAGCTGAATTTATTTTTTCTTTTAATGAAACACCTTAATCATTTTTTACTCGTATTAACTTTTTTGATAAGTGGTACAATCCATGCTCAAGAAATAGCTATTTTAAAATATGGTGGTGGTGGTGATTGGTATGCAAACCCCACTGCTTTACCTAATTTAATTCGGTTTTGCAATGCACAAATCGGCACAAAACTAAATCCAAAACCTGAAACCGTTGAAGTGAATAGCGAAGCTATTTTTCAGTATCCTTTTGTACATATGACTGGTCATGGTAATGTCTATTTTTCACCTGAGGAGGCCGATAATTTAAGAACCTATTTATTAGGTGGTGGTTTTTTACATATTGACGATAATTACGGTATGGAACCATATCTTAGAAAGGAATTGTCTAAAGTTTTCCCCGATAAAGAATTGATTGAGCTCGGAGCAGATAATCCCATTTTTAATCAAGCCTATTCTTTCCCCAAAGGATTACCAAAAATACACGAGCATGATGGCAAAAGACCTCAAGCATTCGGTATCTACCATGAAAACAGACTGATATTACTGTTTACGTTTGAATGTGATTTAGGGGATGGATGGGAAGATCCTGAAGTACATAATGATCCTGAAGATGTTCGGATAAAAGCACTACAAATGGGTGCAAATATTATTCAATATGTTTTTAAAAACTAAATAAATGACCTCAAAAACTATTGCCAATGGAATCTTGCGTGCCGTTGGAATTATTACCGCTATTGTAATTACATTGTATTTTTTATACCAAATTCAATCGGTACTTGCTTATTTATGCATCGCAGCCGTTATTGCACTTATCGGAAGACCTATTGTTATTTTTTTTAGAAAGAAATTAAAACTACCGAACACCATAGCGGTAATCATTACCATGTTTTTAATGGTTGGTTTATTTGCAGGTATTATAGCTTTGTTCATTCCACTTTTAACCGAGCAAGGAAAAAATCTATCCTTACTTGATATCGATCAGTTACAAGACAATTTAAATGTATTGTATCAAGAAGTTACCCAATATTTTAGTTCATCGCCAGAAGTTGTAACTGAATTATTAAAAGAATCACACCTTGAAAAAAATATTTTAGAAGGATTAGATGTTGGTTTTATCCCTAACTTTTTGAATTCTTTTTTAGATGTTTTAAGTACGGCAGGCATCGGTTTATTTTCTGTTTTATTCATTTCTTTTTTCTTTTTAAAAGACAGTAATCTATTTCAAAACGGACTTTTACTTTTTGTTCCAAATGGAAAAGAAGGAAGAATGACCAACTCCATAAACAAAATAAACAACCTACTTTCAAGGTACTTTGTGGGGCTTCTTTTACAGCTATTTATTCTCTTTATTATCTATACAATTACGCTGTTAATTGTGGGTATAGAAAACGCTATTGTAATCGCCTTTTTATGTGCCTTGTTTAATGTCATTCCATACATAGGTCCAATCATCGGAGGAGTGCTTATGATCATACTTACAATGACCACCAATTTAGGTATGGATTTCAGCACCATAATCCTACCAAAAGCAGGTTATGTTTTTATTGGATTGGTCATTGGGCAACTCGTAGATAATTTCTTTTCACAACCTTTAATTTTTTCGAATAGTGTGAAGTCTCACCCGCTCGAGATTTTCTTGGTAATCATTATCGCAGGGTTGCTTTTCGGTATCGTCGGAATGATCGTGGCAGTGCCCGGGTATACCGCAATAAAAGTAATTTTAAAGGAGTTTTTATCAGAAAACAAGCTTGTAAAATCATTAACCAAAAATTTATAGTTTTACTTTGAATAAAAATATATTAAAAACTGGTGTACAGGATTTTATAGAAAATAAATGGAGTACTGACATGATGTCAGTTTTGTTAAAAAAACCTATTTTCGAAGGTGTTACTCAAAAGGAGTTAGTCGAACAACTAGAAGCCAAGAAAAAGTGTAAAGACAAGCTACCCACTTGGTTTAAAACGCGCAATATTTATTACCCCAACAAGCTTAATATAGAGCAAACCTCATCAGAAATTACAGCACAATATAAGGCAAATTTAATTGATGGAAAATCGCTGGTAGACCTCACAGGTGGCTATGGTATAGACAGCTATTTTTTTAGTCAAAAAAGTGAACAAATTTACCATTGTGAAATAGATAAAAATCTGTCCGAAATTGCAGCTTATAATTATCAAATTCTAGGGATAAATAATGTAAAATGTATTGCCGAAAATGGGGTGCTCTTTTTACAGAAAAACAATCTTAATTTCGATTGGATTTTCATCGATCCATCACGACGAAATGATGCCAAAGAAAAGGTCTTTTTCATGTCTGATTGTTTACCCAATGTTCCTAAAAATTTAGATTTACTTTTTACCAAATCATCAAAAATATTAATCAAGACCTCTCCCCTTTTAGATTTTTCAATTGGAATAAAAGAATTGCAATTTGTAAAAGAAATTCATGTGGTCGCCGTACAAAATGATGTAAAGGAATTGTTATGGGTTTTAAAAAAAGAATATACAAATGCGATAACAATCAAAACTATAAACTATACAAAAATTGGTAAGGAGACTTATAGTTTTATTCTCAAAGATGAGAAGGAGGCTGTTTCGGATTATGCTGAGCCACTATCTTATTTATATGAGCCCAATAGTGCTGTTTTGAAATCTGGTGCCTTTAAAAGCATCGCAAATCATTTTAAACTAAAGAAATTGCATGAACATAGTCATTTATATACTTCCAATACTTTACTAGATTTTCCTGGTAGAAGATTTAAAATCGAAACAGTAGTTCCCTACAGTAAAAAAGAAATTCAAAAATTAAGAATCTCCAAAGCCAATATAACTACACGTAATTTTCCAGATAGCGTTGCCACTATTCGTAAAAAATACAAAATTAAAGATGGTGGTGAAACTTACTTATTTTGTACTACAAATATCGAAGGCAAACTAATTGTTCTCCTCGGCAAAAAGCTTTAAAACTACTAATTCATTGTAGCTAACCAATTACTTAATTGGTTCGTCCAATCTTTTAAGAATTCATTTTTCAAACCAAGAGAAAACCCGTGTCCGCCATTTGGATAAACAAACAAAGTTGCAGGAATATTCTTTTCTTTTAGCGCTCTATAAAATAGCAAACTATTTTCTACTGGAACGGCATTATCATCTGTTGCATGCACTAAAATAGTAGGCGGTGTATTCTCTTTTACTTGCAATTCATTTGAAAAATGTTTTACCATTTCTTCGGATGGATTATCCCCAAGCAAAGCATCTTTGGAGCCTTCGTGTGTAAAATTATCTTGCAGTGTTATTACAGGATAAATTAAGGCCATAAAATCTGGGCGCGCACTTAATGCATCAATATCCTCTTGTGGCTCATAAACCTTTTCATCAAAATGAGTCCCTAGAGTAGATGCCAAATGACCTCCTGCCGAAAATCCTATAATTCCGATTTTATCAGATGCAATATTCCATTTCTCCGCATTGGCTCTTGCCAACCTCATCGCTCGCTGTGCATCTTGTAAGGGAACATTATATTGATTGGTAAGTGATTTTGAATTTGGCAATCGATATTTAACTACAATACCCACAATACCTTTTGAATTTAAGAATTTGGCTATATCTGTTCCCTCCCAATCATAAGCTAAAACATGATAGGCACCACCAGGAAAAATAAGCATGGCCTTGCCATTTGCATTTGCTTTCGTAGGTAAGTAAACCTCAATAGTTGGCTCTTGAACATAACTGATAATAAGAATTTCAGATTTTGTTTTTAACTCTTTCTCCTTCGTCTTTTTATAATTAGGAATCTTTTTATTCCATAACGGTATAATTGTATCTTGAGCGGTCAGTACAAATACCGTCAAAAACAATACACAAAAACTTCCTATTCTCTTATTCATGAACCTCTATTTTAATTTAAACAATTCCATTTAAAATTAGCTATTTTGTCATTACTGGCACTAGACAGGTTGTAATGCCACCATTCTGTCCGTATGGACCAAAACCCGTATGATTCCATTGTTTCTTTCAAGACTTTTCTATTCTCTAGGATTTCTATAGGTAGATTCATAGTATCATGATATGCTTTCTTGCCAAAAAAATCAAAATCTGTTCCCATATCCACTTCTTCTCCATCAAGGGTAACTAAGGTTATATCGACAGCCCCTCCTTTGTTATGTATAGACCCTTTTACTGGGTTTGCCACATATTGAGGATTTGGAACAATAGCCCACATTTTATATTGTACAGCATTTGGTCTATAGCAATCAAAGAATTTGATTTTATAGCCTTTTTTCATCAGCGCAGTATTAGCCTTTAGTAATGCTTTTGCGGTTTTAACCCGTGTATAGCATTCTGCGCAATCGTAGACTTTAGCTTTTAGAAAATTATTGGTGGTTGCATAGCGTAAATCGTATTCAAAATCTTCACTAAAATCTGCCAAACGAATAAAAGTAGTGTCCGCTAAACCCGTAAATGTTTTAAGTACTTTCCGTTCTTTTACAATAATCTTTGGGACCGTATCTTTAACTTCAATCTTTTCAATAGCTATTTTTTGAGTTGTCTTTTCTGTTTCACTCTTACATCCTATGAATACCAATGCAACTCCTATAAAAAATACAACTCTACCCACTATGTTTATTTAAGAATGATTCAAAATTTTAACGTAAATTACTAGAAAGTTTTCAAAAACCACTTTTTGAAGCCTAAAATAAAATGATTTTATGGATCTAAGAAATATCATATGGATTACCTGTCTAACCATTAGCGTAGTTGCTTGTACTTCAAAACCTAAAGAAAAATGGCTCTTGGGATTTAAAAAAACAGCTATAAACCCAATAATGACGGCAGATTCAAGTTTTGTGTTTCATGATCCAATCACAGACACACTTGTACATTGGCAAAAGGCAGATGTTTTTAATCCTGCTGCAATTGTACGTAATGACACCATTTTTATGTTATTTAGGGCAGAAGATAATCCTGCAGCTATTTTAGGAGGAAGAACTTCTCGAATTGGTTTAGCTTATAGTTTAGACGGAATTAATTTTACAAAATATAACGAACCCGTACTCTATCCTAGCAATGATGAATTTCAAAAATGGGATCATCCTGGTGGTATTGAAGATCCTCGCGTTGTTGAAACTCCTGAAGGAAATTATATTATGCTCTACACTAGCTGGAATAAAGATATAGCAAGATTATCAAGTGCTTTTTCTACAGATTTAAGAACATGGGTTAAAAACGGACCCGTTTTTCAAAAAGCAAACAATGGTAAGTTTTTGGACATATGGAGTAAATCTGGCTCTATGGTTACGGAACTTGTTGATGGTAGACTAAAAGCCAAAAAAATAAATGGAAAATACCTCATGTACTGGGGAGAGCTTTTTGTTAATTTAGCTACCTCGGAAGACGGATTAAATTGGAAACCTACATTAGGAGAAGATGGCGAATTATTACATTCTTTTAAACCTACTGTAAACGATTTTGATAGTCATTTAACAGAACCTGGACCACCCGCTATTTATACAGAAAATGGCATCTTATTACTGTATAATGGAAAAAATTTAAGCGGAGAAGGTGCTACTAACAATGTACCAGAAGGTACATATTGCGGTGGGCAAGTGTTATTTGATAAAAACAATCCAGAAAAAGTTTTAGAACGATTAGCCACACCCTTTATATGTCCAGATCTTCCGCATGAAATTTCAGGACAATATGCAGCAGGAACGACATTTATTGAAGGCTTGGTCTACTTTAAAGATAAATGGTTTCTATATTATGGAACCGCCGATTCGATGGTAGGATTAGCAATTAAAGAATAGCAAAAACCCCGAGCTTGGCTCGGGGTTTTTACATTATTGAAATATATTTACTGCTATAAAATTACGTCAGTAAATTTCCATTTTCATCCCATTCAGCGATTATTGCACGCTTAGATTGATCAACACATTTAGCAATCCAAGCGTCATCATAAGCTACACCATGTTGTTTTAAAACAGCTTCTGGAACACCATCCCAAACATTGGGTGTATTGCCTTTGTAGCCTAAGTCTTCGATTCCCATTTTTGACGTATAATAACCCGTTAATGTAAGATTTCGCATTAGTGAAAAGAACTGAATCTCTAAAGGTCTTTCATTATCAGGTATGGCCATATCAGGATAAGCAATGAGATCTAAAATTTGTTTTTGCTGCTCTTCGGTAGCTCCTATAAATTCTGTATTATAATCTGAATTACTTTTATGATCTAACCACATAAATCCACCTCGTATAGGTATTTGAAATTTCGGATAATCTTTAGCCATAAACTCAATAAAATCTGGCACACCTGCATCAGAAGCACTTCCATACTTTTCATTGGCCGGTAATATTAAATCACATAGCACTTTAATTGTTTGCTGTTCGTGTTCATTTAAAAACTGTTCTGCATTTAGTTTTGCAATTAGCTCTTTCTCTTCGGGGGTTCTACCAAAGTGATTTTCTGCAGCCAAAGCTATATTTTCATCAGTAATTTCAACATTTTCTGGCTTACAACCGTTAAGGGCTAATCCTCCAGCGACACCACCTAATAGTATAGACTTAATACTTTTTCTTCTATCCATAGCTCTAGATATTTTGCATTTTTAATTGTTCAATTATATAATCAGACGTTCTCCATGATAAAGCCAATATGGTCCATGTTGGATTTTTATCTGCCTGAGAAACAAACGGACCTGCATCAACAATAAACACGTTATCTACTTCGTGCAACTGTTGATGTTGATTAACTACAGATGTTTTTGAATCATTACCCATACGAGTGGTACCAACTTCATGAATAATTTCACCAGGAGCTAAGATGCCATTTTTTTGCTGTATGGTTGGTTTATTTCCTAATAATTCTCCACCCATATTATGTACAATTTCTTCAAAAGTATCATGCATATGACCTACCTGTTTAATTTCGTCTATGGTCCATTGGTAATCAAATTTTAAAACTGGAATACCAAATTCATCTACGGTAGTAGGATCAATATCACACCTATTGTTTTTCTGAGGTATCGATTCACCTCTTCCAGCCATTCCCATAGTTGAACCATAATATTTTTTCACCTCATCGCGAAGTGGATTACCATATCCACCAACTTTTAATCCGAAGAATTTATTAAATTCATTATGATTGAACCCAAAACCATAACTAGGCATTCCCATACCTCCCCAAATTTCTATATGATATCCTCTTGCAAAATCAAGCTTCTTATTATCTAGCCACCAAGGGGTATAAACGTGCATACCACCTACTCCATCTTCATTGTAGGTTTTACGATTCATTAAATCAGGAATAAAGGCCCCTCTACTACCCCCCGTTGAATCATGCAAATACTTGCCCACAATATCACTACTATTTCCTAGTCCGTTTGGATGCTGCTTACTCTTAGAATTTAAAAGAATACGAGCAGAACTACAAGCGGATGCAGCAAGTATAACAATTTTTCCTTTTAGTTTATATTCTTTTCTATCCTCCTTATTAATATAAGAAACGCCCGTTGCTTTACCTTCATCATTGGTAGTTACTTCTCGAACCATTGCATTCACAAATAAATCTATTTGTCCGCCATTTTTCTGAGCAGGAAATATTAAACAAGTACCTGCTGAAAAATCGGCATAAACAGCACAAGCTCTAGAACATTGCCCACAGTAAAAACATACCCCTCTATCATTATTAATTTTTTTGGTCAACATAGACATCCGTGAAGGGATCACAGGAATGTTCGCTTTTTGAGCTCCTTTAATATAAAATAGTTCATGTAATCTTGGTTTTGGTGGCGGCAAGAAAAAACCATCTGGATGATTTTTCAAACCTTCATTTGTTCCAAAAACACCTATTAATTTATCAACTTTATCATAATATGGCTTCACATCATCATAACCAATTGGCCAGTCATCGCCTTTTCCATCAATACTTTTACGTTTAAAATCATCAGGTCCAAATCGTAATGATATTCTTCCCCAGTGATTTGTTCTACCTCCAAGCATTCGAGATCTAAACCATTTAAAATCACTGCCTTCTGCATTTGTATAAGGCTCTCCTTCAATGTCCCAACCACCATATGCACTATCAAAATCTCCAAAGGGTCTAACTGTACTTGCGCCTCTTCTAGGTGATTCATAAGGCCATTTTAATTGTGTCTTTTGTTCAGGGTCAGCAGGATCAAAAAAAGGTCCTGCTTCTACTACTGCTACTTTTAGACCAGCCTCAGAAAGTATTTTAGTTGCCATTCCACCACCAGCTCCTGAACCGACGATAATTACGTCGTACATTTTTGAAGATTCTTTAATTTGCATTTAGTTAATCGATTTAGTTACCTATAAACATGAGGTCCAATTTACATTTTTTTTTGCGAATTTAACCAATTATATAATTCAGAATTAGTATAAACTGTGTCCCAAATGTTATGCCCGGCACCTTTATACCATGTGAATTTGACATTATAATTCATTTGTAATAGTCGATTGACCATGTTTTTAGATTCGGAAATAGGAATAGATTTATCCTCTTCTCCATGAAATACCCAAATAGGTAAATCTTTATCTATCCAATTTGCATAAGGTGTTGGCGCCATTCCACAAACAACCGCAAGTGCGGCAAAAGTATTTGGATATTCAACAACCAAATTCCATGCTGCGGCTGCTCCCCTACTCACACCTGACAGATATATTTTTTTTGAGTCTATTCTATTATTTTCAACCACAGTATCAAGTAACTGCATAACACTCCTTGTATTCCACATTTTTTTCGCATCCAAAAGTTGTGGTACTAAAATTAGAAAAGGGAATTCAGTTCCATCAGTCAATAATTTAGGGGGAGGGATAGACTGTCCTACTTCTGAAGGAATATCACCAGAACCATGAAGAAATAAAAGAATTCCGAATTTTTTGTTCTTATCTGCTTCATAGTCTTTCGGATAATATAAATAATACTTAATTTTCTCTACGATAACAGTTTCAATTTCATGTTCTATAAGATGAGATTGGGCACTACAACCAAAAAATAGTAATTGAAATAATAAAAATAAAATGCACCTTACTTTAAAAATCATTCTTTACCTAATTTAAAAATTAGAAGATACAAAAAGTGAACTTTTAAAATGTAAGAAGCGTCCAAAAATTACGACTATAAGTACGTGTTCATCATGAATTTTTAAAAAAGGAAATTTAAGAATGATTACTAAATGAAAAGGTAATTAATAAATGGAAAATATGAATTTGAAAAATATGACTGTTGGTGGCGGATGCTTTTGGTGTGTAGAAGCAGTTTTTAATGAAATAAAAGGGGTTGAAAAAGTAGTATCTGGCTATACAGGTGGAAAAGTACCAGGTAGACCTACTTATCGTGAAATTTGTTCTGGTTTAACCGGTCATGCAGAAGTAGTACAGATAACATTTGATAGCGGCACTGTTTCTTATGAAGACCTCTTAATTATATTTTTGACCAGTCATGATCCTACAACGCTAAATAGACAAGGGGCTGATGCAGGAACACAATACCGTTCTGTAATTTACTATCATAATGAAGAGCAACAGAAAATTGCAGAGAATGTGGTTAAAAAAATGGCTTCTTATTATGATAACCCAATAGTCACAGAAATAAGTGCTTTGGGTGCTTTTTATGAAGCTGAAGATTATCACCAGGCTTATTATGCAAATAACCAAGGCCAAGGCTATTGCACTGCAGTTATTACTCCTAAACTTGCTAAGCTTCGGAGAATGCATGCTGATAAATTAAAAAATGTGAAGGTTTAAATTAAAATTCAATATAAAATATAAAGAGTTTTATAAAAAATAGAACTCTTTATTCATTTAAGTTAATAAGTACATGCATTGGTACTTCGAAGAACAGCTATGGATACATAAATTTTGATATTTTAATTTGGGTAATTATCGGGTTAGCACCTTCGCTTTTTGCAACGATAGCGCCAATAGCACAACCAAAATCAAGTGAGGCTTGCGGATCTTTACCATCTAATAATTTAGAAACAACAGAAGCTAAAAAAGAATCTCCAGAACCTACAGTATCTAAAACCGTTACTCTGTAGCCACTATTGTAATAAAATTTTGATTTATGATATAACACTGCACCATAAGCTCCTTTTGTCACACATATAGTTTCTGTATTGGTTTCCTTGGCTATAAATTTAATAGTCTGCTCCATTGAATTATATTTTGAATTCAAATAACTAGCAATTTCGTATAATTCGTCATCATTAAACTTAATGAAGTTTGAATACTCCATAAGTTCCAATAGTAGCTCTTTATTATAATGAGGTAATCTTAAATTTACATCAAAAACCTTATAAACATTAACCTTCAATAGAACTACTAGAGTATTATATGAGGTTTTATCTCGGCATACCAAACTCCCAAATATAAAAACATCGGCTTTATTTAATAGATTATCATGGAATGCTTTGTATTCTATTTTATCCCATGCCACGGGATATGAGATATCATACGATGCACTACCTTTATCATTTAAAACCACATTAACTTGACCTGTACTATACTTAGTGTTTATTTGAATCCCATCAGTATTAACACCTGAGTTTCTTAAATAATTAATAATTTTCGCACCATCCTTATCATCACCTACACTACTAATCATAGCTACATCAACTCCATAACTTTGTAAGCGTAAAGAAACATTTAGAGGTGCACCTCCAATTTTTGAATGTGTTGGGAAATTATCGAATAAAACCTCCCCATAGCAAACTGCTTTAATTCTTTTTGTCATTACTTCTTTTTTAAAGTAAAAAGCACGGAGAAATAATACTCCGTGCTTTAAAACAACTAACTCAAACTAACTTTAACAACTAATTTGTCCATTTAAATTTAATAACCTGGATTTTGTGAATACAATCCACCTGTAAAATCTATTTCTCGCTGTGGAATTGGATAATACTCATCTCTTCCTGGAGTAAAAATAGCATTAGCTAAAAAATCTCTTTTTGTTTTCTCTTTTACTAAATAAGCGTTTAACACCGTTCCCGCTTCTCCCCATCTTACAAGGTCATACCAACGACTACCTTCCATTGCAAACTCTAATCTTCTTTCAAATTTTAAAGCTTTCCAAGCATACTCTTTACTTGGAAAAGAAACATATTGTTCAACATTGAAAATATCTGTTGCACCTGCATCGATCTGACGTTGCGTACTTGCCGCTGCGCGACCACGCACTCTATTGATTAATGGCAAAGCTTCCTCCCAACGGTCTAATTGGATTAATGCTTCCGCCTTAAATAATAATATATCTGCATACCGGATAAAATCAACATTTTTAGAAGTTCCAACAAAAGGTCCTTCTTTTACATAACAAGAACAATCTGGTGATTGCTGCTCCTTCATATTTCCAAAGTATCCATAAACACCTGGATCTCTTGCCCAGCTAAAATTATAGATCATGTCTCCTGAACTATTTATAGTGTTTCTGTATTTAAAAGGTCTCCCAGGGATACCCACTGTATGATCTAATCTTGGATCAACAGTAAGGCCAGGTGCAGATGTTGAAGTTCCATTACTTTCAACCGTGTCGAAAATATCACTATCATTAAAAGTATCTAATAATGGTAACCCACTAACATCTGTTTTAAAAGCGTTTACCATGTTTTGACTCGCCAAATGAAATCCACAGCAGCCGTACAATCCAGTTCCGTGTGGAGAGTTAAGACCCGTTACATAACTAACTCTACTAACTGTAGTTCCATCATTTATTGAGAATTGAGCTGCCCAAATTGATTCTGGACCATTATCATACCCATCCAAAAAATTATTTCCAAAATCTGGTTCTAAATCTGCTGTAACATCATCTGCATAATCGATTACTTCTTGTAAACGAGAAGTATTGATTGAAGTTACTTGATGCTGATCATTCTGCTCGTAAGCCTGGTACAATCTAAGTTTAGATAAATAAGCTGCTGCTGCATTTTTATCTGCACGACCTACTTCATCTTGAGCTTGCGGAAGATTGTTATAAGCAAACAAAAAATCATCTGCAATTTTGTTCCATAAATCTTCATTGGATAGATCATTAGAAGTTTCTGAAATTTCTTCTTGTGTTAATTCTTCAGTAATAAAAGGAATTTTTTTGAAAATTAATTTCAACATAAAATGAGAATGTGCTCTCAAAAAACGAAGCTCGGCCTGCCTTAAAGTTTTATTTGTATAATCTGCATCTGGAATGCTATTAATAACTGAAAGTGCAAAATTAGCTCTGGAAATAGCTTTGTAATAATTGGTCCAAGTTCTTGGCGCCATCCAATCTCCCATATCCGGAACTGTAAGATTGTATTGTTCATATTTATCAATCACGTCTACATCACCACGACCACCGCCACCTTTATAGGCGTCGTCTGACCGCACACTTCCAAATACCCATTGATTGGTTAATGGCCCTACCATTTCATCATTTGCAATTGCAGCATACGCAGCAATTACCAAGGCTTCTGCATTCTCTGCTGTCGCTACATTATCACTGGATAATACTCCCGTTGGTTCATATTCTAGTATATCATCTGAACATGAATAAATACTAAAGAATATGAGCATTCCTATTAAAAATATTTTATTTTTTTTCATGATTCTTAATTTTTTAAAAATTTAGGTTAAGTCCTAATGAAATTGTTGTTGGCACAGGTATTCTATTTACATCTACACGTTCGGGATCAGATCCAATGTAATCCTTCGGAGTAACCCAAAATAAATTTTCTCCTTGTATATAAATTCGAAATCTGTTCATTCCTCCCCAATTATTAATTATTTCTTGTGGAAGTGAATATCCAATTTGTAAGTTTCTTAACTTAAAATAAGAGTTGTTTCTAAATATATAATCTGAGGTATCTGTAAAATTATTTACTAATGAAAGAGACGGAATATCAGTATTAGTATTTGTAGGTGTCCAAGCATTTAAAACCCCTAAACCTGCATTTTCTCTACCTTGTGTATAATTATTCCAAAAGATGTATGGGTCTGCACCAATTCTTCCAGTTACACCAGAACCAAAAATAGATACATCAAGATTTTTATAGCCAACATTTATTCTTACGCCATATTCTAATTCTGGTAATGTAGTTCCAATGAAATCTCTATCATCACCATCAATAACTCCGTCCTTATTTAAATCTACAATTTTAATTCCTCCGGGTCTTGAATTACCTGTCTGTACCCCGCCATTAGGTGCGGCATCTGCTTCTGCTTGACTTTGGAAAAGACCATCAGTTTTATACCCAAAGATTGAAAATTGAGAATGTCCAATAATTGAATTTTCAGCCGTTCCTGCATATCCTGCACGAACTTCTTCTGGTAAAAAAGTTATCTTATCTTTAAAAGAGCTAAAATTTGTGGTTATACCGAAGTTAAAACCATTATCATAGTATTTATCATAAGATAATGAGAACTCCCACCCTTTCGTCTCTGTAGATGCTCCATTTAAAACTCGTTGCTGACCCTCACCAATAGTTGATGCTATAGGTGGAGTTATAAGAATATCACTAGTTTCTCTCGTAAAATAATCAAAAGAGCCAGTCACCGCATTGTTTAAGAGTCCAAAGTCAATACCGTAATTAAATTCTTTAGTCGTCTCCCATTTTAAATCAGGATTTTCTGCTTGTGTAGAAACAAAACCTGAAGGAAGTGTTCCTGTATTATTACCATTTATATCATAGGCAGTACCTATATTGTAATAAATATCAAAGAAATCTCCAGTATATTGAGTCTTGTTGGGTCCATATCGTGATTCATAAATTCCAAAACGAGATAAATCTCCAATTTCCTGATTACCAACCTCTCCATAACCAGCTCTTAATTTTAGATTGGAAATGATTTCATTATCCTTTAAAAAATCTTCATTACTTACTCTCCAACCTACAGTGGCAGCAGGAAATACACCGTACCTGTTATTTTTACCAAACCTAGAAGAACCATCTCTACGTACCGTTACCGAGGCTAAATATCTGTCAGAATACCCGTAATTTAATTTTCCAAATTGTGATAATAATCTATTTCCTGTTGTAAAGCCTTGATTAGTTCTGGCTCCTGTTGCTGCATTCAACACAAAATAAGACTCTGATTCTACAGCAAAACCATCTGCCTTGGCAAAAATTGTGCTCAAATCATTTTTAATAGACTCCGTTCCCAATAACACTCCAACTCTATGGTTACCTAGTTCTAAATTATAATTTAACGTATTTGTTAGTATTAAACTCGTAAACTTATTGGTATCATAAATAAGGCTGTTAGTTCCTCTCGTAACAAAACCGTTATCCACTTTTGTTTCAATGTTCTTTTTCTTAAAATCACTAAAATCTAAACCAAGACTTGTACGGAAGGTAAGATTATCTAGAATCTGTAATTCTGTAAAAACATTTCCAAAGAAATTATTTTTCTCTGCATTGTCCCATCTGTTTAAATACTGCATTAAAACAGGGTTATTTCTATCAGAGTACCCAGCTCCTAATGGTCCGCCATAATTACCATTACTATCAAACAATGGAATAGTTGGAGCTAAAGAAATTGCTAAACCTGGTGTAGGAGCACCTCCAACATCACTAGCCGCTAAGGTTTCATCGGAAGTAGAGAATTGCGTATTTACTCCAACTTTTAATTTATCATTAAATAAACTTGTACTAGAGTTTAACTTAGCTGTATATCTTTCATACCCTGTATGTTTTAACATACCAGTATTCTTTAAATAACCTAAGTTTATCAATAAAGACGACTTTTCAGAACTTGCAGAAATTGTAACCTCATTGTTATAAAGGTATCCAGTCTTATACGTTTCATCTTGCCAATTTGTATTTCCTGCAGGAACGTTTGGATCACCTCCAACAAATGGCTGTAATGTTACACTGTTAAGTATTGGATTATTAAAATCTTCATTCCAATCAAAATTATAAATTTCACCATAACCACCAGTAGGATCAGCCCCGTCATTTACGGAAGCTTGCCACAAAGCTTGACCACGTTGAACAGAGTTCAACATGTCATATCGTTGCTTTCTTTCTGATTGTACCGAAAGATTGGAATTAAAACTAATGCTTATTTTTTCCCCGCCTTTAGTTTTATTTTTTGTTGAAACCACAATTACTCCATTACCAGCTCTTGCTCCATAAAGTGAAGAAGCAGATGCATCTTTAAGCACTTGAATAGATTCTATTACGTCTGGATTAAGACTCGCAAATACCTCTTGTCGCGTAGTTGGAACCCCATCAATTACATAAAGAGGATCGTTATTACCCAGAGTAGTAATACCTCTAATTAATATTCTACTACTGAGTCCAGTTGGATCACCTGATTTTTCTATAAAAAGACCAGAAACCCTTCCTTGAAGTGCCTGCATAGCATTACCAGAACTTAAACTTTGGCCTTCAATCGGGCCTAATTCTACGACTGTAACAGCACCCGTATTATCTACTTTACGCTCTGTAGAATAACCCGTAAGTACCACTTCTTCCAATTGTTGGGCATCTTCTACAAGAGAAATGTTGATTGTAGATTGTCCATCGACTGCTATTTCTTGCTTTAAAAACCCAATATAACTGATTGCGATTTTAGCATCGACGGGTACATTAGTTAGCATATAATTTCCATCAAAATCAGTAGTTGTTCCGTTTGTTGTACCTACTACAACAATGGAAGCTCCAGGCAATGGCATACCATCGCCTTGTGAGGTCACCGTACCCGATATTTGACCTTGAGCAAATAGACCCAGAGGTGCAAAAATCAATAGATAAAATAAAAGTTTTAAATTCATAATATGTTGATTTAGTTAAGAGTTAATAAATTTATTTTTGAGTTAATTGATTCACTTCTATATAATCCAGTTTAAAATTTTGATTTGTTGATACTATAGATAGCATCTCAAAAGGAGCATTAGTAAAAAATATTTCGGTCATTACTGATGCCCCTTCATCAAAAAACAGTTCAATTGATGTTTTATCTAAAAGGATGATACCCTCTATGTTTTGTTGAGTTGAAATGCGTGGTGCTATTGATATTTTATCAGCAAATCTTTTTTCAAAATTTACTTTACCTGACTTTTTTCTATCTATATAATAGTTGTTCGTTTCAGCATCAAAACCAAATAATAATTCATCACCGATTGAGTTGGATAAGCTAAACGTAAAACCATGATTCTTTAAATCAGAAATATTGAATTTGATTTCAGCACTAGATAGGTTTATTTCTTTTGAGGTAATTATTTCTAACTTTTCAGATACCTCTACATTTTCTTTTTTAAATTTTAACCCTTTATAACCATTTAACTCATATACAGGTTTAAAAGCTATTCGGTATGACTTTTCGCTTTCTATTAATTTAATTTCTCTAGATATGGTCATGGCACTTCTCCATGCTTCTGTCGGTACTATATTGGCGTACTCCCAGTTAGACATCCAGCCCATTAAAAATTTCCCTCCCTTGCCAGAAGATAGATTTGAAAAGGTTACTCCTGCATAGTTGTCTTTACCAAAATCTATCCAGAAGTCATGATCATCCAACAATTTTGCTTCAAAATCATCATCCATTGTAAAGGTGGTCCCATCAAAATCTCCAATAAAATATTGGGTAGCACTACCTCCATTAGGGCCTCCAGGGTTTATACTCACCAAATGCACCCATTTTACTTCATCAGTTCCTTCTACAGGTAGTGGAAAAAGATCCGGGCATTCCCATACTCCACCATGTGTACCAATAGCTTTATCAAAGTTTCCACCAAAATCAGAAAGAAGTTCCCATGTTTTTAAATCTTTAGACCCGTAAAACATCGTTTTATTCTGCGCTGCTAAAACCATTACCCATTTGTTATGAATGGCATCCCAAGAAACTTTGGGATCTCTAAAATCTCTAATTCCTGGATTAGCAATTACTGGGTTTCCTTCATATTTAGTCCAAGTAAGTCCCTCATCTAATGAAAATGCTATTGCCTGAGACTCTACATCAGTTTTCTTGGCTTTTTCTTTCTTCATATCATGATAAGTAAACATAGCAACTATGGGCACTTTTCCGTCCTTCCCAAAACCAGAAGTGTTTGCTATATCTACCACTGCACTTCCTGAAAATATATACCCAAGTTCGTCAGGATAAAGAGCAATAGGTTGTTCTTTCCAAGTAATCATATCTGTACTTGTTGCATGACCCCAATGCATTGGACCCCATTTATTATCGTCAGGATAATGTTGAAAATAAAGGTGGTAGTAGCCGTTATAAAAAAACATTCCGTTTGGATCATTCATCCAACCTTTCTTAGGAGAAAAATGATAATTAGGCCTATACATTGCTTCTTCGTTATTTTGTATCATTGAGGATTGATTAGCGTTAAGTTTTTCACTATTTGATTTCTTCTGATCTTTACATCCCAATAACATTAAAAGAATTACCATTGAAATAAATGTTTTTGTTATCTTTTTTTTCATATTAATAATTGATTTGAAATTTTATTTTATTTAGTTTTCAAAAGAGACTTGCTTAATTTTTCCAATGAAATTCCTTTGGTTTCAGGCATCAGAAATGCGACAAATAATAATTGCAAGAACATCATAAAAGCAAAAAAGGCAAATACTGGTGCTGCCCCAATTGAGGAGAATAAAAACGGAATCATAGAGGGTATTATAGCTGCTAAAATCCAATGAACTGAGCTACCAAAAGATTGTCCTGAACCTCTTAAATGATTTGGAAAAATTTCGGAAATAAAAACCCATATTACTGCCCCTTGACCAATAGCATGTGCTGCAATAAATAGGAATAAAAAAATAGGAACCGCTAGGCCATTCCACGAGAATAAAAAAGCACATGCGACTAGAGTAAGTGAAATTATATACCCTACCGAGCCAATATACATGAGTTTTTTTCTTCCTACTCTATCTATAAGAAATACTCCAAGTAGAGTGAAAACCAAATTAATAATACCTATACCTATACTGCTCAATAATGCAGTACTCTCACCTAAACCTGCCTCTTCAAAAATTCTAGGAGCATAATATAAAAAGGCATTGATTCCAGATAGCTGATTAAAAAATGCCATTAAAAATGCAAGTAATAAAGGAAATCTATATTTTTTAATAAAGATATTCTCCCCAGCGGTTACATTCTTAGCATCTTCATTTATTTCCAACAACATTTTTTCAATATCCTGATCTGGGTTAATTAATTTTAAAACATCTTTAGCTTCATCATTTCTTAACTTAGTTAATAACCATCTTGGACTTTTCGGAACACTTAAAACAAATAATGTATAAATGATGGCTGGTAAAGCTTCAATTCCGACCATCCAACGCCAAGAATTCTCACCAATACCATTCAATAAATAGTTGGATAAGAATGCTACCAAAATTCCTAGTACAATATTAAATTGATAAAGCCCTACCAATTTCCCTCTATCTTTTGCTGGTGCAATTTCAGAGATATATGCTGGTGCAGCTATTGTAGATGCCCCTACACCAAGCCCCCCTATGAATCTAAAAAATGCAAAGGTTATTGGGTCATTGGCAAAAGCAGAACCTAAAGCTGAAACGGTATATAAGACCCCAATCCAAATTAATGTGTTTTTGCGACCAATCTTATTCGTTGGTATTCCACCAAATAAAGCACCAACAACGGTACCCCACAAAGCCATAGCCATAACAACGGTTCCATGAAACACATCTGAAGAGCCCCATAATAATTGAAGTTTTTTATCTGCTCCCGAGATAACTACTGTATCAAAGCCAAATAGAAATCCAGCTAAAGCTGCTGTAATAGACCATATCAATATTTTCTTCATATTTCAGTTATTAAATATGAATGCTATATTATTACTAATAATTTGGTAATTAATTTACTTATGTTACAATATATTATGATTTAGTTAACGAATTCGTAAAAAATGTAATATATTAAAAATCATGTAGTTAGATGAATTATTTTTACAAATTGCAAAAAGAGAGTTATACTGAGGTTACACAACGTTCAATATTGATTCAAAATATTGAGTCTCGGTTATAAAAATATTACAATGATTTTTTATAAGCTCCTGGAGTAAGCCCATATTTACTTTTAAATGCGGTGGAAAAATAATTTGGAGAAGAAAATCCTGTGCTATATCCAATTTCCGACATGGATAAATTAGTAGTTTCAATCATAAATTTTGACTTATCTAATCTATAATTGGATATATAATCACTAACATTTACATCTAATAAGGCTTTTACCTTTCTATACAATTGAACTCTAGAAATATTCAAAGCATCAGCCAAATTTTCAACTGAAAAATTAGAATCGTCAAGGTTTTCTTTTATTAATAAGTTTAGTTGCCTTACAAACGATTGTTCGGGGCTGCTAAATGTCTGTAACTCCTCAATTTTATGAATATTATTAGTGTAATAATATCTTAATTTTTCTCTATTATAAAGTAGTGACTTAATGAATTGAATTAAAATTGAATAGTTAAATGGTTTTGTTAAATATAAATCTGCTCCACTTTGAAGCCCTTGTACAAAAGATTTTTTATTACTTAAAGCCGTTAAAAGAATAACTGGTATATGGGAGGTTCTTAAATCGTTCTTTATAGTCTCACAAATTTCGAATCCATTTTTTTCTGGTAGATTTACATCGCATAATATCACATCAGGGATTTGCTCAAATGCTAAATCTAGGGCATCAGTACCGTCGGACAATATAATATTATACTCGTTCCTTAGTTTATTTTTAAGAAAAAAACTTAAGTCTCTATTATCTTCAATTATAAGAATGGAGTTTTTTTCATCATTATTGCCACTCTCTTCATCAGAAAAGCTAGTTTCTATGTTAGCGTCATCAGAGAAATCAAACAATGTGGTCTCGACTAATTCCGGATCGATTACAATTTGATCTTCATTAAAATGAGTATTCCCTTTAAAAAGGGTAATAATAAATTCGGTTCCATGATGAGATTTGACTTCAATTTTACCAAGATGAAGTTCAATAAATTGTTTGCTTAAATGTAAACCTACTCCTGAACTATTTTTTCTATTATTAGAACCTTTAAAAAATGGCGTAAATACATTCTTTAATTCATTTTCAGGAATTCCTATACCATTGTCTATTATATGTATTGAAACACTACTTCCATCAAAATTATCTCTAATTTCAATATCAATTCTCCCATTATCTGGAGTAAATTTAAAGGCATTAGACAGAAGATTAAAGTAGACTTTATCCATCAAATTCCGATCTATAAACAAATCCAGATTTTCATTGTTCGCTGTAATATTAAGTTTAATACCTCTCTTTTTTGCTTCTCCTTTAAATTCTTTAAATATGCTATTGGAGAATTTAAAAATATTTGTTTTTGAAGCTCTTACATTAAATTTTTGATCTTCGACCTTTCTAAAATCTAATAAATTGTTAATTAATCTTAGTAAACGATTTGAGTTATTTTGAATTAACCCTAATTCAAATCCACTTTTATTACCTTTTTGTTTGTCAAAGTCCCTTAAAGATTCTATAGAACTCATAATTAAGGTTAGGGGAGTTTTAAATTCATGAGATAGTCCAGTGAAAAAATTTAGTTTTGCTTCATTAACTTCCTTAACCTCATTAGCAATTTTCTCTATCTGATTTCTTTGTACGGTGATTTTTTTATTAATAAGTTCTAACTGTCTATTTTTCTTTGTAATAGAAATTTTAGAATATATACTATAGAGGGCAAGGCCAAGAATAACAAACAAAAACCCAAGAATTATCTTTAAAGTATTCCCTTGAGAGTAGTACATTCGTTCCTGTCTTTGAATATCAGAAACTTGTGTTTCAATTAGTGTCTTCTGTTCATTAATTTTATTAAATTGATTTTGCATTATATCAGCATTAAACTGATCAATTACAGTTGTGGCTAAAATATTATTTGTAGATACATCTTCCTTATTCAAAATTTTCAAGGCAATATTTATTGCCTCATCTCCACCTGTAGGATACAATATCGTGGCATATAAAATTCCATTCTTTACTAATTGTATTCCTCCATTGGGTCCATTCAAGCCATCAACACCAATTATTTTTATTTCATTTTCTCTTCCAAGATTCCTGGCAATCTCCCAAGCCCCCTTAGCCATTCTATCATTATGAGCAAAAACAAAATCTACTTTTTCATTATTCAGTAACATTTCCTTAAAACTTTCAGATATAGATTTTTTCTCCCAATCTCCCTCAATAGCACCTAAAAATTTTATTTTTGAAAACTTATCTATAATCTGATGGAAACCCATACTTCTTTCTTCCGCTGGAGAAGAACCAGCAAGGCCTTTTATTTCGACTATTCTTAATGAATCTAGTAAATTGGATGCGATGATTTTTGCGGCATTTCTACCAACTTCAATATTATCCGCACCTAAATAAGCTGTATATTTTTGATTTTCGGTTTTCCTATCCACTACAAGAACTGGGATTCCTAAATTCAGAGCTTCTTCAATTATAGGTGTAATTGGTTTTGATTTAATTGGAGAAACAATAATTATATCAACACTATCAGTAATAAACTTTTTTAGCTGTGTTATTTGCTGTTGCACATCATAATTAGCATTAGAAATAGTTAAAACAACATTTGGGTTCAATGAAGCTTGTAACTTCATTGAATTATTCATGGATTGCCTCCATTCATCGTTGAGCATTGCCTGTGAAAATCCAATATAAAATTCTTTTTTGTCTGTAGACTGTTTACAGGAAAACAAACTACCAATTAAAAATAAGATGATCAGAAAAATAATTTTATTTATCTTCATTAGATATTTTATCAAAGAAATTTAGAATTGATATTGCTGAATTTAACTATAATTTTACTCAATAAATATAGCGAAAAAACATTCTCTGAATTTGCATTTATACAATTCACTCGTAAACTTTAATTAACATTTTTCTAATACTACTAATATTAATATCCTTCCATACTCAAAAACATCACTTTTGAAGTCAATATATATTGAAGTGTTACAAAAATTAAAATCTATACGCAAACTATGCACTTCATTCAAAAAGATTAAATAGATATTTTTCTTAAAAAAACAAAACCTCTCAATTTCTTGAGAGGTTTTTTAGTGATGTGATGGCAGAAGGATTCGAACCTTCGACCGCCTGCTTAGAAGGCAGGTGCTCTATCCAGCTGAGCTATGCCACCTTAACAAAAAAGAAACACGAAACTTATTAGATTTCTTCTAGTTTGCGGGTGCAAATATACTATTTTCAATAAATAATTTGCAATTAAATTTAACTAAATTACGATCTAAGTAAAAAACACTTACAAAAACCTAAAAACTAAATAGTTGGCAAATTAAATTTTTAAACAATTTATTTTTTATTCTAATTCTAAAACTACATAAACAGGTAAATGATCTGATGGATATTTTAAGTCTTTACTATCACTAAGAACGGCATACTTGGTTACTATAACCTTATTTGAAACAAAAATATAATCTATTCTTCTGCTTACCGGTTCAAGAAAATTAAAGCCATTAAAAGTCCCTTCAGGACCAAAAGCCACAGTAGTGGCTGCTTCTTTAGAATCGTATAAGTCCTCTTTTAAATTCAATATTAGCTTATTGTCGGGTTCCAAATTAAAATCACCCGTTAACACCACAGGATACGAATCTGTATTCACCTTCTTAATTTTACTCAGTATTAAATCTATACCATTTTTTCTTGCTGCTACACCAACATGATCTAAATGAGTATTAAATACCCAAAGCTTTTCATGTGTTTCCAAATTTGTAAATAACCCGTAGGTGCAAACTCTATTACAGGCGGCATCCCAACCCATTGAAACCTCATCAGGCGTTTCAGATAACCAAAAAGTTTCTTGATTGGTGACCTTAAACTTTTTTGAATTGTAAAAAATTGCAGAATATTCACCTTTATTACCGCCATCTCTACCAACACCAACAAATTCATAAGCCTCTAAATGCTCATTAAGGTATTTTGTTTGATCAGGAGTACCTTCTTGAATTCCAAAAATATCTGGCGTATAAAATTTTATCTGATCCACTACATATTCCTTTCGAAGGGGCCAAGCATTTTCACCATCTGAAGCGACATCTAATCTAATATTATACGTCATTACGGAAACAGATTGCGCTGAAATCATTGAACAGCCAAATAATGCAACTAGGAAAATCTTAAATAATCTATTCATTTTTAAAGAAATAATTTGCTCGTAATAATAATACTAATCGGTTAAATTAAAAATATTCTTTTATTACCAAAATGCTAAAGTTATGGTAAAATATGGTGCTCTATTTTTTTCTCAATAGTAATAAGCCCAAAATGGTTAATCCTGCATTTACTGCAATATTTACAAACCCAAAATCATAATCATAAGTAGCTAATAAATAAGCACTTAACAAATAGGTTGTTATGGGTGCTAATAAACATATTAATGGCACCCATTTATCTTTTATCTCCATTTTTGTAAACATTCCGAACATATACAATCCCAAAAGGGGTCCATAGGTATACCCAGCCACTTTAAAAATAAGAGATATCACATCGCCCTTACTATTGGCAAAAAGCATGATAATGATAAAAACAACAAGAGAAAAACCAAAAAGCACCCAATTCTTAATTGTTTTTCGCTCCTGACTTGATTCTTTATGTGAAATATCTAAAAAATCATAGGTGAATGATGTTGTTAATGCTGTTAATGAAGAATCTACACTTGAGAATGATGCCGCCACAATACCTAATAAAAAACACACCCCAGCGATAACACCTAAATGATTCAATGCAAGGTTAGGAAATAAGGTATCTGTATTGATTAATTGTCCACTATCACTAACGGCTAGGCTAATGCCGTTTTGTTCTGCATACATATACAGTAACACCCCTAATCCTAAAAAAAGAAATTGGGTTACAGCTAGAATAAGACTATAGGTTAATGTATTCTTCTGTGCATCCCATTGATTTTTACAAGTAAGTGTTTTTTGCATCATGTTCTGATCTAAACCAATCATGGCAATTGCCACTAAAATTCCAGCAATAAATTGCTTGTAAAAATTGTTCCCAGAAGCGCCATCCCAATTAAAAATATCAAAATATTTGTGGTTTACCACCTCAGTAACAGCTTCTGAAAGCGATATATTCAATGAAGATGTTATTGTATAAATAGAAATAACTGCACCCAATATTAAAAATGTTGTTTGCAATGTATCGGTCCAAACAATTGTTTTAATACCGGACTTATTGGTATATAACCATACCAAGAGTAGTATAATGATAACGGTTATATAAAAGGGAATATTAAATTGATCAAACAAAGCAAATTGTAAAATTTTTGTAGCTAGTAACAAGCGTAAGGCAGCGCCAAAAGATTGCGAAACTAAAAAAAACAGGGATCCTGTTTTATATGATTTAACTCCAAATCGTTCTTTTAAATAGCCATAAATAGAAACTAATTTTAGTTTAAAATATAGCGGTATTAAAACAAAAGTGATAAACACATAGCCAACTACATTCCCCAGTATAAATTGAAAGAAATAAAAACTATTATTGCCAACCATACCTGGGAGAGATACAAAGGTAACCCCAGAAAGTCCAGCCCCAACCATACCAAATGCCACTAAAAACCATGGTGATTGTCGATCGCCTGTAAAGTATGATTCATCGCTTCTATTTTTTGATGTGAAATATGAAATTGTCATTAATAAGACAAAATAAACTGCAATTATACTTAGGGCTAATAATGAATTCAAATTATACTATTTTAAGTTGGGATTAAAGTACTGCTTTTTTTAGTGCATAACAGACAAATAATTATTTGAGTATGAAAATTAAGGTTCTAAAGAATATTGACCAGTACATACAATCCATTCGTCTACACATAAGTGCAATTCGTCTATGGGTGCTAAATTAGCATATTCTAATAATTAATCTTTGTCAATAATTCAAAAGTTATGGACGTATTATTTATTGAAGACGATACAATTGAGACAATGAAACTAAATAGAACTGTTTCGAAACTTCAATTAAAACATAATATTGTAGAAGCAAAAAATGGAGAACAAGCTTTAGAAATACTAAAGTCAGGTTCAAAATTACCAGATATTATTCTTCTAGATTTAAATATGCCCCGAATGAGTGGTATTGAGTTTCTTCAGATTCTCAAAGCAGATCCTAATTTTAAATACCTCCCAACCATTATTCTTACAACCTCAGAAAATAGAGCAGATCTTTTAGAATGCTATAGAATAGGTATTGCAGGATACGTAATTAAACCTCTAAAATATGAGGATTACGAGCAGAAACTTAAAACAGTATTTGAATATTGGGAAACAAACGAGCTAGTGAAGGCATAGGAAATAGCCTATTTCACAACATTTTTTGCACTACCCGTACTAATTTTCTTACTTTTGATTCAAGATAATTTATATTTATGAAAGGCGTAGTTTTTACCGAGTTTTTGGAAATGGTCGAATTAAAATTTGGATTAGAAGTAGTAGATTCTATTATTGATAATTCTAATTTACCTTCTGAAGGTATTTATACCTCTGTAGGTACGTATAGTTTTAATGAAATGGTAAGTTTAATTACAAATTTAAGTGAAGAAGTAAAAACTCCAACCAATGATCTAATTTATGCCTTTGGACTTTACTTATTTGATGGTTTAGGCAAATCTCATCCAGAAGTTATAGAAAATTACTCCTCGCCGATTGGGCTTTTATATGCTATTGAAGATCATATTCATGTTCATGTACAAAAATTATATCCAGATGCAGAATTACCAAGTTTTAAGATCCTGGATAAAACAGACACTTCTATCTCGATGATTTACTCCTCTTCAAGAGGTCTATATAGGCTAGCACATGGCCTCATTGAAAAAACATTCGAACATTTTAATGGCAAGGCAACCATTACGTTTGAATTACTAAAAGAAGACGGAACCGAAGTTAAATTTGATATTATCCAAAATGGATAGTAAGGAAGTAACAGTATTAAAAAAGGCTCTTGAACGGCAGATAAAGGCTCGTAAGCAGGCAGAAAGCATCTTAGAATCAAAGTCTAAAGAATTATATGATACTACCTTTCATTTAAAGGAAGCTAACAATAGACTTGAAAATCTCTTAACTGAAAAGTCTTCAGAGCTAGATGGTATCTTTATAAACATTATTGATCCATATGTAGTTATGGATTTAAACGGAAATGTTATAAAAATGAATAACTCCGCCAAAGAATTTTTAGAATGTGACCATACAAAACAAAAAATAAATTTGAATGACTTGGTACATAAAGATTATGTCCAATATACTTTTGAATCATTCAAATCATTACTAGAAGTAGGCATATTAAAAAAATATCGTGCAAAAATAGTTATCCAGAATACTATTGAGAAATTTGTCGAAATAAACGCTTGTTTAATTTATGACAATAACAGAAATCCTATTGGTGCTCAAGGAATTATACGAGATATAAGCCAAGAAACTGAAATCAAACTTTTACTTTCCAATCAAAAAAAACAACTAGATATCATAGTTGAGAATTCTCCATTAGGTATTGTTTTAGCTGATAATAAAAAAATAATCAAAGCTAATAGTACCTTCTTAAATTTATTAGATTATTCAGAAGCTGAAATAAAAAAATATGCTCTAGATGCTATTTCTATTGATGAAGATCAAAGTATAGCTGATTCATTAGCAGAAAAAATGAATAATGGTGAAATAGATAATTATTCTCTAATTAAAAAATACAAAAAAAAAGACGGCCAATTTATAATGGGGAAAACGTCAATAAGTGCAGTTAGAAATCAGAATAATTCGATTGATTATAAAGTAGCACTTATAGAGGATATTACAAAAGAACTAGAAGCGGAAGAACAATTAAAAGCTTCTGAAAATAGATTATCCTCCTTGATTGCTAATTTACATACTGGAATATTAGTGGAGGATAAAAACAGAAAAATAGTATTATCTAATAAAATGTTTTGTGAAACCTTCAACATTAACTTACCTCCCGATAAACTAAAAGGCGCTGATAGTTTAAACGAAATTGAAAATACGAAGAGTCTTTTCAAAAACCCTGAAAAAAGAGCTCTTAGAATTAATGAAATTTTAAAGAATAAAACATTAGTACTAGCTGATGAATTAGAATTGATAGATGGTCGAATACTAGAGCGTGATTATATTCCAATATTTAATCAAGGCGTTTATAATGGGCATTTATGGGCGTATACTGATGTTACTATTTCACGTAACTACAAACAAAATTTAGAAAACCAAAAAGAAAAATACAGCAGTATTATTGCCAATATGAACTTAGGATTGGTAGAAGTTGATAATGATGATGTTATTCAAATGGTAAACCAAAGTTTCTGTCAAATGAGTGGGTACTCTGAAGAAGAACTGATTGGCAGAAATGCTGCCAAAATGGTTAATATTCATAATAAGAACATCATTGACCAAAAATCTTTAAAACGGCTTAAAGGAGAATCTGATTCATACCAAGTCGAAGTTTCGCACAAAAGTGGCAAAACAAAACATTGGTTAATAAGTGGTGCTCCCCGATATGATGATGCAGGAAAAGTAATTGGTTCTTTAGGAATTCATCTTGACATTACAGAACAAAAACTTCTAGAGCTACAAAAAATAAAACTTGTTGAAGAATTAGAGAAAAGTAATTTAGGATTACAAGAATACGCACATATTGTTTCCCATGATTTAAAATCACCCTTACGAAGCATTAGTGCCCTTGCAACATGGCTAAATGAAGATTATAAGAATGTTTTAGATGAAAACGGAAAATATAATTTATCTATGATGCAAGAAAAAGTAGAAGCCATGGATAATTTAATTGATGGTATTTTAAAATATTCTACGATTAATAGTGAAAATACAGAAAATACATCGGTTGATATTAATGAGGTGGTGACCGAAATTACAGATATTATATTTATACCCGAACATGTTAACGTAGTAGTCACGAATAAACTACCGACAATAATTGCCGATAGAACCAAAATACATCAATTAATTCAAAACTTCCTAAGTAATGCGGTTGTTCATATTGAACGAGAAAAAGGTCTCGTAGAGATCGGCTGTAAAGAAATGGCAACATATTGGGAATTTAGTATTAAAGATAATGGTGTCGGAATACCAAAAGAATATCATGAAAAAATATTTCAAATATTTCAATCCGTAGGTAATAAAGAGCGATCTACGGGTATCGGATTATCAATCGTGAAAAAAATAATTGACCTATATGAAGGTAAAGTCTGGTTAGAAAGTGAAATTGGGGTAGGTACTACCTTCTTCTTTACCTTAAAAAAATAGTTATGAAAACAGTTCAAGCAGTTAAGTTTAAAGATAAGCAATGGGATTTTATATCTAAAAAGATAGATTTAAAAAACCCTTTGGTACTTGTATTTGGCAATAGGTACTTACTTGAGTCTACAACTATTTATGACGAAATAAAAGAAATATTCCCTACTGGTTCTATTGTTTTTGGATCTTCTTCTGGCGAAATTTTAGATGATCGGGTCTATGATGAAAGTATATCATTAACTGCCATTGAATTTGAAAAAAGTACGTTCATAGTCCATTCTGAAAACGTTCAAAATTTTAATAATGATGTTGTAGCACTTGGTGATGCTCTTATGAACAAATTTCCAGTAGATAATTTAAAACATGTTTTTATAGTATCCGAAGGGAGCACTGTAAATGGAAGTTCGTTAATCAAGGGATTAGAGAAAAATATTAAAACCGGAGTTAATATCTCTGGAGGACTTTGTGGTGATGATGCAAGATTTGAACGCACAATAGCCTCTTTTAATTCCAATCCAAAAGATGGCGAAATAATTGCTATTGGGCTGTATGGTGAATCGCTAGAGATAACTTTTGCAAATTACGGAGGTTGGACAGCTTTTGGCCCCGAGCGCATTATTACAAAATCTAAGGACAATATTTTATTTGAACTTGATCATAAACCCGCTTTAGATTTATACAAAAAATATTTAGGTGATAAAGCCAAAGAACTACCACAAGCTGCATTGCTATATCCATTAAATCTTCGTGTTAAAGGAAGTAATGATAATTTAGTACGTACCATTCTAAATATAGACGAAGAAAATAATACGATGATTTTAGCTGGTGACGTACCAGAAGGGTCTACGGTGCAATTAATGATGTCAACCGTTGATGATATTGCTGAAGGGGCCTCGAAAGCTGCCTTATTTGCAATGAAAAACAGAGTTCATAAACCCGATTTAGCCTTATTAGTAAGTTGTATTGGTAGAAAATTAGTGATGGACCAACGAACAGAAGAAGAAATTGAAGAGGTTATAGAAGCTATTGGCGCACAAGCCGTAACTACTGGTTTTTATTCTTATGGAGAATTATCACCTTTTTCTGGTCAAAATGAATGTAAATTGCATAATCAAACAATGACTTTAACTCTTATTAGCGAATAATGCACTCCCTTCTAGAAAGACAAATACGTAAATATTTACCTGACAACCTTAAAGGCTCCGAGGAATTGGCTGTTTTTATAGAAGCAATTAATAAATCGTATTCCAACTTCGATGAAAAAAGTAGCATGGTGCAACGTGCGATGAATATAAGCTCTGATGAACTTTTTAAAGCCAATCAAGATTTACGTGCAGAAACCGAAAATCAAAAGAAAACTTTAAATATTCTAGAAAAGGCCATTACACTATTAAATATCACCAGTGAAGATGACACAACTCAAAAAACGTTAAAAATACAGGCTGATTTAGACCCCTTAGCTTTGGCTTCTAAAATTGAAAAACAAGCCAATGATATTGTTAAAATGACCGCTGAAAAAAATAAAATGGTCAAAGATTTAGAGCGGCAAAATGCTGCTTTAAATGATTATGCACACATGGTATCTCATGATCTTAAATCGCCTATAAGAAATATTAATGCGCTGATGAGTTGGATTCTGGAAGATGAGAAAAAGAAATTTTCACCAGAAAGTATAAACAATTGTGATTTGGTTGCTCAAAATTTGGAGAAAATGGACACTTTAATTGAGGGCATCTTAAGACATGCTGTAATAGACTCACTTGAAGAAGAAAAGATAACGCTAGATTTAAATGAGCTAATTGATGAAATTAAAAAAACTGTTTATTTTCCAGAATCAACGACTATTACCATCACCAATACCCTACCAAAATTAATTGCAGAAAAGTTCAAAATAGAGCAGCTTTTCAAAAACCTAATTACCAATGCTATTCATGCGACAGAATATCTTGAAGAAGGTTGTATAAAAATTTCTTGTACTGAAGAAAATGATTTTTGGAAATTTGCAATATCAGATAATGGCAAGGGTATCGCTGAAAGACATCAAAAAAATATTTTTAATATGTTTAATAAGCTTGAAAACAATTCAAATGCCAGCGGAATTGGACTCGCTTTAGTTAAAAAAGTAGTCAATATTTACCAAGGTGATATTTGGCTAGAATCTATTGAAAATCAAGGAACGACCTTCTTTTTTACTTTAAAAAAATAAAATGGAACAACAACCCAATTTAGATTATATAAAAGAGCTTTCAGGTGATGATATCGCATTTGAAGAGAAATTTATAGGTGTTTTAAAAGAAGAAATTCCAATTGAAAAACAAGAATATCTTGATTGTATTACTCAAAATAAGTATAAAGAAACTGCCGAAATTGTTCATAAATTAAAGCATAAGCTAAATATTCTTGGACTCAGCGAAGATTATAAGTTAGCGGTTATTTTTGAAGAAGAATTAAAAAAACAAGATTCTAAGCAAAAAGATAAATTTTTAATTATCTTGAACAAGATTGAAATATTCATTAAAAATTTATAATTTATGAATTGTATTATCGTTGATGATGAGGCTACAGCAAGAGCTATTGTGGAGCAACTTTGCTCAAAAATAGCCGATTTGGACGTCATAGATTCCTTTCCCAATGCTATGGATGCTATAAAGTTTCTAAATCAACATACGGTAGATGTTATTTTTCTTGACATACATATGCCAGGATTTTCTGGTATTGATTTTGTTCAAACATTAAAAAACCCACCAAGAATAGTTCTCACAACATCTGATACTAATTTTGCCATAGAAGCTTATGAATATGAGCCTATAGTAGATTATCTCGTAAAGCCTATTACTCAAGAACGTTTTGAAAAATCTATTCTAAAAGTAAAAAAAGCTTTAGAAAAACAACCTTTAGGTCCTCAGGTAACTACTGCTACAGCATCAAATGCTGATGAAGATTTATACATCAATATAGACAGGCGTTTGATTAAATTAAAATTTAGTGAGATTTTATTGATTGAGGCTAAAGGAGATTACATTGATGTAAAGACCGAGAAGAAAACATACCATGTTCATAATACATTAAAGAAAATAAAAGAAAAATTACCTGAGCATACCTTTTTACAAATACACAGATCATTCATCATTAATTTTACCAAGATTATAGATATAGAAGACAATAGTGTGTTGATTGAAAAAAATGTAATTCCTATTAGTAGATCTAACAGACCAGAATTAATGCGTCGTTTAAATCTACTTTAAAGGTAGAGGCTATATATTTATTACTTTTTTTGACAATTTTAAAAATAAAAAAGAAGTCTCTTTTTAGTTACAATGTACTTGAAATTCACGGTACAACTAAGCGTACTATTAGAAATACTAATATCTTAGTATTTCTAATAGTACAAAACTAAACCCCATATATTATTATTGCTGCTTTTGTGTAATATCTATATGTATTTAGAACGCATAAAAAATACCTTGAACTATTTTCAGAATTATACAACTATTAAAGGATTATATGTCTAAAATTCATGAGCAAATTAATTTATCAATGTTATCTGAAAAAATAACATTTAATACTATACAGACCCTAATTTAATTCATTCTTCTATTTTTTATTAAGCTCCATTTTATTTTTTTTCCATATTAAATCCATTTTATTTCATTAAAAATTCTACTGAATCAGACCCTCTATTCATCAAATAAGGCATACCCTCCAAAAGGTTAACGTATTTCTAACCTAGAATTATAGGTCTATTAATGTACCTCTGTGTATTTTGTTTTGTCAATATCATAGTCTTTTTGGCGTATTGAATACATCATATGCATCTTAATTTTTAGTTAATGGAATCAAAACCTGCATTCATCCACAGTAAAAGGTAATCCAAAGAATCTTAATAAAAAATAGAAGATCTGAATTGTAATTTTATCCCAGAATTAATAATAATCATTAAATAAATATTTAAATTATGAAAAAAGTAAATTTGATTACCGCTATGGCTATCATAGGATTTGCACAAGGAGTTATTGCCCAAGACAACAATGACACAAACATTGCCACACATCAATTAGATGTAAATGTACCCGAGGTTGCTATATTGGATATCTATGATTCCAATACTGGTTTTGAAGCTGGCCCTATTCTGTTTGATATGACCAATGTTACCCAAGTAGGCATTAATGCTGAAGCTGGATCGTATGCTTTTCAAGATATTGACTATCAGGGTCTATATCTTAATTACACTAGTGTAACTGGAGCTGGTGGTTCTGGTTTCGATACCACGCGACAAATTGATGTTCAATTTGAACCTGGAAGTTCATTCCCTGGGAACTTGGACTTAAGAATCACTCCAGAAGCTCCTGTAGTTGTTGCTAATGGTGGTACCGCCAATTCTGCTGGCATTGTAACTCCAGGTGGTGTTGCTTTAGGCGTTACAACTCCTATAGGAACCGATGCCTTGCTTGTAAACAGCATAGAAAGTGTATATACAGGTGATGAAAACTTTGGTGTAAAATTAACTTATACTTTAGAGCAGAATGGGAATTTTGCAGGTTACCAAGCTGGTCTATACCAATCAACATTAAGATATACTTTATCTGATTTGTAATTAAAACATAAAATAAGGTCGAGTAAAAAGGTTCTTTGTAAGTAACAAAGAGCCTTTTTACTTTTTAAACCCTGTAGGTATTTTTAAAGGTTTAAAATTCCCTTCAAGGTTAGTATGATCATCTCTAATGTACTATAACACAGCTAATAATCACTTTTCTTTCTTTAAATATGGATATCATCCATTGGTCTAAAGCTATTGGCTGTCCACCGAAATCTCCCTAAAAAAGAGGCTTTAGTAGAGTAAATTTGATATATCTCAAAATAAATAATATAAAAAAATATTTCAAATGAAAGCAAAAATCACAACCTTAATCTTTTTCATATTCTGCATATATAACGCCCAATCAAGTGTAGTTGTTCTTAATGGATTGACGCATGTATATAAAGGAATCTCTGGTGATGTTATTATTGGAGAAGTAATTCTAGTAAACAACTCTAATATTGAACAAAGAGTAACATTTGATCTCAACGATGCTATTTTCTCCTGCTCTTCTAACAGATTCTTCACAAATGAAACAACCCACTCACAATCTTCAAAAGATTGGTTTAGAGCAGAATTAATGAACAAGACCTTAATGCCTAAAGAAAAATACATCTACAAATACACTATAACCATCCCAAATGATCAAAATATAAAAGGTTCCTTTTGGTCCATGCTAATGGTAAATATTGAAAAGCCTATCAAAGAAGAAGCATTAAACAACAATGTTGGTTTGGATACCAAAATTAGATATGCTGTAGCATTATTGACTAATGTTAATTCATATGATGAGGTAAACCTCGATTTTAAAAATATAGATTTCAATGAAGACTCCAATAGCGCTAAAAAAGAATTAAATGTAAAGATTTTCAATGAAAGCCTTTTCATTGAAGGAGTAAGACTAACATTGGAAGTTTATAATAATGAGGGGATTAAAATTTATGAGTCCATAACGGATAGAAATATGGCATTCCCTGGTTTTTGCAAGGATTATCAACTTGATATTTCTGATTTGCCACAAGGGGAATATGAATGTGTTTTGATTGCTGATTCTAGGGAAGAATTCTTAGGTGCCAATATTACACTTACCATAGACTAATAAAACCTACTACCCAATTCTTAATTATCCCAAATCATGAAAAAAGCAATTAAATATATGTATTTATTATGCCTACTTTTCCAATCATGTGCAAATGATAAGGGAATCATACATGAAAGTGATTTACTTGACACAATAGCGTCACAGGAGAATGTAGAAATTTCAAAAACAAATAGCCCTTCTATTACAACTCATGCTATTATTGTAGACACTTTACTAGACAATAGTTCCGAAATTATTTTAGACGAATTAGATTCTAATTACAAACCATTTGTAATGAAATATTTAGGAGTTAGAAATCATGATTCTCTTATTTTAACCACTCTTCCCTTAGCTAAAATTAATTTAAATGAAAGCCCTAGTTCTAACATAGAACAAAAAGACTTTTTAAAAGAAGTTAATTCTAATGAGTTGAAAAATGAGAATGTAGAAATAGTTGAAAGTGGTAATGGTGAGAACTATATGTTGAACCAAGCTAAAATGTCGGTAAAAAAACAAAAAAACAAAAACGTAACAATACCAACAATTTCGATTAAAAATGCTCTTGTAGCATCTAATCTTCAAAAAAAAACACCAAAATACGAAACTATAGCCCATGAAAATGAGGTAAAAGAAACCAGCGAGATTTTCATAAGTAATCTTTTGGACTCTATCTCATCTGTGCAAAATAATCTTGCAAAACAAAGTGATCTTATAAATACAGATTCATTAGTCTCAAAAATAATAGAACCTTTAAAAAAGGTAGAGAATTCACAAAGGGTATTTACAGCTAATAGTATTAATTTAGATACTATATCTGTGAAAGCAAATTATTCATTAGCCATAATTGAGAGTACTACTGTTTCTGAAATGGACACTATTCATGCCAAATTAGGTTCGACTATTCCAAAAAAAGATTCAACATCAAAACAAAAGCCTTCTACAATTAACAAGGTAACCAATGCAATTACTAAAAATAATACCAAGCCAGTTTCAAATAAATCAGTTCTTGAGAAAGTTAATGATATTGAAAAACGTATTGAAAAACTGGAGAACAACATTGGTATAAAAACGGCATTAATAGACGTAAAAAAATCTAAAATAGATAATGTAAAAGAAGCTAGTAGTATAGCAAATAAGATTACGACAAATATTGAAAATGCAATAAATGAAAACTCTATTGAGGATGAATCAAAACCTAAAATAGCCAATAACAGCAATAATTATTCATTAAAATCAAAAGAGAGTACTATAACTGAAAATTATTCTGATGTTATCCCAGATAACAAAGTATCAACTAGTAAGAATAAAGAAATTTCAAAAGCAGCATCCAAAGATGCTACAAATTCAAATAATCAAATTAAAACCAGTAAAGGTATTGTGATCAATTCTACAAATGATAAACAGTTATCTGATTTAGTAGTAAATCAAAAAAATAATACGGTATCATCAAACAGTTTCAATCTAAAGATTTTGAATGGTGTTCCCGAATATAATACCAACCAAAAACATACGGTTTTAGTGGAAATTCAAAATACAGGTAACACTCCTGAAACAGTACAGATTGGCGCCATATTACCAAATGGATGGAGAATAATATCTATAAGCAGTTTAAAGCCATTTATGGCATATGAAAAAAGGAATGCTTTACTTAGTTTTTATATTCCAGCGGATAGTCCCTCTGGTAAAATACAGGGAAAATTGTACTTAAAGAATATAAATCATAATGAAGTAAAATCATTTGAAGTTTATTTTAATGTTGCTCCTAATTATGCTCTTGAAATAGTAAATGTAAATATTCCACAAAACATTCAGGCCGGTGAACAAATAGAAGCTACTTACATTATAAAAAATAATGGTAATACAGAACAAAACATCAATTTAAAATCTAAAAATATCATTGAAGGTGTAATCCAATATAAAATTAATCCTGATTCAACAATTATAGTTCATGTAAGTCAAAAAACTAATAATAAAATATATACTATAAGAAATGTAAGTACGAACTTAGAAGTATTAAGTTCTACCTCTGGAAAAACTTATAAGGCTTTTAATAGTGCAAAAGTATTTCCTGTAAAAATTAAACAGGAGGACGCTTATTTTAGGTTTCCAATAAAAGCAAGTCTTTTTTACAATAGCTACACTACTAAAAATAATCATTTTTCTTCAATGTCCGGGGAGGTTACAGGCAATGGATACTTGGATCTAGAAAAAGATCATTATCTCAATTTTGTAATAAGAGGCCCAAGACAGGACAATCTAAAACGTTTCGGGGTTACCGATCAATACAGTTTAATTTATTCACATAAAAATGAAACTAGATTGCACTTAGGTGACCATAGTTATAACATTAACAGATTAGGGTTTAATGGTAAATACGGAATGGGTTTTAAATTAGATCAGGATGTGAATAAATGGACTTTGTCGGCTTTCTACACCAAACCTAGATTATATGATTACAATTCTGAAGCTTTATACGGATTCAAAACGGTTTACCACGCTAATGAACATGTGAAAGCAGGGGTATCTTTAGTAAGATCTAAAAGAAGTGATAATACCATCAATAGGATAGTAAATAATAATGTGGATGAAAAAGGACAGATACTTACTTTTAATTTTGATTACTTTAATCAGGGTACCAAAATTGTGGCAGAATCATCAGCAAGTATTACCAATCAACATATTGATTTTGCTAACTACGTGAATCTATCCAAAAAATTCAATAACATTACCTATTCAGGAAGCTTTACAATTGCTGGTGAGAACTATTTTGGAACATTAAATAATAGCATTCAATTTTCTAATAGTTTAAATTATAATATATCGAAATGGAATTTTAGTATAGGTCAAGGCTTGTACAAGGTAAACCAAAGGTTAAATCCTTTATTTTATGCTGCAGAGCCACATTTTGAAAATTATTATGCTTCATTTGGTTATCGCATAAACAACCATCATTATATGAATTTTAGATTTGACCGAAGAATTAGAGAAGACCAATTGGAGCCTAAAAACTATCATTATAATGAATATGGATTCAACTATGCCTATAAATACAGTAAAAATTCCTTTGTTGCTAATTTTAATGGACGCCTAGGTAAAACAAAAAATATGTTAAGCGCAAATAGCAATTATAGAGATACGTATTCACACAACTTAAATTTATCCTATAGATTTTTAAGAAACTTACGCATTCAAGGAAGTATAAACCACAATTACAGTAATAGATACGGTAACTCTAATACCAATATTAATTATATTAGATACAACGCTGGGTTTAATTATAATTTAAGCCAAAATTTAAGAATAAGCGCCAACTACAATAGTGGATTTAGCCCTGAAGATTCATATATCAAAAGAGATTATATTAATGCAAACCTAGTGGCCAATATAAATAGAAATCATCAACTTGAAATAAGAGCCAACTATTTTGAAAATCCTGGTAATGTAACTAAAAAAGAACTTTTGGCCTATGCAAAATACACCTATACTTTTGGTGCCCCTCTTAAAAAGGTGTTACAACAAGGAGGGTTACTTGGCCACGTGGTTACCACTGATCCTTCCATCAATATCAAAGGGGTTAAAATTATTGGTACAGGAAAAACGGTAATGACAGACAAGAACGGTAATTTTGAGCTAAATAATTTACCTCTTGGTAAAAATTACATCCTTGTTGAGCAATCAACATTACAACAAGGAGTAATAACTTCAGCAAAAATTCCTTATGAAGTAATTATTACAGAAGATGAAAAAGCGGAGTTGATTATAAATTTGGTAAAATCATCTAGTATATATGGCAGGTTTGAATTAAATATACTAAAAGAAAATGCGGATGACTATAATCTGCAAGGATATATCAAACTAGAGAACAATGATTTTACATATTATGCTGAATCTAATAAACAAGGTATATTTAAGTTTGATCAAATTGTTCCAGGTAACTATAAAATATCATTAATACGTTTTAAGGAAAACACTAAGTTATTGGTGGTAGACAAAACAATTATGGCTACATTAAAAGCTGGTGAAAAATTTGATGGAATCATCAGGTTAAAAACAAGAGATCGTAAAATACGATTTAAAAACAAAAATTTTAAAGTTGGTAAATAATGAATTATATGAACAAATACTCCTTATATATAGCATTGGTACTATGCGCAAATGCGCTTTTTGCCCAAGAGACACTCAATGCAAATGATCCAAATACATTTATTTTTGGCGGAGATCAAAAATCAAATCCACTTTCAATTGAAATATTGCCAATTGCCATTGTAGATGTGGAACCAGACCCTAGTACAGGAATTTCTGGATCGTTAGATCCATTTTCTTTAGAAGCAGGACTTCCTGCTTCTGGAGCTACGGATGCACTAGATGGTTTGTGGTTAAACTTTACCCACCGAGCTTTAAATTATCAACCAGCAAGGATATATGTTTCAACAAATCAACCAGTCCCGGTAGGTATGGCTGTTAAAGTAGAAATTATTACCACAGGAATAGGAGGAGATTTTCCGAAGAATCCCCGATTTGGGCAAATTACTCTTAGCACAAATGAAGAAGTCATTGTTTATGATTTTGGTAGTGGGTATACTGGAGATGGCTTAAACAATGGGTATCAATTAAAGTATACAATAGAAAATCCTGGTGGTGAATCTTTACCTGCTGGATTCGAAATAATTTATAGAATACAATAAAGCTAAGACCATGAAAACAAACCTATTTATTTCGATTTTATTTATATTATCTAATGCTGCGTTTGGACAACTCCTACCTGGAACTTTAGATGTTTCTGGTTTATCTAGCGTATCACAAGATATAAATGATTTGATTTCAGAAGCTGGTGAGGATGATGGTTCTACAGGTTTTGAAAGTAATTTTGATGCCTCTCTGGTTAGCTTTACTTTAGATTCTTCGACTGATCCTGTTTTTGGATTTACAACGACCTCATCTCAAAATTGTTCGGAAAATGTTTATCGATACAAAGTATATATGCATACAACAGGAGCTCCTCAAAATACCATAATTGAAGCTAAAACAAGCTTTAATAGTGGTATTCGTTACCCAACAACGGCTCTATATGATGGCTTAATTATTAAACCATTAGGACCAAGAGATTTAACTCCAGAAAATGGTGGAGCATATATAACGGTACCTAATGATGGAAATGCTGCAATAAAAGTATTTGAATTTATTGGATGCAGAGAAGACATTCCTATTCAATTTAGAATAAAAGCCAGTTCATTAGCTTTGGCTGGAACTAATAATATGACAGTGCATTATACCGTAGTTGGAAGTTTGAATTGATCTAAAATAATTTAAAAATCACTATAGCTAATAAAAATAACAATCTAGACATGTCGTAAAATAAGTGAAATCCAAAATTCATATATTCCAATACCATTATCAAAAATTAATAATAAGCTTTAGAAATAAAGCTTATATTTCTGTTTAATTTATAACCCATCATTTTCTTGTAAAAATGGGAACTTGTTAATCTATAATATTGATTAATTGTATTCTTTAGATTTTCAAATAATCTGTTCTATTTAGCAAAAATATACTTTCATAAACAAGTACCTTTATAGGTTTAACGATTTATAGTTCTATGATATTATCGCTGTTTTTGAAATAAAATAAGTGGTTTTACTATTAAACACATGAAAGTCTATATTAAAAGTAAAGAGAAAAAATAGTATTTAAATGAACATGACACCTTCTAGAGTAGTAGGAATGTACTTTTTTTAATTTCATTTATTGTTCGCTATTCTAGACCATTTGCTATTCATAATTAGTAGTATTAATTATTGCTAAAACTATCGCAATAGTACAGTTTGAACAATGGGAAACTTATCTTGTAGAACTGTCCAGAAAAATAATGATAGTGTCTAGAAATATAGACTAGAAAATAATTGCAGATGTTTTTGACCTTGGTATTAATGCTTATATGAAAAATTTAGCATATTTATATGAAGTTTGAAATTGGATTATCTTCTTATAATACTAATTCAAAGGTCGTTCCTTTACCTAGTTTACTTGTAACAGTAATGGAACCTCCATGAGATTCAACAATAGATTTCACCATATATAGACCAACTCCAAGACCTTCTACATGTATATGCATTCTTTTAAAAAGTCCAAATAATTTATTTGATGGTAAATTGTTATCAAAACCAAGTCCATTATCTTTAATAATTACAAGTCCATTATCTTTAATAATTATAAGTGTTTTACTTTAATGTTTTTGTTGTTATTTCTTCTTTCTTAATATTTAAAGCAATTAGTGCTGTATTATTGATATCAAAAGAGCTACAAAATTTTTATAGAAGATGGCAAATGGTGAATGTACCCTATCAAAAAAACTTGCTCTATAGTCCGTTTTTTTTGGTTTTCCATTACTTATTTTCAAATTAGAGATACGCATATTTTGTATAACTAATTTTGATTTCAAATGAAAAATAAGTGCTTATCATAGTTTTATTTCACTAAACAAGTTCAACTAATACTACACTTGGATAGAAGTACAAAAAGCATCGTTCGACAGCCATTTTCAATAAATTGCAACGTATATCCGAAAAATATTTTTGCATGAATAGCACTTTAAAAGTAAACAATCCGCAACTTAACTACTGGAAACGGTAATCGAACTTATAATAGAAAAAAAGTAATTGATGTTAAACTATATTTAGAGAAGTAAGAATTAATATATAAGATTAAACCTACAATAAATTAAAGATTATACGTTATATATACTATATATAGTAAATTCATAAAACTTTTATTTGCAAATAAAAGATAGAAAGCAACTATAAATTTGGTTAGTGGTTATGTGTAATAAAGGAGAGAGATACTTGTTATCTACTCTCCTTTATTTTTAATAGACCATATTATTCATTTGATCAACCATTATAATTGCTAAGGTTGATGGATGATTAATATATACCTCATTATAAAAAACCTAAACATACTTTATTTTGACATTTCACTTTTATTCTTTTACCATCTTTAAGCGAAACTATAAACATTCAAACCTCATAATCAAACCAACCAGTTAGCGCTGGCAAATATTCTTCAATTATGATAATAGGTGTCATCAAAATAGAAACCCCTCTAAATTAATATACAGGATTTTTATTTCTTCTATTTTTTTATTTCAAAAGGCGATACTGGCAAACCAGCATTTGAAAATAAATTTGCTTTAAGCGGATTATTGGCCCAAGCATAACGTATTGCAACTGGATTGTTCAAATTATCCTTCCAAACAACTACTTTATTATGTTTAATAGTAGCGCTAGCTTTTTGAAAGGTCTTACCATCATTTGAAATTTCAAAATACTGTAAAGCTTCTCCATTATTAGATTTTAAACCTATTTCGGCATCTCGAAATGTGATGGTTACTTTCTTTTTAGAAAACTTATATTCTTTAGGTGTAGGGCTAACTTTTGTATTACGTTCTCCATAGCCTAATTTAAAGGCTTCCTGTGCCAATCTACTTCCTACTGCTGCTTTATTCAAAGGATGAATATCATTCCATTCCCCTAGGTCTATTGTTACTGCCATCCCCGTATTGGGTACTGAAAGTGTTTCTAACTGTGCTTGTCTCAATTTTGCCCAATTACTCTCTGTAGGTTCTGTTGTTTCTTCCATAAAATTGGTTAGTTGCACATAGATAAAAGGGAAGTCTCCTAGTTGCCATTTATTTCTCCAATCATTAATCAACGCTGGAAAAGTCTTAAAATAGGGATCTGGGTTACCCGTGTTCGATTCTCCTTGATACCAAATAGCACCTTTAATCTTATATTTCAATATCGGTGCAATCATTTTATTATATAAGCCTCCTGGTTTCCAACGTATAAAAGTTGGTCCTTGCAGAGGTTCCATAGTTGTCCCCAGTTTATACTTCCATTTTCCTTTAAGAGCTACAGTATCATTTCCTACAGACAAAAAATAAGGTTTATCTGTAATAAAACCACCCCTACCCTGTTCGTTGATAACCCTAACTGTTACTGTATTGTCACCAAGTTTTAGTAGATTACTATTAATGGTATATTTTCTTGGAGGATATTGATAACCTGTTGTACCAACAAATGCTCCATTTACATACACATGATCTTGATCTACAATTCGACCTAACCAGAGCTTAGCCTCTTTACCTAGCATATTTTCAGTAATAGTAATATGCTTTCTGAACCACACTACGCCATTAACTTGTCCTAATTCCTCATCCGCCCAAAAACCTGGAACATTCATTTCACTCCAATCAGCATCATTGTACTCCTCTAAAAACCATTCCTTTTCTTTAGAAAACCCTTTGTCATTTTCATTGAGCAGACCATACCATGCTTGTTGTCTTGATGCATCACTTTTTTCAATCTCTTTTATAAGATTTGTATCCTTAAACTTTTGCATTTCAGTATAGGCATCAGGAAAACTTTTAAGCGCATCTTCACTCATCCAAGATTCCACTGGTGAACCTCCTAAGGCTGCATTTATCAAACCAATAGGCACTTGGTATTTAGCATATAAATCTTTAGCAAAAAAATAAGCTACACCCGAAAATTCAAGAATATTATCCTGATTTGCTACTTTCCAACTACCCGCATCAAAATCTTGATGGGCCGTATTAAAATCATAAGCGTCTCGCACTAAGTATTGGCGAATCTTATCGTTTTTGGCATTTTGTACTACTTCTGGGTAAGCATCTTTTAAACGCTGCATTGAAAGCTCCATATTCGATTGCCCTGAGCATACCCAAACATCACCAAAAAGAATATTTTTAAGTGTTATTTTATTAGTTCCTTTAAAAACCATTTCATAAGGTCCACCTGCTTGTTGCGCAGGTAATACTAACTCCCATGTACCTTGGATATCTGCTTTTGTTTTATAGACTATTTGATTAAAATGCAGCTCAACATGCTCATTGGGAGAGGCCCAACCCCAAATTTTAACTTCGGTACCTCTTTGTAAAATTGCACCATCACTAATTAATCTTGGTAGGCTTATTTGTCCCCATATAAATGCGGTAAATAGAAAAAGTACACTAAAAAAAACTATTCTTTTTTTATTCATAATTGTATAATTCTAATCGTTGAATTTTATAATCTTCTTTGAACATACGCAAGTGTCTTCCTTGATGTGTTTGGTCACCGTTCAAATGCCTCGTTATCTTCCATTTATTATTTTCAAATAGCCCCTCATCTACTTTCAAAATTCCGACCTTCAATTTCGGGTTTTTCAAATTTTTAAAAGTAACATAAAAGCCATTTCCAGCGATATAAAATTCGTTCTCGCCCGTCTGAATAATTATAGCACCAGCCATGCCCCATGTTTCATTTTTAGCTTCTGCTTCCCAACCTAATTTATAGCTGTGGTTAAAGGTAAATTCATAATCTCCAAGTTTTACAACACTACCTTCGTTTTCTTTAGCTAATAACACCCCGTCAATTTCACCCTTTCCTTGATGTAATGTAATAATTGGGGTCAGCTGTTCTAGTAAAGCATACATTTTCCCTAAAGGTTCATTCGCTGGTTCATCTACGGCTTCTATAGCAAAAGGTGAAAACCCTAAAGCTTCATAATGACCTATTGCAAAAGCTGCTTTACCAGCAACGGTTTTATCAAACTTATGCTCCGGAACAAACAATGGATTTCCTTGTCTCACATACAAATCATTCCAATGTTGAAAATCTGGATTGTAAAAATCAGGCGCTAAAAAATCGATCTCTTCTCCTACTGCCTTCCATACATCCATTAAATGGGGCAGCGGTCCTGCACTTGGGTATTCTCCAGGTTTTCTTCCTTTGGCATTCAAAGCGGCATTTACATACATGGGTAAGGGGTAAACTTCTTTCCCCGCTTTGGTAACTTCATTGGTGAATTTAGCAAAAAACCAGGCCATAAAAATTTCATCAGTATGTTCGCCCTTTCCAAATATTTCTTCCCAAGTACCATTTATTTTAAATCCGTTTTTCTTCCAAACTTCATAAAACTCAGGAACAAGACTCTTCTTATTTTTAGTCAAATATGCTATTAGTTCTTTAGGAACGGGTTTATTAAATGCGCTATTGGCTAACGAATGGTGATCTCTTGCAGAAGGTAACATCCCAATTTCATTCTCAGGCTGAACCATAATAACAGTTCTATCTCTACTATCTATTTCTTTTAAGTGCTGCAGTAATGCCCTAAAAGCATTTTTGTCGGCTTCTAAATTATTTTCACTAAAAGGAGTCAAAATTTCATGGCTTACACCTGCTGTACTTTTAACTCTCGGATATTTGTTTTGATTTGTTTTAACCCAAGCAGGAGCATGACTAGACATGCTATTTTTCCAAGATCCAAACCACAGCAAAACAAGTTTTAACTCATTTTTCCTAGCTTCAATAATTAAGTCATCTATTAATTCAAAGTCAAATTTATTCTCGGTAGGCTCTATCAGTTCCCAATAAACAGGAGCCAATACAGTATTCAAATGCATAGCCTTTAATTTAGGCCAAATAGGAGACATATATTCAACACTCGTAAAACTAGAATTACCTAATTCTCCACCCAAAATAATAAAAGGCTTACCATCAACGATAAGTTGAATTCTATCACCTTGCTTTTTTAAATGCGGAACTTCTTTTGCTTGTGCCGAAATTCTAAAACTGACTAGTGCTAGTAATGTAACAGAGATTAAAAAACTTTTCATGCGCTATAGCTAGTTTTTATTGGTGTTTAATAAATGATTAGCAGCTAGCACTAAAAACATATAATCTGTTGTGCCACCACCAAGTACATATTCTGTCTGCTGCCATAAAAAAGGCCATTCTAAAAGCTCTGGAAAATCTGGTCGAATCAAAGCTGTTCCTGAACCAATACCACCAGGAATAAATGAATGTTCACCACGATTTATTCCATATGCTTGGGTCAAAGACCTAGATCCAACCCCCGATGCAAAAGACGAAGTATTTACACCAGGGTGAACGCCTAGAATAAAGTTCATGGCGTTCAACATATAATCACTAGGAAATATATCAGGATAATAGGAGTGCAAATAATACTGTTGCACTCCAAAATTTTGAATGCCCCAACCTGCTCCCCATATATTAGGTTTATAGGGAACTCCATAAGGAGTTTCTTTCGCCTGTTCTTGAATTTCCACCAAATAAGATGCTACTGCATTGCTAACTTTCTTAACGAAATTCTTGTCTTTAATAAATGATAAGGTTGGTCCAACAATCCAACCTAAACGATCTATATGCTCAACTATTTGCTTGCTTTTAGACCTTAAATAGGATGTATATGTATCATCCTTTGTCGTCATAAATAGCTCCACTGCCAATTCAATTTTTTGCAAATCGTTGACATCATCTGAAGTTCTCCAAACTTCTTCTGCAATAGACAAACATTCTTTTGACAGTTGATTGTTATACAATTTCAAAACCCGTGCAGTCGCTGCAAGGGCAGCTGCTGTATTAATTGTTCTCCTTGGGTTTTCTTCCGTAAATACCCAGCGATCATCCGGAGCACCAATTTGCCCCATTTCAATAGTTTCGTCTTCTTTTTTATTAGAAAAAATCTGATTATCACTATGATTCACGGGATCGCCTAATAATACATATTGCCTTTTTGTGGGTACTATAATACCTCGATAAAAACGATTCATTGCATGATACCCACCAACAATAGATAAAACACCATGTTCTATTTGTTGTAATATATCAGCTTTACCATCAGGACGTTGAATCTCTACAATTCTTGTTTCCTGATTAATGGTTGTATTGTCATAATCTACATTGAATAATTCATAAATATGTGACAACCCTTGGATGGTTGCTGCTTGCGATTCTACTCTTAAATCATAATCTCCTGCATCATGCCAACCGCCAATATTTATTCCAGGTACATGCGCACCAGAATTGTATTTTGTTAAAGTTGATGTCCCTTGTAAATAACCATCAAAATGGTTGGTGTTCATAGGAGCCATTCTTGCATCATCCATATGACATAGGCCGTGCCATACCTTATAGCGATCATTAACACGCATATGACACATTTGCACAGGTAAAAAATATTCAAGTGTTGGTTGCCATACATTTCTTTCAAAAGCGGCTGCATTAATCTGAAACGGATTTGAAGTATATCTTTTGTATTTTATGATATACATTCCTGGTTCTTGAATTTCGGAAAAGTCAAAATGGGAATATGTATAACGCAAAAAATTACCCCAATTTTCTGGTTGCTTTGTTAATTGCAGGGTTAAAGAACCGTTTTCATGAACTCTGTAAAGTTTTATTTCCTCAATTGCTGTATCATTGACATCGGTTTCTATGACCGCAATTTTTTCTTGCATTGGAAAGTAACCCACCTGAGAAACCTGCACTATTGGAGCATATGTAAAATCTTCAATTACATTTGGGGTGACTAACCATTCTATAGCATTTGTAGTAACGTCTGCAGGGACTAAAGAACGGACTACAAACCAACCATTATTATGTTTAGCACGACCATCTATTAACTGTAAATTGTTATTTTGAAGATTTTTAATATGTAATGTTTGGCTTTTATTTTCAGGTACGATAACCAATTCTTTTCCTTCTGCCATTGGTTGAAGTTGATACTCATTAGCTGAGTCATAAAATCCTGGTCCATTCGCCTGCCTATTAAAAATTCCGAATTCATCATCCATATAATAGGATTTTCCAAAAAGCTCCCCTGGAAATAATTCTATATTCATTCCTACCTTACCTACCCATTCTTTTGGTAATGGTTGATCTAAATCCACAATAATTTTAAAAGATTTTCCTTCAGGAACTATTTTAAGCGTATATGAAAAATTTAGATCTGGATAGACAATCGGATTAAAACCTGTTTTTTTGCTAGTATCAGGATATTCCATTTGTACACTCACCACTTGATTCTCATAATCTACCTGACGCTTACCTACTTTTGGTACTGGCTGCCATTGCCCCGGTGTTGGTTCTAGTCGCAAATCACCATTGGTAGCTACTCTAATTCCGTTTTGTATAATTCCAACTCCTCCTTGATGGCTTTCCGGATAAAAATCATGCGCTAACATTACATTTGCGCCACGCATTTCGAGATATTCTTGTGAATTTATTGAAAATTGCTGTTCCGGTTTATTTGTGTCTTGTGCATGAGATACTAGTGTACTAAATAGTAATAAAAACCCTATTTTTAATTTAAAGTACTTCATATGAATTTGATATTATTTTAAGTGTAAATTTTGTAATTTTCTATTTTTTAAAATGAATTAAAATTAATATCCTAATACATTTACTAAAATTATAGATTTTAATTTCCCTAGCACATGTACTATATTTAAAAAAATAGCCCCATTATTGAATTCTTATGCATTCAAATATCATTGAATAATAAAGCTAAAAATAGCATTAATGTTGCTCATACTATAATATTTGAAGCATCATGTCTATGTATTCATATTTTCTATTTACTTTGAATAGTATATAATAAAAAACAGTTGCGCCTATTAGTTTTTGGGTCATTAAAATTGACTATTTCTAGTATAGTATAAAAGCTTTATCACTATAAACAAACAATATTTCTAACATCAATTTTTAACTGGTTTAGACCAAAAAAACGGGATTCCATTCTCAAGAAATACTATGAAAATTACGATTTTTATAAAAACAGTATGTTTTTTAAGCTTATTAGCATCTTATACTATTTCTGCCCAAATAGATGAAGATGATTATAATTTTATCAGTATTGAGCATAACATAACTGAACGTGCCGTTTCTTCTATAGCCCAAGATCATCTTGGTTTAATTTGGATGGGGACTAATGGTGTGGGTTTAAATAAATACAACGGTGTAGTTTTTACTTCTTATAAGCAAGATAGTGATAAGGCATCATCACTAAGTAGTTCTTTAATTCGCTCAACCTATATTGACAGCTCTAATAGATTATGGGTAGGAACTGAAATGGGATTAAACCTCTATAATAGAGATCTTGATAATTTTAAACCTATCACCTTTCTTTCAGAATCTGGTACGATCAATAAAATCTCTATTCGCTCTATTGTTGAGATTAATAAAAATGAGATGCTAATAGGTTCTCATTTTCATGGTTTGTTTAAAGTGAACATAGCAACTCTAGATGCCAAAGCGGTTAAAATCATCACCTCATCTCCTATTTCTACACTGCAAATTAACAGTTTAGTTAAAAACAAAAATGGCAAAATATTTATCGGTTCTAATCGAGGTCTTTTTGAATATACTGATGTAAATGCCATACCTGTACTAACAAGTTACGAATCTACAGATAATGCAAAACAAGTTTCATATCCAATTGAATCAATGATTGTAGATGATGATGGCTCGTTATGGATTGGTACTTTTTCAGACGGATTAGTCAAACTTGGTCTTACACCATTTAATTCTTATTATGTCCAAAATTATAAGATTACCGATAAAAGAATATTATCATTAGTTCAAGCTCCAAACGGAAAAATTTTATGTGGTACCGAAAATGATGGTTTATTTATAATAGCAAAAAACGGTAAAATAGTAAAAAATTACAGGTATAATAAATTTGGTGAAAGCAATATAAAATCTAACTCTATATGGGCGTTATATGTTGATAAGCAAGAGCGGATATGGATTGGGTACTACAACAAGGGAGTTGGCGTTTATGATAAACACAGTAGCAAATTCAAAAGCCTAAGAAGCCTGCCTAATGTACAAAACTCCTTACAATCACCTTCTGTTACGGCTATTGTTAATGACAGTAAAGGCCAATTGTGGATAGGAATGGATGGTGGGGGTGTTGATGTATTCTGCCCAAAAGATCAGAGAATTATTCACATTTCGGATTCGAAAAACAAATTAGCATCAGGACTTAATAACAAAGATATCGTTAGTCTATTTATGGATAGCAAAGATAATTTATGGGTAGGTACTTGGAGTGCTGGTATATTTTATCTACCAAAAGGCAGTACTACTTTTATGCAATATCACAAAGAAAATACTGAAAATGGCTTAAAATCTAATCGTATAATGACGTTCTCTGAAGATTCAAAAGGAATTATTTGGATTGGAACTTTTCTAAAAGGCCTACATTCTTTTGACCCAAAAAGTAAAAAATTTAAATTCCAAGACGAAGCATTTTTTAAAGAATTCAATATAAATCAAAACGATATTCACAAAGTTGTTGTTGACAGCTATGATAATATATGGATTGGTACAACACTTGGTCTATATAAGGCAACTCCTATTTCAGAAAACAAGTACAAAGTAGTTTCATTAGCTGAAGAAATGTACCAAGAACAAAAAGATTTTATTGTACATGATATTGTAGCCATATTTGAAGATCAACATAAGAATGTTTGGATTGGAACAGATGGTGCAGGTGTTGTCAAATACACTCCAAAAGAAAATGATTTTGTTTGGATTAATAATTCTAAAGGCTTAAAAAACGAAACTGTTTCTTCAATAATTGAAGCGAATGATGGTAGTATTTGGTTTGGAGGCAACAAAGGATTATCAAGGTATAATTTACAAAAGAAGAGCTTTATTGATTTTGATACTAATGATGGTTTACTTTCGAACGACTTTAACTTTAATTCCATTTTAAAAGATAAAGATGGCATTCTTTATTTTGGAAGTTATAAGGGAATTAATTATGTAGATCCAAATAATATTCCCATTAATGAATATACCCCTAGTTTGTATTTTTCGGATTTTAAACTTTTTAATAAATCAGTAAGCCCCAATAAAGAAAAATCCCCGTTAAAAAAAGTAATTTCAGAAACAGAACATATTACCCTAAATCATCTACAATCAGTATTTACTATAGAATATGCTGGGATTAATTATACGAAATCAGAGAAAAATAAATATGCCTATTTTTTAGATGGTTTTGATGACAACTGGAGTTATGTTGGAAATAATAGAAGTGCAACCTACACAAACCTATCTCCTGGAGATTATACTTTTAAAGTAAAAGCTTCGAATAATGATGGTATTTGGAACGAAAATCCATTACCCTTAGGCATAACCATTCTAGCACCATGGTGGAGTTCTAATACAGCTATTTTCTTGTATTTATTATTTCTAATGTTGCTAACCTACTATATTGTGAATTTATCCAAACAACGAATAAAAGAAAAGCAACTTGTTAAGTTTGAATTAAATAAAAGATTGCAAGAAGAAGTTCTCAATGATAAGAAAATTCAATTTTTTACCAATATCTCACATGAATTTAGAACTCCACTAACCTTAATTTTGAATCCATTAGAAGATATTATACAAAATAAAACACTTTGTTTACCCGCAAATGTCAAAGAAAAACATGCTATTATTCATAAGAATTCGACACGATTAAAACGTTTGATTGATGAACTTATGGATTTTAGAAAATTACAATTAAACAAATTATCTGTAAATGTCTCTCAAATAGACCCCGTATCTTTTGCTAAAGAAATTACAAGCCATTTTGAAGAAGAAGCAGCGCTTAAAAACATCATGCTTACTATTGAATCAGATGACATACCAATTAATCTTTGGAGTGATCCTGGAATGCTTGAAAAAATTATATTTAATATTCTTTCAAATGCATTTAAAATCACTCCCGAAAACGGTTTTATTACGGTAGGAGTTTTTAGATGTAAAAATCAAATGATTTTTCCGTTAATAGATGCGCATAAAGTATTCTCTGCACTAGAAATATCTATTGAGGATACTGGAACTGGTATAGATAAAGATGAAGTAAAAAATATCTTTGAACGCTTTTACCAAGTAAAAGAAATGAATCGTCAATATTATGGAGGAACTGGCATTGGACTTGAAGTTGTAAAGAGTTTTATTGATCTTATAAAGGGTGATATCGTTGTTGAAAGTAAAGAAGCTGTCGGAACTAAATTTAAAATTTTCTTACCCTTAGGAAATACACATTTTGAACCAAGTGAATTATTTTTAGTTTCGGTAAAGGAAGACTCTGAAGAGAACAAGGATGTAAACAATAGTGAACAGGAACAGGAAAATGAATTTGATGTTGCAGATGAAAAAGATAGTAAAAAAACGCTCCTTATTGTCGAAGATAATACAGAATTACGTTCCTATATAAAAAATGAATTAAAACATGAGTATACGATAATGGAAGCTTCTAACGGATTGCAAGGTTTAGAAATTGCGACCAAAAGAATACCAGATCTTATCATCACCGATGTAATTATGCCAGAATTGGATGGTTTTGAATTCTGTTCACAAATTAAGCAAGATTTAAAAACTAGCCACATTCCTGTGTTAATGTTGACCGCAAAAGCCATGAGTGATGATTGGGTTAGAGGTATCGATTCTGGAGCGGATGTTTATTTAAGTAAGCCATTTGAAATGAAGATATTAAAAGCCCAACTGAAGCAAATAATTACCAGTAGGCAAATACTGTTCAATAAATATTTTAAAGATACTAGAAATGTAAAAATACCTGAAAATACCTCTCCATTAGATAAAAAATTTATTACTAAGGTATTAGAATACATCAACAATAATCTGGCTGATGAAAATTTAAATGTAGAACAATTAGCGGAAGAACTATTTTTAAGCAGAAGTCAGTTATATAGAAAAATCAAAGCATTAACTGGACATACTGCAAACGAATTTTTACGAAATATTCGTTTAGAAAAAGCTAAAGAAATGATAGAACAAGGTCATGAATCAATAAGTGAAGTAAGTTTTAAGGTTGGCTTTTCATCTCCCTCTTACTTTACAAAATGTTTTAAATTGCATTTTGGTGCATTACCCACAGAATTAAAACAAGATTAAGAGTACCAATATATACTACTCCTATTAAAAAATTAAAACTGTAAAATGTTTAAATAGCACTGACATTATATGTGGTTTTTATGAATCCATTTTTAATTATCTTCAATTTATTAAGGTGAATTTTACCAACATCCAATTTTAAGCAACATTTTTTGTATAAAGTGCTTCATTTGTCATACCCTCCAATTTTTAATTGATCGAGATTTGTTACACGTGTGGCCTTCATGTGAAATGTTAGGACGCACTTATTATAGCATGCTATTCTTTTGTTTTTCAACCAATAATTTACCAATGTAAACCAACTAAAATTTAAAAAAATAAATGAGTTCCATTTCAGAGAAACTATCCATTAAAGAAAAAATAGGGTATTCCCTTGGCGATCTTGCGGCCAATCTGGTATTCCAAACCTTAGTAACGTATCTATCCTATTTTTATACTGATATTTATGGACTAAAACCGGAACATGCAGCAGTAGTAACATTAACTGTAGGGCTTGTTGCAGCATTTGCATTTAACCCTATTATGGGAGCAATTGCAGACAGAACTCAAACAAAGTGGGGCAAATTTAGACCATGGATTTTATGGACAGCCATACCCTTAGGAATAGCTTCACTACTCGCTTTTAGCACTCCCGATTTCTCCTATAAAGGAAAAGTAATTTATGCCGTAATCACCTATACATTACTTCTTTTACTTTATGCCGCCAACAATTTACCTTACTCGGCACTAAGTGGTGTAATAACAGGTAGTATGAAAGAACGTAATAGTATTTCTGCATACCGATTTGTGGCCGTTATGTTTGCACAATTCTTTGTACAGGTATTCATGTACGATCTGATTTTAAAGGCTGGTGGAGGTGATAAGGCTATTGGAATGGAGAAGGTAATGACCTATTTGGCCATTATTGGAACCATTATGCTTTTAATTACCTTCTTTACTACCAAAGAACGGGTTGTTCCTAAACCCGATCAAAAATCGAGTCTAAAAGAAGATCTAGCAGACTTATTTAAAAATAAGCCATGGGTGATTATGTTAGTACTTACTACCTTAGTTTTTATCACACTTGCATTGAAAGGTGGAGCCTATGTGTATTATTTTGAAAATTATGTAGACAACACCCAATTAAAAGCATTTCTAGACCCTTTAAAAGGGTATTTACCAACTTTTGAAAATGAAACATCGTTAGGTTTGGGTGTTTTTAATGGAGGTGGTATTCTTTTTGGTTTAATTGGTATTATGCTTTCTAAAAAATTTGCTGATAAATTTGGTAAACGTAATGTATTTGGAACCTCATTATTTATATCGACCCTATTTATAATTATCTTTTATTTTTACCCTCCAACATCTATTGGGTTAATCTTTGGAACTCAAATATTACATGGCTTCTTTTATGGCATAAGTACGCCAATCTTATGGACAATGATTGCTGATGTCGCTGATTATTCTGAATGGAAAAACAATCGCAGAGCTACCGCAATTATATTCTCTGCCATGATGGTAGGCTTAAAAGGTGGCCTAAGTATCGGAAGTTCATTATTAGCCTGGATATTGAGTATATATAATTATATCCCCAATAACAATGACATATCAAACTCGTTAACATTGCAATCGGAAGATACCATTAATGGCATAAAAATGTTAGTTAGTATCTATCCTGCTATTCCGTTTTTAATTGGAGTTGGCTTATTGTTTTTCTATGAAATTAATAAGAAAATGGAACTAACGATTGAATCAGATTTATCAAATAGGAGAAGTGAATAAGTCTAGCAAACTCTTAACCCTTCCTTATGCATTTAAAAATATATTACGCTTTAAAGCTCGTAAATATGTGGGTGATTTTAAGTCTGATAGAAACGATGGTTTGAAATAGCAAATAACTGTACTAAATACTATCCATTACAAAAAGAGAAGGGTGTCATTTTTACAAGTGATGCCCTTCTCTCATTTACGAATCCTATAAACTAATTTCAGTCAATTTTTACATATTGGGTATGCTCATTATTCTTAACTACTAGTAAGTACTTTTTACTATTAAAAGTTAGTGGCTGCATTCCTTTTACATCTCCCGGCACAAAAAAGCCACTCTCTGTTGCTGTTAAAGGTGTGAAATAACCTTTACCATTTCCTTTTAAATAAAGACCATATCCAGCATCATTACGCGGGGTTTCTACTTCAGATTCAAATAAATTTCCTGCAACTAAGAGATCTAAGAAACCATCTTTGTTATAATCAGCTACCAAAATTTCGTTGATACTAGACAATTGGGCTTCTACTGGTAATTTATGCAAAACAAATTTTCCATTTCGATTTTCCATATACACACTTGCAAAAGACTTTACTTGATAATGTATAGCAGATTTTAACGATTCTTCTGTATAAACATCTTCCAGTGTAGCTGTAGAAAAGCTTTCATAATCCTGGAATTTTTGTTTTATTGATGGAATTTGTTGCGATGAACATTCGCGTCCACGTAAAGGGTATTGTTTACCCTCATTATAATAACTCAGTACAATATCTTCTTTACTATCCTTATCAAAATCATTCACAAAAATGTCGAAGGTTTCATTTTCACTCGCTTTGTATTTGTAGTTTAACCCATTGTTGCCTATAACATAATCCATATCTCCATCATTATCAAAATCTCCTTGACTGATACTCCACCACCATCCTGTGGTATCATTATTCAATCCCCATTGTTGTGAAACATCTCTAAATCCATTTTTGGTGTTTTCTAATAATTTTATAGGCATCCATTCTCCAACAATAATGACATCAGGCCAACCATCAGCATTAAAATCGGTTATTACAGCACTTGTAGCCATACCTAAATTTTCAAAAACTTTAGAATACGCATCTGAATATTTTTCAAATTTCACAGTACCATTCTTGCTTTTATTTTTTAAAATATGCGTTGTTGCAGGTGCTGGATATTTTCCTGGCACTTGTCTTCCTAACACTAATAAATCCTGTAGACCATCTTTATCAAAATCAGCATTATATACTTTAGAGCTACTGGTGATCATTTTCGGTAGTGCAATAGTTGATTTCGAAAAATTCCCCCTGTCATCATTCATATATAATCGGTCTTGCAAATTTTCTGATTGAGCAGTAAACTCATAACCTCCACTAGCTATATATAAATCATTATCTCCATCATTATCCGCATCAAAAATTAAGGCTCCGCTATCTTCACTAACGCTATCTACATCTAAGAAACTACTATCCTGCTTTTCAAAACCACTTTCCGTTTGAATAAAGATACTTCCTGAATGCTTAGAAGAACCTCCTATAAAATAATCATCCTTGCCATCGTTATTTAAATCGCCCACTGCCATTGTTGGCCCAAAAGCAGACATTTTATGTGGTAATAATACCTGTTCTGCAAAATCATCAAAACTATTTTCTTCATGCTTAAATTTTGGAAATACTCCTGTAGTATCAGTAGCAAACAATCTTGCTTTTTGATTTAAATTATTAGTACGCGTATGAGCATCTGAATGTTTTAACACAATAGTTTGGTTGGGATTAACATTAGAAAGTTCTTGTATTTTACCATCTGGCCAAACCACTTTTAAAGTCTCTATTTTTTCTGCTTTTCCGATTCCAAAATGTACTTCTGGTGCAACAGATGATTGAAAACCTCTGGTTAAAGTTAATTCTTGCATTTGTGTACTTCCAGCCGTTGTGAGATACACACGGTTTCCGATTCCAAATATATTTTCTTGAATACCCTGAAATTTAATTTTTAAATAATTATTTATTTCTGAGCTTTTATTCTCAAAAACAGAAGCATAATCATCAATATTATTCGTAATAAGCTCTAGATCACCGTCATTATCTAAATCAGCATAAGAAACACCATTTGAAAAACCTTTATATTCAATTCCCCAAATATCATTTGCACGTTCAAATTCCAAATTTCCCTTATTTTTAAAAATAAAATTATCAATTTTTTCTGATGGTATCTTTAAGGTCATCTGTAAAGAACTATCACTTTTCATCCCTTTTTCTTCTAGTTTATTAAAATAATCGTTATTATTTATTTCTCTTCTTGTACCATTAGAAATAAATAAATCTTTATTTCCATCATTATCAAAATCAGCAAATAAAGGCCCCCAACTCCAATCGGTAGAAGAGGTTCCTGTTATCCTAGATACATTAGAAAAATGAGGAATTCCATCATTAAAAAAACCAGAGTTCAATTGCATGCAATTATGCATATATTGGTATTGAAAGCCCGCCTCTGCAATATCTAAAAATAGACTAGGGTTCATACTTGACATATTCGCTTTTTTTCTTCGATTACTTTTCGCATCCATATCAACTTGAAAAATATCGAGATTGCCATCGTTATTAAAATCAGCTATATCTGTTCCCATCCCATAAAATGCAGTGTGGGAAGTGGCTTCTTTAATTACTTCTTTAAATGTACCATCTTGATTATTCAGATACATAAAATCGGGTGAATTAAAATCATTGGACACATAAATGTCTGGCCAAGAATCGTTGTTTAAATCGCCTATGGTTGCACTAAGTGATAGTCCGAATGAACGTAGACCAGATTCATTGGTTACATCTGTGAAACTATGACCATTGTTTTGATACAATCGATCGGTCATATCATCTTTAACATTTTTCATATTATAGGCGTAAACAAATGTAGGAGAATCAAATCTTGTTGGTGGATAATTGGCAACATAAAGATCTAGGTCACCATCTTTATCATAATCAAAGTAGGTTGCTTGCACACTGCTTCCAGCATCATCAATACCAAATTCTTTAGCTTTTTCAGAAAATGTACCATCTCCATTATTTAAAAAGAGTTGGTTGTTTTTAGGCCCGAATTTTCCACTTACAGAACAATATATATCTAAGAAACCATCTGCATTAACATCGGCCATTGTTACTCCTGTATACCATCTATCATCTCCTGATACTCCAGCCTTTTCGGTTATATCTTCAAATTGCAGATTGCCCTTGTTTAAGTATAATTTATTAGCAACTTGATTTCCAGTAAAGTAAACATCTATTAAACCGTCATTATTAATATCGCCAGTAGCAACACCGCCCCCCATATATATATAAGCGTAAGTGAAATAATTTAACGAATCGTTTTCAGTAAGGATATTACTAAATGTTATTCCTGTTTTATCCGGATTTAAAGATTTAAATATTTTACTTTCTATTGCTTTTTTCTCTTCAGAGCAGCTAATCACGCATGTAAATCCTAAAAGAAAGCAGACTAGGATTGCTAGTATTGTTAAGTTCTTCATTTATATAAAATTTTCATTCAATGTATTAATTTACATTATTTAAAGTAAATAAAAAACAGCGTAGTATTTATCTACGCTGCTTTTAAAACTAACTCTAACTCTACTTAAATTAACTTTACTTTTATATTAGTATCCAGGATTTTGATCAGCACTAGAAATATTTTCATTAGAACTAATTTCGGCGTCTGGTATAGGGAATAATTCATGTTTTCCAGCTTGGAAACCAAAACCACCTAATACTGATTGCGCAAGACCCCATCTAACTAAATCTGGAAAACGTACTTGCTCACCGGCTAGTTCTACTTTACGTTCGTGAACAATTGCATCAAATAAGGCTGCCCCTGTAAGTCCTGTAACATTAGGCATGTTTGTACTTGGTCTACTTCTAACTTCGTTAATATACCCCATAGCTATACCTGGTGAACTCTCATAAGTGCACTCAGCCATCATTAATAATACATCTGCATAGCGAATTACATTCATGTTAATCCCAGATGCTTGATCTTCATTGGCATCTTTATAATAATTTTGGTATTTTTTCCATCCAGCATTACCACCATTATTACTTGGAAAAGCAGCAACTGTTCCTCCTGCAAAAGTATCGCCGTTTACATAAAAATTATCTTTAAATCTTGGATCACCAACTTCATATTCATTTAGCAAATCATCAGATGGAAACACATTAAACCAATCGTTGAAACCGTATTCCTGACCTCTAAAAGTAACATTGTTAACACCAGCTCCAGAAACATCAGAATCCCATTTATTACCATCTCCCAAAGCATCATCGTACTCCACTGCAAAAATTACTTCAGATCCATGCTCTGTTTCTTCCATGAAATTATCGAAATAATTGTCTTCTAATGTATACGTGCCATAGATTTTGGTAAACTCCGTTAGTGCCGCAGGTTTGTTGCCCATAAATAAATATGTTTTACCTAATAAAGCTATAGCTGCTCCTTTTGTTGCTCTACCATCTTCATCGTCACCAGCATCTAATAATGTTGCTGAAGCATCTTGTAAATCAGTAATAATTTGCTGATAAATAGCTGACTGTGGACTTTTTACAAAACCAGCTCCATTTTCTGGTATTACCGTAATCAATGGCACATCTCCAAATCTTGTAGTTAAAAAGAAATAGTATAAAGCTCTTAAAAATTTGGCCTCACCAATGAATTTTGCCTTTTGTGCAGCGTTCATAAATGAATCTGGTATTTCATTAATTAAAGCTTCATTTCCGATTACAAAATTGGCTTTATTAATACCTCTGAAACAACTATCCCAATAGGCTTTGATTGCCCCGTGACTTGAATCAAAAGAAAAATCTAAATACTGTTGTTTATCTGTTTCTAATTGGTTATTTCCACCATTTTCATGGGCCATATTATCCATCATAAAGAACATATGCCTTGTGTAAAGTCCTCTAGTCTGTAAATTCGCATAAATGGCATTTACGGCAGATTGCACTTGAGCTTCAGTTTTAAAGAAAGTTTCTGGTGATAATTCATTTGGGTTTGTTAATTCTAACCCATTTTCATTACAAGAATCTATAACTAAAACACCAAATAAAAGCGCTAAAATTAATTTGTATTTTTTCATAATTTATATCGTTTTTTTATTAAAATGTAATTTGAAGACCGGCCAAAAGCGTTTTTGGTTGAGGGTAGGTACCTCTATCAATTCCTACTTCATAACGCGTATTATTAATAACTGTTGAATTTCCTATTTCAGGATCTAAACCTGAATAATCAGTAAAAGTTATTAAGTTTTGACCGCTTACATATATTCTTAATTTAGAAACATATTTACTAAAACCACTATTGTCTGGGATGGTATACCCAAGAGTAATATTTTTTAATCTTGTAAAAGAACCATCTTCAACAAAGCGATCAGAAATTGCAACGTTTCTTGGTGTTCCTTGAGCACGTGGTATTGTAGTTGAGGCATTTGAAGTTGTCCATCTATTTAAAACAGATGTGCTGGAATTGAATAACGTATTCATTCCTTCAAGATCATAAATATTGGTGTTGTAAATATCATTACCAGATACACCATTAATAAAAACATTAAAATCAAAGTTTTTATACGCACCGTTTAAGTTTAAACCAAAATTTAATTTTGGATATGGATTACCTATTACTGTTCTATCATCAGCGGTAATATTACCATCTTCATTTAAATCTTTAAAACGAATATCGCCTGGTTGAACAAGACGCTCGCCAGTATCAGTATTAACATCATTAGAACCTGGTGCAGTAAATACCGCAGCAACCTCAGCTTCATTTTGGTAAATTCCATCTGTTTCGAGTCCGTAAAAATGAAATAAAGCCTCGCCAACTACCGATCTTGAAATATTTTGATTTTCAAATGACCCACCCGTAAATTCATCTAAAAGTCCTAAAGATAATACCTCATTCTTAGTTGTTCCTAAATTCAAATTAGCCGACCAAGTAAAGTCTCCTTCAAAATCATTATATCCTAAACTAAATTCAAATCCTTTTGTTTCAACCGAACCTACATTCTCTGTGATAGTTCCTGCATGGATACCTAGAGATATTGGAAGTGTTCTTTGAATTAATAAATCATCACTCGTATTGTTGTAATACTCCACGGTTCCTGTAATTTTATCATTTAAGAAACCAAAATCTAAACCAATATTTTTCATGGTTGTTTCCTCCCATTTAAGGTTAGGATTTGCTAAACCGTTGGCTGTTGTTCCTACAGCATTAGCTCCAGCAATCGGGTAGTTAAAATTACTAGTTAAGGTAGCGCTATATTGATAGTCTGGAATTGCATCATTACCTACAACACCCCAGCTACCTCTAAATTTTAAGTTACTAATATCAGAATCTAACAAGAAATCTTCCTTAGCTATATTCCAACCCAGTGCTACAGAAGGGAATGTTCCCCATCTATTATTAGCACCAAACCTTGAGGTAGCATCACGTCTTAAAGAAGCCGCGAACAGGTATTTACCATCATAATTATAGTTTAACCTTCCCAAATAACCAATTCTATTCGTTTCAGATGAATTTGAAGTTAGTGTAGCTTGTTCTAAAGACACTTGATCTACCTGATCACTAATGGGATTTTGACTAGTAATATTTATACCTGTAAGTTTATTTTCGTATTTATCTGCTAATAGTAATAATTCAAAATTATGAACATCATTAAGCGTTTTTTCATAATTCAAACTGTTGGTAAGTTGAATTGTTTGTAATGTTCCTGAATTTTTTGTGATTTGAGCATAGCTAAAAGAATGTGTTGCACCTTCACTATCATCATTATAAGAGGGTATAAATCTGTTATTATTAAACGTTCTATATTGTAATCCTGCTTGAGATTTAAATTTTAAACCTTCAATAATTTCATACTCACCAAAAATACTACCAGAAATGGCTACAGATTTATTTAAAGCTTCTCCTAAAGTTTGAGCTCTAACAGGGTTTTCTGCATCTTGACCATCTTGACCATTATTTGGCCCTTGAAAACCGCCTAAATTATTTGTGTTATACACAGGCAAGTACGGAGCCATTTTAATGGCATGCTCAATCAATGAACGACCACCATTTTGGTTCTCTGGGTTTTGCCCATTAAAAGCAACAGACATTGTTTCCCCTATATTAAATTTACCTAAGCTAAAATTACTATTAGCTCTAAAAGAATATCTTTCAAAACCAGTTTCAACAATAGTACCTTCTTGGTTTAAATAACCTGCTGAAATTCTGAAATTGCTATTCTCTCCACCACCAGATACATTTAAATCATAATTTTGAACTATCCCAGAAGTGAAAATTTCATCCTGCCAATTTGTTGTAGTTGAAGCTATATTTGCTCTAGTTGGAGACAAACCTAATTCGCCTGCATATTGTAAATACTCTTGTGTATTTAATAAGTCAAATCTTTCTGTTGTAAATTGAGTACCTGAATAGGTGTTAAATGACATTTTAACTTTACCAGAAGTACCATTTTTTGTAGTTACCATTACAACACCATTTGCCCCTTGTGAGCCATAAATTGCTGTAGTAGATGCATCTTTCAATACACTTATACTAGCTATATCATTTGCATTCAAATCTCCAAGGCCATTAGAAATCACACCATCTATTACATAGAGTGGATTACTATTGTTAGGTGTACCTATACCCCTAATTTTTACCACAGGTGCAGAACCAGGTGAACCACTATTCAAAACTGTTATACCCGCTGCTCTACCTTGTAAGGCTTGATCTGCGGTTGCAACCGGAATACTAGTAATGTCATCAGCGCTAATTGTTGAAATTGCTCCAGTAACATCTGCTCTACTTTGAGAACCATACCCTACTACTACTATTTCATCTAATACGTTGTTGTCGACTTCTAACTGTACTTTTATTGTATTTTGATTCCCTACAATAACTTTTTTGGTGATAAAACCAATGTAACTGATAAGAAGTGTTGCATCGCTATTCGCATTAATAGTAAAATTACCATCAAAGTCTGATTGAGTACCATTGGTAGTACCCGAAACAACAATTGAAGCACCAGGTAGTGGAGCACCTGTGTCATCCAACACAGTACCACTTAAGGTTTTTGTTTGAGAGAAGGCAATTTGCCCGCACATAACTAGTAAAGAAATGCACGCAATTTTAAATTTAATCATAAATTGAGGTTTTAAGTTAGTTATTCTTAATAAATAGGTGTAAAAAATGAATACACTCTAAAAACCAAATTTATGCGCTGTATTAAAATTTCAATAATACATCTGAAGCAAATGCTATAAATATTGTAGCATTCCAATTGCGACTTTAAGAATATAATAATTATAGGGTATAAAAATTAAACAGATATGGGTTTTTATGACACATTATTGACATATATGATCATAATTGTTAAATAATTTAAAAAATTGATAATTGGATAGAATAGAGCTTAATTAAAAGTACAAATGTTGGCAAGGTGTTTATTCCTCATTTTAATATTAATCAACTTCGGTGAATTTCAACGCTTATATTTGACAATAATTTTTGTTAGGCTTTACTAATAAAATATCCAGTTCAAATTAGAACTGGTAATTGTCGGGATCGCTTGAAATTGCCTGATGCTATTAGTTATTTCAAATATCAATTATTTAAAGTGCCAATTCAGCCAATAGTATGCGAAACCAAAAAAAAATATAAGAGCAAATTAAATTAGCATTTTGCTCTTATATCGTATATTTTATTGTTTTTATGTTTATTCATATAGTCTTGCCAGAGTACCAAAACATACTTTTCATTATTATGCTCCTTTATTTTCAGAAAACCATATTCATATATAAATAAGTAAACTTCCCCTTTTTGATTTTTCCAATAGTGTGTTAAAAAATTAGGATCAAAACCCAATTCTTTTAAAACCTCCGATCTTACGGTTACCTTACCTCCTTTATTAAATTCTTTTAAAATTTTACGGTTAAGTTTTAGCTGGTTATCTACTATGTTATAAAACCGTTCGGGTTGTTCTTTAGCGAGTTGGTATTGGTAGGCGCCTTTACAGTGCAGGTTGCAGTATTTTTTATCTGTTCTACCAAGAAGTTCTTTGTTACAATGCTTACAATTTTGTTGTATTCTCATTTCAAAACAATATTAAGTGAATGTCTATGCGAACATTATTCGATTAAGGTACGATTAAGTCATTTATACCTTTTAACTTAGTTCATTATCTATACTAGTAGTACTATGAGCACAAAAACAATTACCTTATCAAAGATCATTTATAGCCAAGAAGAATTGCTGCTAATTGGTTTTCCGTATGATTTTGAGACCAAAGAATATATTAAAAATTTTGATGGCGTATTGTGGCATAAAACACTCAAAAATTATTATCTCCCCTTTTCCAAACACATTACAAATACCTTATTCAAATATTTACGTGCGAAAAATTACTTCGTGGATTATAGTTCTTTAAAAGAAAAAAGTTCGGCAATTCCTATAAATGCCCCTTCCAAAATAAAAATATTAGGAACTCCTAGTCAAAACATATTAGAACGAATAGGTATTTTTAGAAAATGGATGACTCAGAAACGGTATAGTGATAGTACAATAAAAACGTATGAGAGTATGTTACTAATGTTTTTTAGTTTCCATACTGGAAAATCTGCACAGGAAATAGTAAAAACTGATCTTGAAGACTACAATACCAATTATATTATAGCCAATGGTTTTTCGTATACCTATCAAAATCAGACTATCAACGCCTTAAAATTATTTTATACATATGATGGTTTAGATCCTTTATTGTCAAGCAATTTAGAGCGTCCGAAAAAACAATCAAAACTACCTGAAGTATTGAGTATTGATGAGGTAAAAAGCATTTTAAACTCTTTATCAAACTTAAAGCACAAAACGCTTTTGAGTTTTTTGTATGCATGCGGACTTCGTATTGGTGAAACTTTAAATATAAAGTTAAACGACTTGGACTTGGAAAGAGGGTTCACACACATTAAGTCTGGCAAAGGTAGTAAGGACAGATATGTGCCAATTCCGATAAAAATGTGTGAGTTATTGTCGCGTTATATAGAAGCTTATAAACCCAACCCTTTTCTTTTTGAAGGGGCAAATAATGCCAAATATTCTCCTGTAAGTGCACGGCAGATATTAAAACGAGCACTTATTAATACTAAAATTAAAAAACCAATTACCTTACATACACTAAGACATAGTCATGCAACTCACTTATTAGAAAATGGCACCGATATTAGGTACATACAAGAGCTTTTAGGACATAATAGTCCAAAAACCACCATGATATACACCCATGTAAGTAGCACAAGTTTAGATAAAATAAAAAACCCCTTTAATGATTTTGACATTTAATATAAAAACATATTTTTTGACTACTTTTATACCAATATGGTTGTATAAAGATGTATTATACAGCTATATAAACAAGTTAGCCACAAGATGAAAAACCAATGTTTAATAAAATAGAATTTTCTGACTTATATAAATTTCTCACATCAACAGGCCTAATTGTGCTTGGTTCTGCTTTTTTTATTCCTTGGCTTTTTATGAAACAAGACCAAGGATTATTAATATCTGAATCGGAATATAAACTTCTAAATGAACAAGCAAGATTATTATTCGATTCGCGAATAGAACTTAATCTACTCATTTCTAAATCCATTCTTTGGTTTTCTCTAGCATTGTTGATTATAGGAATTTCTACAATGTGTTTTGGAATATGGAAATGGTCAGAAAGGCAGAAAATACTCGACGAAGCGCAAAACATCGATATTGCAGAAAAAAGAGTCGGTCAAAAGAATTTAAAACCTTCCGAAGTTTTAAGAAAAGCGGATTCTGAAATTGAAGAAGAAATTGAAGCAAAGGCTGACGATAACAAGGAAAACATTGTTAAAGAAATTACCCCAGAAAAAAGAAATATGTTGAAATCAAATCTGATTGATTTGGAAAATTTATTTTATCAAAAGATATTAGAGTTTAATACATTTAACTATAAAGTTAGTAGCAACATTAAAATTGCTGATAAGTATCGAATAGATTTACTTCTCAACTCTTATAACAATGCTAAACATAGAGATGTTCTAGTAGAAATGAAGTTTCTTCAAAATAAGTTAAGTATGCAACTTATAAGAGATTCCTATAAACATTTCAGGGAAGCGTTTATATATTATACTAATACTACCCAACGCAAAGGAACAATGGTTTTCATTGTTGTTTATCGAAATGATATTGCAGATGATAAGGAAATGAATAGATTTATAAAGGCTTTTTTTGATTTTCGTGATGAAATAAATAACTCTAATGTTAAATTTATTATTATGGACGATGACGAAGCGGAGAGATTTGATGTCAAGGAAATCATCGGATAAATCCTGTGGCTAACACCGTATATAAGCTATGGCTTGGTCAGTCCACACTTGGAAAATCCTGCGGATTTTCCAAAACCAGTTTTTATTTGGAGAGGTTCGTGCCGAGACACGCCACAGCCCATATACAAAACGTTGGCAGTAATTTGAGCAAAAATTCAAATATTAACCCTTTCAAGTGAACTTATGACAGAAAACGAAATGAGAATTCTTTCCTTTATTATACCTGGATTAGTTGCAATAATTGGAAATTATATATTCTATCTTTTTATTAAAAATAAAGTTGATAAACAAATTGAAAATTATAAAATATCCTATTCAGGAGTTTTTAAAGAAAAAATTGAAATCCATAAAAATCTTCTGAAAATGATATTCAGATTAAAAAAAGATATTCAACAATATCAATATTTTGAAACCGATGAATCATTTAATAAAATACGAAATGATTTTAATGACTATATTGAATATTATTTAGTAAATCAACCTTTTATCAAAGACGAAATAATTGACGAACTGAAAAAAATGACGTCTGAATTACAAGAGTGTTTCGAATCTTTTTCTCTTTATAAAGTTTCACAAAATAATCAGGGTTTAAGTAAAGAAGGATATGCTGAAAATACTAAAAAGTATATTGCTGCTGGAAATAAAATAAAACTGAATGAACCTTTTAAAGATATAGAAGAAAAGATATTAAAGGAAATGAAAGCGGATTTGAAAATTGAAAAATAAAAACTACTGCCAACACCGTATATAAGCTATGGCTTGGTCAGTCCTCACTTGGAAAATCATGCGGATTTTCCAAAGCCAGTTTTTATCAAGAAAGGTCTGTGCCGAAACACGCCACAGCCCATACACCAAACGTTGTGTTTAATTTCCAAAAAGTAAATTAACTAAATAATGAACATCTTTTTATTAGTTACTATTCTAGTATTTGGCATTGTTTTGCTGCTATTAATAAATGGACAAATCAGTTCGCAAAAAGAAAAGAAACAAGGTTGGAAAGTAATTAAAAAAGGTAGGGACGGAATTGTATACGAACAGAAGGTGGACGGAGAATGGAAAAGTATTGATGTTGATGCTGAGCTACTACTAGGAAAAATCAATCACGTTATTTACTTCAAAACGGACATTGAATGGACTGAATATCCTGAATGGGCACAAAATAGGACGGAAATAATAAGTCGGATTAAAACGAAGTTCCCTCATACTCGGACCGAATATGAAAACGCATAAAAACTAAACACAACAACACCTATAAGTAATGCGGGTTTTTGTGTTTAATTCAAAGGTTTGTGTATATTTATGTGTCCGCAAAATCTTTAGGATTTTGCCCTGATGAAAAAAAAATAAAACAAAACAAAAAGCTTTTGCTACGTGCTCAGACGGAAACAAAACGGTTTCCTTGCCTCCGCACTACTCATAGCTTAAACGTTGTACACAATTTATGCGAACACCAATTCACACATCAAAAAAACTTGAAAAGTTGGTTAAAAAGCTAATTAAAACCGACTTTAACGGCAAATGTGGATTATTGGGGAAATGGAATGCAACCGTGTTTTATGTAGACCGAAAAAAATGTTGGTTGATGTCCAATGCAAAAACTCAATATCTTGTAATCTTGACAGACATCAAAACGGCGGATTTGAATAATATTGAGGAAATTTTCAAAAACGCATTTTATGGACAATTAATATATGACGGAATAATAACGGATTTT
>TARA_R110002050_G_scaffold45001_1_pt1 | contig 76447 bp, 67 predicted proteins | sample TARA_R110002050 | Tara Oceans TARA_R110002050 (sample SAMEA4396988) | marine metagenome | biome: Polar Biome; feature: [DCM] deep chlorophyll maximum layer (ENVO:01000326); material: water (ENVO:00002006), including particulate matter (ENVO:01000060) such as... | depth 25 m
CAAGAAAATCCGATCACGAAAGTGATCGGATTTTTTGTTTTCCAATGCGTAACGCCACTAGGTGCTAAAGCGTTGGAAAACAAAAAAGACGCACAGGCGAGCCTGTGCCGGATTGTCTTGAGCAACGATCCATAAGCAGGATCAGCGAACGCAGTGAGGTAATCCTCTACATACAGTCAGGACCAATGCGTAGCGCCGTCAGGTGCTAAAGCGGTTCAAGCCTAATTTCTGGGTATTTGGATATTTACGCATAGGAAAACTAAAAAAGGTACAGGGCAAATACCACATTTTTGATGACATTTTCTTTTTATTCCGATAGAAAGGAAAATAACCAATCATGAAAAAAATAAAATACGTCAGCATTGCATTGATTTTGATAGGAGTACTGGGTTGTAGTAAAGACGAGGATGCGATTGATAATTTAAAAAATGTTCAAGCCCAATTTTGCAACAATTATTCGGGACCGGGCGCTGCTTATTGGAACATGGCCAATGGTATTTTCTTACCATTGAATGAAGTTCCCATAATTAAAAACCCAGGTGGCCGTGTTTCATTTATTGAACAGCCACTTCTAAGTCTTCAATATCCAGAGGGTTACACAGGAACCGGTGTAAGGGATGTACAAAACTTTCCGATTGGGATTGATATAAAGCGTCTTGACAAAAGGGTGTTTTTTCGTTGGATTCCTAATGTAAGCCTTGTTGGTATTTCAGATTTCAATCAAATTATCGCCCAAGAAATCAATACGATGTTTGCCGAGGTGGGGTATGATCCGAACAATGGATTTGAACCTATATGCGCTCGTAATGAAAGTCAAAATTTTGAAAGTTTATTGGTCAATTTCAACGGTAGGGTAATACAATTTGGGGAATTTACTGGGATTGTATGGGTGCGATCCACAATTGTTCCGGGTTTGGGAACGGTCAATTCAGCGATTCAAATCTCTGCGGCACCTTCGGCCGAGTTTGACTCCCGTACTTTAGATACCTTTTTACCTTTTAATTTTCAACTTTACGTCCGACCAGATGGCGGAGGCTTTATTGATAATGATGGAGATGGCAGTCCAGCCCATTTAGATCCGGATGACAATGATCCCAATATAAGACATCAGGGATAGTTTGGGTTGAACACACTTACGATTGGGCCTTCGGTACAAGGGGAGCCTTGGTCTTTCTTTTCCAAATTATTAAGAAAAAAACAGCTGCTACCAGTAACCCTAAAATTATATACCAGTAATTATCCATTGATGATGATAGTTCTATGGGTAGGGTGTCTCCCATTAAAATTAAACCCGCCCAGTATTGTGGATGAAGTGTTCTTCCCTCCGCATGATTTAAATAATTCAACTTTGCATTTTTTAGTGCCTCATCTTTGGGAAGGCCGTTTTCTAGATATCCATAAAAGTTATCCAGGATGACAGTGCTTGATTGCTCATCAATTTGCCAAAGACTGGTTAAGATACTTTTACTGCCTGCGTAGTTGAAAGCATGTGCCAAGGAAATCATTCCCTCACCAGGTTGATAGCTGGGTTTTCCCGTTTCACAGGCTGTTAAGATCGCTAGATTGGAATTTAGGTTTTGATTATATATCTCATAGGTATATAGGTAATTGTCATTGATAAGGGTTGAATCGGAAATGTTCTTTGCAAAGACCAATCGCGACAGTTGGGGATTTACATTGTTTGATTCTGCATGAGTGCCGATGTGTATAATCTTATGCTCGTTTGCCGTTTTATTAAAAATGGCTTTAGATGCCTGTTGATTTAAAAATGACCTACCCCCAAAGCGTTTGGAATATCTTTGTGCAATATCGGCACTGAACGGTTGCGGTAATAAGGTTAGGTAGGTTTTATCTATATCAATTGAATCGTTAATGGCTATTACATATGCTCTCTTCATACTTTCATCAAAGGTAGGTGCGAAGGCCACAAAGTCATTGTTGAAATCCAGTGTATTTTGGTTATCATCCAAGAGAAGTAGGCTATAATTATATGAGATATTGTGTTTGGCCAAAAGACTTTTATTTGTCAGATCTTTAAAAGAATTAATTTTTTCAGCAGTAAGAAGTTCAAAATTTAAATTGAACAATTCTTGATCGGGGAATATTATAACATTGTCAGTTTTTATCTTGTTTTGAATAGGTTCCCAAAGGGACTTATATAAATGTGAGAGGCACTCAAAAATTTCAGAACTGTTTTTTTGGTAATCCGAAATGGTGGCAATACAATCCAACGGTAAATTGGAAGGTAGGGGAACCATCTCCATGTTGTCCTTTGTTATGATGACGGCAACGAGGTCGTGGTCAATGAACAGATATCGTACCGCTGTGTACAACCCGTCAATATTCTTCTGCAGATTGCCCAATGGCGTTAGAACAGTACTATATTTTAATTCATAATATAGCGGATACTCAGTTTTTAATTTAGCAAGGTAATCATCCCACTCCCGCAATTTGGCCTTCCAATCATCCACTTCAAATTGAGTCCCTTCGGCCATGTCAAAAAAGGAATTGATGTTCTTGCGCAGTACATCTTCCTCTTCTCTGATATTTACAGGTGTGAGCTTATTTTCTGATAGGTTGAGCCTGGTGCGTATTCGATGGTATATGGAAGATTCGTGAAGTTCGATGATTTTTTCCAAATATTTTTTCTCGCCGGTTATATCAAATATTTTACGATATACCTTTTTGCCAAAATCAAATAATTCTCGACTATTCTCCAAGAGTACATTGATATCATCTTCGTTGGTGATCAATGATTTTTTTCGTTCAATTCTTTGAATGGCGTTCTCTATAACCTTGGTGATTTTACCCAAACTCTCGATTGTTTTGACCGTGTCCATTTCATATTGAGCCTTGGTGAGGTAAAGCAACAATCTTAGTTGGTTTGGGCTAAAAAATTCTTCAGAAATTATACTGTTGAACGATTGGCTTTTGTACGAGCCCAAAATTTGATTGCTCAGTTCAATAGTTCCTTTATAATCTTTTTGATCAAAAATTATTTTGACTTTGGCTATTCGCACCTCATTTGCCAAATAACTATCTGTTCCATGTACGGAAATAACCTCGGTAAGGGTGTTGTTGATAATACGAATGCCTTCAGCATACTCATTCAGATTTGAATAAGATTTGGCCAGGTTGATATTGGCATAAACCTCATTTTGTGAAAATCCTTGTTCATTACTGTTTTTATACGCTTTAAGCGTTCTATGGTAATAGTCCACGGCTTCTTGGTAATTACCTTTTTGATAAGCTAAGTCGCCCAATACTCCGTAAAGGTTAGCTTGGTAAGAATAATTTTCCCCTTTGATTGAGTTTAAAGAGGTTTTTGCTTCTTCCAGATAAATTTCTGCTTTTTCTAGGTCATTATTGTATAGTAATAATTCGCCAACCATCAAGGCGGCACCGAAATACTGTATCGTATTTTTTAAGAAGTATTTTTTTGCATGGTTATACCCTAGCATGGCAATTCTTTTTGCCTTTTCCTTCTCCCCTAAATCGGAATACAGGCTTCCCAAATTTCTATAGGAGATAATTAGGTTTCCGTGCACTTTTTCCGTTAAGGGATGGTTATTGGTTTTGTTCAAAAAAGAATTGTAATGGTTTATTGTTTTTAATGTGAAACGCATGGCTTCATCAAAATTGCCGGCAGACTGTTTTACCATGAACCAATTGCCGTAAATGGTGCCCGGAAGATAATCGGTTTGTTCTGGGTCGTTATCGGTTTTGTCCAAAGCATTGATGGCCTTTTTAAAATAGTAATCGGCACTGTCAGGTTTGGCATTAAAATGCATTAGGGCTCCTTTGTAATTGTATATTCTTGGTGCCAAAGGGAAATTGCCCGAACTGTTTTTTTGGATTAAATCAAGAGCGTTGTTGGTGTGTGCGATCAATTGTCCAAAATCTCCCATTTTAAGGCCCAACTCACTTAAATGAAATTCAGATTCAACCATTCGATGGACATCACCAAACTCTTTGGCCAAACGGTTTACCTTTATTAAATATTTTTGTGCTTTTGAGGCAGTGCCTTGATCTATGTACAAAATACCCATCCCCAAATTGGCGTCATAAGCAATAGTATCGTCTAATTTTCTGGAATCTATTAGGGAATATAACTCCAAAGCCTTTTTAAAATTAGTCTCTGGATTTTGTAGGAATTCTATCTTTCCCAAGGGATAGACCAAGCGCCCCAATAACAAATTACTTGGATTCTCAATTTCCGTTTTAAGAATCTCCTGGGCAACTAAGAACTCATTTGAGGCGATTAGGCTGTCTATTTTCTTTAAGACGTTATCTTGTTGCGCGTTTGCCTTACACAAGAGTAAAATACAAAGAATGGCAATCAATACATCCAACTTCATAAATTTCATTCTTGAATTTTTTTCAGAAGCTCCCCACTCTTTTCATCTGCAGCCATTTTCAAGTGCTTAACGGCTTCTACGGTATTATTATTCTTTAAATGCACAAGTGCTAAATAATAATGGGCTTCCTTGCTAAAAACGGACACTTCAGAGTTTAGGGTGTTTTTAAAAAAATCAATGGCCTTATTGGTATTCCCCTTAGCCAAATAGGCGCTTCCCAAGAAATAGTTCAAGGTGTCACTATCCTGATTTGTAAGTAATAACCTTTCCCATTTGTTGATTGCTACATCATAATTCCTTTGCTTGTAATCAACCATTGCCTCATAAAAGTCATAATTGTCATTGGTACCCATAACAGTGGGAAGTCCGGGGTCAACTGAGTAATAACTTTGAAAAAGTTTCTCGTTCGGACTTTGTTTGTTGAAAAACCATATAACCGATGAAATCAATATGGCAATACTTGCAGCTATACGGTACCAATAGAATTTATTCTTTGTGCCGGCCGTTCTACTGGAATCCTCCTTTAGACTATTATGGAAGGTCTCCATCGAATTTCGGAGTCCTTCTTCCTCAATGGCATAGAACAGTTCTTTAAACTCCTCATATTGTTTTCTTAGTTCAGGATCGCCATACAATTTGCTGTTGAATTCCGCTTTCTCTTTAGAATCCATTTGGTCCAAAAGTACTCTTTCATACTCTTCTTGCTGTTCTTGAGTTATGTAATTTGGGTACTTATCCATTGTTTTTTGTTTCCAAGGCCAATGCCTTGAGTTTTTCCATACAACGGTATTTTTTATTCCGTACCGATGCTGGGCCAAGTTGAAGGTCTTTTGCTATTTCATCCATAGATTTTCGCTCAAAATAGAATTGGGTCAAAATCTTTTTGCAAGATATACCTAGTTGTTTCATGGCCCCATGTAGGGCATTCAATTTGCTTTCCTCTTCGTTTTCATCCGAAGGGTCTTCACTTTCAGGGCTCATAGCAATGACCCCGTTATCGGAAACTGTTTTTTTAAAATGGGCAGAACGTAAATAGTCAGTCCATTTATTTTTGGCTATGGTAAAAAGATAGGCTTCTAGATTACTATTTTCTTTAAGTTTATCATTTTTGACGTTTCGCCAGCAAGCAATAAAAGCTTCTTGAAATACATCCTTGGCCTGGGCTTCATCTCCATTGTTTTTGAAAACATGGCTCCTGAATTTAGGAAATATGTTTTGATATACCTCTTGCATAACCTTCTGATCATTGTTTTTAAAAGCGGTAACGAGCTGGTTATTGGTCTTTTGTAAGGTATTCCCCATATTTTTTTGAAAACATGGGGAATTTACAAATTTTCATTTGCTTTTGGAATTAATAAGATTAAAGTACATTTTATCTCGATATAGTTCATGCACTAATTAAATATTGGCGTAATTTCTATATTTAATGGTTCTACACTTATATTTTCAACTAGCTCTTGGGCACGTGTCTCCGCCTGGGCTTGATTGCAACTGTCAAAAATTATGATGCTTCCTACCCCTGATCTAAATCTTAAAATCCCGTTCCCCATATCTTCCAATTGCCTTTCATCAAGAACCCTTTCTTGGTTCACCACACCATTACTGGAGGTAATGATTCCCTTATAACCAGAGGCGCCTTCAACAGCAGCAAAATCTGCGGCATATGGAATGGGACTAAAAGCTTGATAACCAATATTATCGGTACACCCTGAGTTTGAGATTTCCTTAAGGTTGGGCTGCCTAGTGAATGACACTGTAAAGGACTCGCAACCTTTCTTGTTGTTCATGGTCATTGTGTCCCGCCCTGCCTCGGTTAATTCACCTGTATTTTTATTGCGCAAGTACAGAATGACGGTCACTGTCTCTTTATTGTCACCACTACCTAATTCGGACTCAAGTGCGGTACTGATATATGAAACATAATTCTTTTTTGTAATAATTGATTCACCAAAATTATTGGGGTCATCACCAATATCTTGAAGCCTTCCTCTGTACTCGTTCGATGTGCTCCAATGAAATTCAAATTCCTCCAATTCCGGCTCAAGGTCAGTGATTGCGGTTACCCGAAGCTCGGTGGCTTGACCCAGGCAGAGTTCAACATTATCACGTTGCATCTCAACAACCGCATCTATAGATCTAACGTTCCAGTTTTCAAAATTAAAAGCCCTTGTGCGCAGACCACCAAAATTGGAATAATAATTTGTTGCTTTTATATTCCTATCTATGGCGGCAAATATAACTGTTGTTCTTTGATACCCAGTTTCAATTAATTCATGGTTCTGTATAAAAGTATTTGGAAAGTCACCGTTACCGGACAATATATTATAAACATCCTGTAACATAGTACGTAGGTCATTGCTCAATCGAATATCTTCATACAAGGCTGGAAGAAAAATGTTCGTTGCTTCCTTGAACTGGTTGTCTATAACTTCTTCAATAACATCGGGATATTGTTCAAGAACGGGGAGGACGGCATTGAGCAATGCATTTTCTTTATCACTACCGAATGGCGGCAGTAATGATTTGTTACCAGCTATATCCAGAAGAGTAGGTAAAAAATAGTCGATAACGTAGGTTTTTTTATTGATTTCCGCATAGGTGTTCCGTTCTTCTTCCGTCATGCCCCTTCCACCGGAATTGGGCTGACCAGAACCAATAACGACCACTTCGTATTCGGCCACAAATTCAGAGGCAGGGTTTACTGGCAATAATATTGGGTCTGTTTTTATGGCATTGTCAATTGATGCCTGCTGTGCGTTTATTTGTTGGACCGAATTTCCCAATTCCAAAGTTTCTATTTTGTTGGTCTTGCCTGTCTCCAATTCAAAACTCTCAAAAGTGCTGGAGGTATAGTTCGGTATATTATATACGTCACCGTTTCTATCGGTATAACTCTTTTTGTAAATGATGACGTTGGATCTTCTTGGCAGGGAATTTTGCAACATTATGCGGGTTGAATCAATACTGGATAGGGTTACACCGCTTTTTGTGCTTTCATCGTTAAAAAAAATCCGATTTTCAATTCCTGTTGAATTCTTTGAGGTTATTTGGTCCAAAAAGTTTTGTAGGGTTGGTTCATAATTGCCTTGGCTATAGAAGAGTGGATCACTTTTAAACAATGTTTGTATATCTTGTACAAAATTCGAAAAACCTGGGTTTGTCTTAATACTTTTTAAAAAGGCACTTTTTGCATTATCCGGTAACAAATAATAACCCAGAGCATAATAAAGTATGATTTCAGCTGTGGTTTCAACTGACAGTTCACTTCTTTCTTTAGTAATGAATCCGGCGAGTAAAACATTATTTTCCGCATCCAGAAAATATCCAATCTCTATGGTTTCACCGTTTAAGGGTAGGTTTCCGGTTCCATTGGCATCTATATCTGAATTGGCGCCAAGGGAAACCAATGTGCCGTTTGTGAAGTCCACGCTGGAATCCTCGGGCAGCAATATTTGTACATCCACGGTTTCAAACGTACTATCCATCGGGTTTTCGGTGTCTTGGGAAATATCGTCATCTGTGATAAATTCATTTGCATCGTCATCTGACTTACAGGCTAAAATGATGGTAAAAAAAATTAGGGTCAATACGAAATTTATGTTTGGAATTTTCATATTTGGTTTGTTAAAAAGGTTACTGTTTCTTAATTGGTTTTTTTGGATTTTGTCCATTTTTCCAAGATGTGACCTACGGTATTTTTTAAGGTACCAGAAAATGTTTCTGTCCATGGGCTCCTTCAAATATTTCAACGTTTTGTGTCAATTAACGATAGCCCTATAATTTTCATTGGTATCAGGATTACAAAATCGATCAAAATCAAGGTGAAAAATACATTTTCCATATTGTTGCAATTTTAAAGTTGTTAAATTTTTATAGGTATCATTTTAATGTTAAAATGTCATTAAAAGGCTTTCCCAACTTTGGTCCACTCCCTATTCCCAAGGTTTATGCCTCCGTTGGGATTGTAGAATAGGTCGTCGTTTTTAATGTAGTTGCCTTCACTATCCATCCAATATTGGGTTGAACCGGCATCTACCTGATAATTTTTTCCATTTAGGGGGTTGTAAACGGTTTCCTCTTCGTTTATCATATTGAGGAAGTTTTTATGGGAGGTATCACTGCTCGAACCAAAAGTACGGTTCATGAATGAAGCATGGTTGGCATCCTGTGCGGCCCAAATTCCTTTCATTTTCTGTTGATGGGCATTAAATGCCGCTTGTCTGTTTTGCATGTTTATCTGGTGTTGTTGAGCAGCTTTTTGAGCGCGTAACTGATTTAATTGCGCTACATACTGTTTCCATTGTGGATTTTCTTTTGAGTTGATCAGTGCATTCTCAAAAGTTGAAATGGTCTCTGTAAAATGATCCTCATCAACAAACATATAATCGGTACTGTACATCCAGAGCGTCATGGTATCGATGTAACTCAATGGCTGTTGCATGTAAATTTTACCTACTGTGGCTAGCGCTTTTTGGCCGTTATTGTTTTTCCAGACCGTTGTTGTGATGTCCAATTTTACTTGACCTCCACTTTCGGCATTTATTTTTCCTCGGAGGTAGTCTTCTAATTTGGGCAGTCTAATATTCTCCATAAAACTGAATCCACTGTTTTGCATACGTGGCAATACTTCTTCTTCAATAATACGCTGATTACTTATCATTGGCCGGTGCAAGTTGGCGGCAGTAGAATTTCTCATAAACTGATAAGTCTGAGGGTTTTGATATGAAATATGTGCCCTTAAGGGGGTATTGAACGATTTTAGATTATTCGGACCTTGGATCTGTGTCAAAAAAATTGGAATTTTTTGGTCCATAGTGTAATTAGGCTTGGATATAACCGTCCAATCTGCTGGATAGTTTGAACTGCTTACGACCAGACCGGTTCGAGCGTCCCGAAATTGATGGGTCTTCAACTTCTTTTTTCCTAACTTTTCAAAGAACCCCAGTTTTGATTCGGTTTTGGAAGGTTCAGTTTCAAAATTGGATTCGGTTGTGAAATCTTCTTCGTACCCATTATCGTAGGCATCAAAATCTGTATTGGCATGGGGTGAATTTTTGTTGCCACAAGCGGATAGTAGTGATAGAATTAAAATAAGTCGGATGGCATATGCTTTCATTTGATAATTTTTATTGGTTTTTTATAGGATATCGTTTTAATGCTAAAATGTCATCACTTTTGGCTATAACATTTAGGGTAGGGTAGTACATTCATACCTTTGAATCTATGGAAAGTTCAATGATGGATTGTTCAAGATACCTTGAATACATGGCAAGAAGGGATGATTCATGGCCTGTGTTTTTTATTTGAGGTTTTTTCAGTAAAGGCTATAATTAAGGGAACTTAATGTCTGTTCCATAGCTTGTTTCGCATTTGGATTAAAGGTGAAAATTTATTAGTAAAACTCAATTTTGAGAAGTTGGTAAGACGCACTTAAAATTGCAAGTTGAACTAATCCCGCCTTTTTCGGCTGGATCTAGGTTCGATACCTCGACCCTAGTGTCTATTCCTATTATTGGGTTCAAGGTCTGCCGACAAAGGCAGACTTGCCCTGAGGTTTAATACCTTTTGTGCAAACCTATTTATGGCAGTAAATTGAAACAATTATAAAACATCTCCTGAGTAGTCTAAGGGATGTATTTAATTCAGGCTTTTAAGATGGCAATCTTTAATTTCCGGCAAATGAAATTGTGTTTGCCTGTATAAATTCAAAACCAAAATTTAGTAAAGGAAAAACTATAACTAAAGAGACTGGGTAGTGCAGGGAAGAAATTATTAAATAGTGGCTAAATATTTCTTTGAAAATCAACAATCGGATAGTATAATTATTGGTCATGGCCAAGTTATAGGAAATGTGGATGATATGCCTCTTAGGAAAGGCACAGCACAGGTTTTAGTGGGAGGTTACGTTGTGTGATGGCTATTGAATCGTTGAATAAGCAATACGTTGTTTAAAGTTAAACGCTTATTCCCCCAGATTTCTCTAGTTTCATTCTGTCCGGCTTATCCAGAGGAGGTCACATATATAAAGGTTCGGTGAAATGTCACTATAACCTCTACAGATGCAGAAAAGGATACAATTTCAACTCCTATATTTGTTGAAACCTATTATAGATTAAAAAGACATGCCATAACAATAGATTAAACTTAATAAGGGTTCTGCCTAAATTTAAAGGTTTGTTTATATACATAAGATCTGCATAATCACTGGGACTTTGTTTTTCCAGTATTTGCCAAAATAACGGATCAGAATACATCAAACTATGTTAGCGGTAATGCTATGAACCATTTAGAGATTGACTCCCAGGTTGTAAGGTGAATATTAAAAACAATTATACTGTGAACAATAATGTATAAACCCAAGATTAACGGAAAAACCCATCTCCCTTTTTTTTGTTTTCGCTCTTTTATGATTAGTATGATTATTAAGGAATATAGTATAAACATTGCTACTGCATAAGCTTCAGGCAGTGGTATAATGGCATAGTTAATGAACCTTACCAGTGCAGGTTCTATAAATACAATTCCGGTCGCAATCATTGCCCGTGCATGAATTTCCATGTTTTTCCTATAAGTAATTGCTATTAAATATGCGGTACCTAGAATTATTAAGTCCTTAAATGGTACAAATAATGCCATATCCAAATTTTCGTTATTTAATTTATTCCTGCTATGCATTAATAGCAGGATCGATATAAACATAAGTGGAAATAATATATAAGAACCCTTACCGATCCATTTATGAATCGTCAATTTCCTTCTCCTAATTAGTATTGGTTGTAGGATTAGTGTCAGCATCCAAAGAGACATCAATATGGTGTGGAAATGAAAATAAAAAGTAAAGTCGCCCGTGCCATTAAAAAATTTAGAAAAATATGAAGGCCAAAAACCGAGGATGACCAATGCTATGAGTCCTATAAAATAGTAACCAGATTTATCAAAGCGAGTAATTGATTTTGTTGATTTCATTGCTGTAGACTTTTTTATGCTATGGGAATCCGTAGAAAGATTTTGGTGAATAATGGATGTATTCTTTATAAAATAAATTACTGTTGCTCGAAAGCTATATTTTAAGATAGATTATATCTGTATTATACACTGTGAGCCAAAGTTGCGGATAATTTGGATTTTTTAGGAAATTGTATTTCCTATAAACAGTGCCCTACATTTTTCTATTGAAATATACCTAGGTGAATTCTGATTTTTGGTCCCTTTAAAAAAACATATTCAGGTAAGTAAGGTGCCGTCATATTTTGCCTATTTCTTACATATAGATACTTTTATGATCAATATCCAGTTCATCAACTACGAGATTCTGAAGGGTATTAAGTTCTCTTGAATCACGGATATGTTGTTCTTGATTGTATTCCATTTCCGCCAAAACCTCAAAGACAAAATTCACTTCTCCATGTTCGTTCCAATCTTTTTGCAAACTTTTATTTCTGTGTTTGCCCCATTTTAATTCCATTTTGTGCCTATTCCATTTGGATACCATATCGATACTGTTATCGATCATAACCCTGTTGTTGATGTTGTTTCTAATTTGAAAAACGCCCATCGGCTTCTTAATTTGCCTATATTCTTCCCTGAGTTCTTTTTTGGTTTTCATGCCAACTATTTCAATTGTATTATTGGTTTTGCAAATCCGCACAAAAGAATTTTACCAAATTCACTATATGTAGATTCTATTTTCCCTTTTCCTTTATTTCACATCCGTGCGGTAAACTTTTAAGCTGATTTTCTATGGACTCCCCATCGATTAATGCCCAATGTTCAATAATTTTTCCTTCTTTAATCTTAAAATATCTAAAGCCGGATATGCTCAATTCCTTGCCAGTTGCCTCTATACCTCTCCAGGTTCCGATATGTTTTAGGTTCATTATAATTCTTACAACGCTCTTATGACCTTCCGTTATTTGGTCTTCTATTACGGTATTATGTTTAAAGGCCATATCCGTGGCCAAAATCCATTTTTTAAGTCCTTCCTTGTTTGCTAACATGGAGGAAGGCAAAGAATAATCTTTAAACTCGGGATGTATGAACTTATCCAATTCATCAAAATGTTTATGATTCCATATTTGCTCAATAAAGCTTGTGGCTATATTCGAATTTTCCATTTGTTTTGATATTATTTAAAATAATTGAATCAATTTTCCGTAAAGTTTTTTGCAAAACACAAAAAAGAAAGTATCGGAATAAATACTTGCAAGGTTTAATTTCATATTCGTTCCTTGACGATTATTTGGGGTTATAAAGTTTCACCACTTAAAATCAATTGATATGCTTGTTCATAACCTGAGGCAGTCGAGTCTTCATCGTGACTAATTTGGGCAAGTCTATCTATTGATCCAATAATGCTTTTTTCTACTTGCAATAAAGATAATTCTGTATTTGTCCCATCAAATAGGTTACTTAATTCATCATTCAAACGATGTCCATTGCTAGCTAAAAAGGATCGATAATCGGAAATGACCTCGCTAATGATGGATTTTAATTTTTTGTGTTCTTTTTGTACTTCGGAAAGTTCAAATGTTGCTCTATTTTTATGTTTCAAAGCATAGTCTTTTTTTAACTGTTTTACTTTTTCAGGGTCAGGATATTTTCCCCAGTAATCTGTTACTATAAGGGGGATTTTTTTATACAGTTGATCATAGCTTTCATTCAATTCCGCGTGATTTCCAGAACTGCTCTTTGCTTGGTGGATTCGTGTACTGCATGTTTCATTGGCCTCGTATAATCTGGACGTGGTCTTGCTAACAAAAGTGTTAATATCCTGGGTGTTATTATTGATCTTGGTGTCTTTTAATCGTTTTATATGGGCCTCATGGGAATCGTCCAAATCGCCTGCAACTATTTTTTTGTTGACAATATCTTCTTTTCCCTGAGTTGTCATGTTATTGTATTTGACCTCCATTTGCTTTGCATATTCGGGATCATTCATCATCCGTTGCAGGTCCGCTTCCGTAAAGGGGCTCAAACTGGAAGAGGACATATTGGATGCCATTGCTTTTTTAGCGGCAACCTCACGTTCCCCATCGCTCATTTTCATAACCCTATCCATGCCTCCCATGCGTTGGATCATTTCATTTTGGTTGGCTTGATTTTTATATCCATCCCCACCAATCTTACTGTTATATGCGTGGACTTTTGAAGCGTAATGGGACTCAATCTGGTTTGCATATAATTCCATTTGCTTAATAAAGGCATCATATTGCAATTTAAGTTGGGAATCACCTTCGCAGTGGATACTTTTGTTGCATACATATTGAAATGCGGCTTCTGGACTGGTTTGTAATACTGGTACTGCATTCAATAGCGCATAATAATCTGCATTTCCAAGTACCGATGAGGTGGATTTTTGGGAAAATATATGACCTGTTGATAATAAAATTAGCGTTAATAATGTTGTTTTCATTTGTTGTTTTTTATTGTTATTGATGATATTAATTGACAAATCCAAAAGCAAGGGCCATAAAAACAAATGCACCAAAAACAGTATGGATCAGTATAGCAATGGTGGTATTCTGTCTTAATTGGGCAACAGCGGGCAAAATGAAGAAGATGGGAAAGGACACAAGGATTAAATCGAGCCCCATGGGTAGATGCCAAAAAGTCCAGAATATACCTTGAACAAACCATGCCCATTTTCCCAGTTGCAATTCCTGTCTTGGTAGTATGTATCCTCTCCAAAGAAATTCTTCACCCAAAATATTGAAGAAGAAAAATAATGTCCAAGCATAAAGAATCCACATGTTATGACTCACAAGGGGCATATTTCTAAAAAAAAATGGCATTGCATCAATCCCCATCTTTGGCATTATTATTTTGGCTGTCAAATAAGAGGAGGTGCATAGTATAATAAAGGTAACAATGGTATATATCCAGTCTTTTTTAGATAATTTATTGATTCTCATTCTAAAAAAAATAGCTTTAATTTTATTGGAAGTACTTTCGTTTTTAGATAAGAAAATTGACATAATAAACATTGGAATTAACGCAATTCCACCAACGCTAATGAAATAGATGACCTCAATGGGCAATAGACTATTGGTTTCAAATAGGGGGATTATCAATTGGCAGGCTATATAATTCAAAAGGGTTGGTAAGCCACAGAAAAAAATATAATCCTTCCACTGTAGAGGGTTTACAACTTTCATTAATTACGTATATTTTCAAAGTCAACTTCTTCTATTTTTTTTATTTGATTTTTTCCCAATGCGTCTGGCATACATCGCAATAGGGTATTTCGTATTGCTATGAGATTATGCGCTTCCAATTGTGCCAATTTGCCAATTTGTCTTGACTTATCGATAATCCATTTTGTTCTTTTGAGCCTATGTTTCTCGAACCTTAAAAAAGCATGTTCATAATTTGAAATCTCCGACATACTTTTTGCAATTATTACCGCATCTTCTATAGCTTGGCATGCCCCTTGCCCCATATTGGGTGTTGTAGCATGGGCAGCGTCCCCAATCAGTACGATACGTCCAAAAGCAAAATGGTTCAATGGTATTATATCACTTATATCATTCTGAATTAAGTTGGCATTAATGGATGCCTTTAGAATTTTAGGTATGTGCCCATGGTATTTTTTAAATCGATTGTAGATATCCACAACTTGATAGGACTTAAAATGAGGGTCCTCAGCGGCTGCATTGACGCAGGCAAACCAATACAGGTAATTATCTGCAAGGGGCACTATACCGAACCTGCCATTTGCGCCCCAAGTTTCTGATGCTTCGTTTACTAGCAGCTGGGGATTTTTAATGATTGCTCTCCAACAGGTATATCCCGAATATCTGATTTTGGCGTCAGGGACCAGCTGTTGCCTTATAACGGAGTGTATGCCGTCTGCAACAATAACATAGTTGGAAAGATATGTGCTTCCATCTTCAAATTTTAGTTTAACAGCAAAATCCGTACTCTCAAAAGATTCTATTCGTTTGCCCAAGTGAATTGTTGACGGATCAAGTTTTGATAATAATAACTGATGTAGGGTGGCCCTATGTATTGAAAAAGTTCCACTGCCTAATTCCTTATCGAAATTTGTTTTTGAGATTATTTTTCCAAATGGATCATAAATGGAAAAAGAGGGCAAAAGTTTACCTTGACCTAAAACCTCTTCATATATGCCAAGTGCCTTAAAAGCCTTCATGGCATTTAGTCCCAACCCTAATCCTGCCCCTACAGGCTCTATTTTATTGGTTGCTTCAAAAATTTGAGTCTCAATTCCGATTCTGTTGAGTGCTATAGCGGTGGTAAGTCCGGCTATACCTGCTCCTATAATTGTTACTGTTTGATGTTCCATAGTGAATGCAAATTTGGGTTACTTCCGTAAAACATATTTTTACATATGTTAAAATACACCTCCCTTACTGCGAACTGTTTTATTGTTGAAGTCGTAGACAATTAAGGGTGAACTTAAAAATTACCGAAAGACTTGCTGAATCTTATGCGGTATAAAGGCATTCTACAAAAAAGTAGCTATCCATAATTAAATTGTGTAGCTGCTGTTTATATGGTTGGAAGCTAGAGAATGGCAACATTGGTATAGTAATCGCCGTGAAATAGGAAGAAGGAGTACCAAGTTCAAAAAATGATCGGTTGCGGAATAAGTACCTTATGGAATTCCGGTTAAGTGGGATATATCATTTTTATAAGCACTATTGAATACCGGCCCTAATTCTACTAATACTAACCTGGGTAGTGCCTAGGTAGGAAGCTATGTAATGAAGAGGGCATCTGTTCATAATCCCGGGGTATTTTTTTGCCATGATTTCATAACGCTCTTTCATACTGTAGAATCGAAGGCTTGCTATACGTTGTTGTTCTTCCAGTAAGGCCAATCCCATGAGTTTTCTCGCATTATGTTCCAAAGCATGGTGCTTTGCACATAGTTTTTCAAAATCAGCTGACAAAAAATGAAATATTTCTGAATCCTCAAGTAATTGGATGCCTTTATCACTCGGAAGCCCGGTCAATAAACTTGGAACTGCCCCAATAAATTGGCCGTCTATTGCAAAATAATCTGTTACATCTTTATCATCATGAAAGTAAAATGCACGTGCCAATCCGCGTTGAACAAAAAACATGGATTTGGCATACTTACCAATTTCCAATAAAGCTGTATTTTTTGGAATTAGGTCATATGAAATGATTTTTTCAAAATCCTCAATAACATCATTTTTTAATGGTGAAAGCGAGTGAAACAAACTGATTATTGGATTGGGATTCATAGGGCAATGATTTAGGTTTAGCATTTACAATGTATTATTTGCAAAAACTGTTTCAAATTATTTGTTATTAGTAATACTCTACTGATAATTGTTACATTCCCTGGAATAGAATGTTGAAGTTTGTTAAGGATGCCGCACGTTTCTAGATTGTAATATTACCTTTAATTTTACTTGTGTTCTAAAGGAAGCCCAAAGGAGGAAGTCCATCTATATTTTATAAGTGAGGGCTCTGCAAAGTGTATTAGCTTGGTTTTGGGGGTAGGGGGGGTACAGTATGGTCCTGTTTCTGCCCTTTATTTACCGATTATTATACCATACTCTGCTGGTATGACCACTCCAGAAAATCCATTTGTAAACCCATAGAATATTACCAAAATAGTTATTGATCCCATAATTAAGATAAGGTAAGATTGTTTCCTTGGCTCAACGCCGAGTATATTCCTTTTCAAATTTTTTATATGGATAGCCGAAATATGAAGGAAAAATGAAATTATGGCCAGACCATAATACGGTATGAAAAATATATTTACCGGGAACGCGTTTATACCTGCTGCACCGAAATAAAAGTTAGTATCCAAATTCATTAAAACTTTTGATTACTAATGTATTCCTTTGTACAGGCGTTTGATAATAATTTTTGAATACAAATACTCTGATAGGTATAATTATTTTTTTCCAATACACATTGGAGCTGTGTACCTGGACAAAGTCAATAAAAAATAGGAAATTCAATAAATATGGACAATTCATGCCGTTCTTAGGGCCTGTATGGACATGGTTTTTATACCTTAGCACTTTTAAGCCATTGAAATATTGGCTTTGGCAAATCAACCACGCTATTTTGTTACATTTTAAATGGAGTAAATCTACCGGATTGGATTTTAAAAAGGCCGTACTTTTTATGGTCATTAGTACCTTCTCGTTTGCCTTGATGAATGTTTCGGTAAAATATTTGGCGCGTATTCCTACATTTCAAATTGTATTTTTTAGATGCTTTGGTTCGCTGGTATTGGCTACGACTTTCATCGTGGTAAAGGGGATTCCCATATTTGGGAACAAACGAAGACTAATGTTGTTAAGAGCTATACTGGGATTAACGGCTATGAGTCTGTACTTTCTTTCCTTAAAGCACCTAAATGTTGGCACCGCTGTTTCATTACGTTATATAGCGCCGATCTTTGCTGCCATATTTGCGGTTTTCCTGTTAAGGGAAAAGTTGAAAAATATTCAATGGCTTTTTTTTCTAATTGCCTTTGCAGGGGTATTGGTCCTAAAGGGATTTGATGGTAATATTAATACCACTGGACTGACATTAATCTTAACTGCTTCTGTTTTTAGTGGAATGGTCTACGTGGTTATCAGAAAAATAGGGGTTTCAGATCATCCTGCCGTTGTAGTAAATTATTTTATGTTCGTAGGAACCATTATTGGTGGCCTTTTGGCCATTGCAGTTTGGGTACGGCCTATGGGTTACGAATGGCTATTTTTATTTCTGTTAGGGGTCTTTGGTTTTATGGGGCAATTATATATGACCAGGGCGTTTCAAATAGCCAAAACAAACCTTGTTGCTCCGTTAAAATATATTGAGGTGATCTTTACAATTTCCATAGGTGTTTTATGGTTCCAAGAGGCCTATACTATTTTTAGTTTTCTTGGGCTATTTATGATCATTTCAGCATTGGTGTTGAATACTTTGGTGAAGAAGGATTGAATATACATGTTTCTCGACCAAGGCAGTTGCCATTGATCATTGTTGGATATGATTCAATAGAATTGCCAGCCTAAGGTCTTATATTTAATTGGGATAAAGCACCATTCTTAGAGTCGTTGTCTATGAGTCAAATATGGATCCAGAGGCGAAATGTGTAGCGCTTCAACAAACAGGTTCAATTAAATTATTATATTCTCCCTATCTAGTACTGCACAGTTTTTTTGAGACAACACATATCGTATTCCGTAACATTTCTAGCTTCGTAATTGTGAAACAAAAATTGACAATTGATTTCAATTTTCATTTCCAAAGATTCCCTAGTCCTTTAATATACATGCTCACTTGGAATTATTTTTTAAAATAACGCCAGGGGGTGAATAATTTTTAGAAGCATCGTCTATTACTAATACCCAATCACTACCGCCCATACTTTCTCGTATGCGTTTGTTCCATTTAGGAGAAAAGGATCCGGTATTTTTATAATTACCAATTAGGTATGCCAGACCTGTTCGAGGATCATAATACCAAGCCCTTATTTCTTCAGACCCAATAACAGCTGTGTTGATACCAATATCCCGGACAATTGGAAAATACGCCATAATATAAGTGGCATCGTTTTGGCCTTTAGTGCCATCGCGGGTAGCCACTTTAAAATCAGATTGTGATGCATTGTCACCCATTATTAAGGATTGATCTGGAATTCTTTCTAAAAAAGGTCTTGATTTGAAAAGTGATTTTAAATATCGCACTTGAAAGCTTCCTTTGGCATCTATCGCTTTGTCCCATGTTTGGATAGGGTATAATATTGGGGGGTATTCCTTGCGATTCATTTGCCAAACGGCATTATTTCCATAGGTAGTGCCAAAGCCACCAGCAAACACTGACCAATACATAGCCCTTCTGGCTTCATAATCTGTATTGTAACCATTCACAGGATTAAATGCAATAGGAATATCTTCATATACGGGCTCGCCATCAATAACCGGCTTGGTAGGTATAACATCATAGTCTTTTTTTATCATTTGGTAATTGGGATTTACCGCATTACCATGACCCGATTGCAACATATAAAAATCTAACTGTTCTGCAATTCCAGGGTATTCAGTGATGGAATGACCCCCATTAATATGGTACGTAATCAAGTGCTTACCTTGACTACCTGTTTTGAGTCCTTCTATCATATTTGTCCAGATACCTTCATTGCCTTCAGGAATTCTATCTCCCCCTGTAATCCATACGATATTCCAATTGTTTTTATAGCGATTCCCCAAAAATTTACTGTACTCAAAAGCGTTTTTTGGGCTGAATATGGAGAGATTATCAAATAACGCGTGCTCTTTGTCTTCTGCATGTGAGCCCCATGTGGGCAACAACGCCAAATAGAGGTTGTACTTTGCCGCTAATGCGACTACTTGATCTATTTTTTTAAAATAGGCTTCGTTTGGAACTAACGGATTATTTTTCTCAAGTGGTAAATATCCTTCTGGTGTGGGTTTTGTTAAACCATCACACTCTGCCAAAATTACTGCCTGTATAACCGTATAACCTTTAGCCGACCGGTTCATTAAGTAATGTTCTATTTCAATTAGATCTAGTTTGTGAAAAAGCTCCCATGCCGTATCACCCATCCAGAAAAATGGCTGTTCATTTTCAGTAACCAAATACCGTTGATTCTCACTTACTTTTAAGTATTGGGAAAAGCTGCTGGACCAACACAAAGTCAATATGACCATAATTACTATGTTCAACCGCTTACCTATAAAAAAAAATTCTTTCACCTTATAATCCATTTGCGAGTTCATTGATCTAGTTTTTTAAAGATTATTGTTTAACAGACTTAAAGATGTAATCGCCACTATCAATTTCATAAACTGCATAATCCCCTTTCATCTCAATAAATCTAGGACTTACCCTCCCTTCCATTTCAGATTTGGCCGTGACATCATTTTTATGGGCTGCTGGCACGCATATCGTGGCCCAACTCCCAATGGGTACAGTGACGTTCATAACAAAATCAGCGGTAGTATTTTTCCAAGAAATTCCAGCTTTACCATAAGGTGTATTATTGTAGTACGAAATAGTAGTGAGACCATCTACGGGTTGCGGCCTAAAAATAATGTGCTTGTATCCTGGTTCGGCGGGGTCTGGTTTCATCCCTGCCAAATAATTGTATAAATAAACGAGGCCACCACCAAACATGGGGTGATTATGCGATCCTTCTTCAGACCACTTTTCACGGGTGGTAGTTGACCCAAGTTTTAACCAATGGCCAAAACTAGGTTCATCTGTTTTGTTCAAGGCCTCATATGCCAAATGATTTAAACCGTTTTCTGCCAAAACCTCAAAGAAATATCGCGTTCCAAAAATACCAGTATCAAAATGCCCCTTGTTCATTTTTATATTCGATACCAAAGTTTCCTTTACGTCTTTATAATGTTTTTCAGGAACCCCCATTTTTAATGCAAAAATATTTCCGCCCCCTGCGCCATAGGTTTTTTCCGTTTCACTGTAAAATACCTTATGAAAAGCCCTTTGTGTTACATTGGCCATTTTCTTATAGCGCTCGGCCTCCTGGTCATTACCCAGTACTTTTGCAGTCTTAGCTGCAATATCAAGGCACATCCAATAGTAAAAAGTATGAACCAAATCATCTCTAATTAGTTCGCCCGGAGGTACCCAATCTCCCAGATTGTACCATTTTAAAATGGCCCCGTCGGCCCCTGTTCTTTTTGAAAACATTATACCCTTGTCATCTACCCACGTTTGCATATACTTTATGTACGCCTTCATGGGTTCATAGCTATCTTGCAGCACATCCATTGATCCGTATTGCAAATAGAATTCCCAAGGCATAATACTTACGGCTGCGCCCCATGCAACACCTCCACCACAACCCGGTTGCCATGGGGCGGCATTTGGTACATACCCTGTTTTTAAGTCTTGGGCATCAAGAATGTCTTGAATCCATTTATGATAAAAATTCTTGGCGTTATATGTTTGCATTACCATAGCACATGCTACTTGCCCATCTCCGGTATACCCCGAACGTTCTCTATGTGGACAATCACTTACTATACCTCCATGCATGTTGTCTTTTTGGCTTCTTTTCCATATAGTTACTATATCAGTTAGCATCTTATTTGAACTATTGAAGGTTGCTGATTCCTCTATTTCGGTATTTACGGCTTCAGCTATAAGATGTTCTTTTTTTAATATACCTGGCCAATTTGATATTTCAATACCACTAAAAACAAACCAATTAAAACGCGGAGCGTAGGTTTCCAAACCATCACCTTTAAAGGTGTAGCTGTTATCACCAGAATAAAGATTTCCATTAAATGAGATGTCGACCTTATGTCCAGCTGGGCCTATTACATTCTGAAGTTTTACCCAACCTGATATCTCAACTCCAAAGTCTACTTTGTATTTGCCTTCAGAGATCTTCTCTATGGATACCGGGGAAATTTGTTCCGTAACCTTATCGGTATTTGCTGAATGGGCAACCAATTCTCCTTCGGGGGCTTTTCTAATAGTAGCATTGGACCACGAGCTGGTATCAATTTTGTTTGTAGACCAATTAGCTATTTCTTTTCTAGCATCATAGGTCTCACCATAATAAACCATATTCATAAGTATTGGGCTTTTTGCAACCTTCCAAGAGTTATCCGTTACGATCACATCTTCACTGCCATCGGTATAGGTTATGTGTATCTGGCATAAAAAACGTGGGGTGCCATAGCCCTCGGTCCAAAATTTGGCGGGATTATAAAAACCATTGCCAAGAATGGCTCCGACCACATTTTCACCTTGTTTTAAACCATTTTTAATATCATAGGCTAGATACATGACTTTGTATTTTGTGAAATTGTCTTCTACATTGATCAAGGAATTGGGCAAATTAGGTCTTTTACCATAATTTGTTTGGTTGGGCACCAATACATCATCACCTATTTTGGAACCATTTGCGTAAAATTCAAAGTATCCCAATCCTGTGGTATATGCCATCGCTTTTGAAATTTCCTTTTCAATTACAAACACTTTTCGAAGCAAAGGGGCAGGAGGCCCAAAATCTATAGGTCTTGTATCTGGGCCGCCTTCCGGTTTGGGGAAATGCGCCTCACCTTGCCAAGGAGCACCTATCCATTGGGCCTTCCATTCAGAGGAATCCAGTATTCCCATACTCCATTTTGCAGGCGAACTCCATTTGGACGATTGGTCTTTTTCGTTCCATATTCGTACCTGCCACCAATAATCTTGACGTGATTGCAATGCTTTTCCATTGTAGATTATTCGAGTAGATTGGTCAGATGCAACCTTTTTACTATCCCACATATCTGGGGTTTTCAATAAGGCTTCCTTGCTGGCTACCCTAACCTGCCATGCCATTTGTTTTTTTATGTCATTTTCCTTAGTAGCACTATTTGTCCATGAAAATCGAGGGTGGGTCTCATCTATAACAGCGGGATTTTTTGAATACTCTGTAGAAAGCTCTATAGGTACAACGTCCGGTATGGTTTGTTGCTTTTTAACGCAATCGGTAAGAAAAAAGATAAATATTATGGAAATTATGCATTTCATTTTCAATTGACTTTACAAAGGTTAAATAGAATGGTATTGCACTTAAAAAAGTGATTGGGGCTATCTAAACTCTAAGAGATAATACATAGTTTTATGTGTAGCTCCCTCAATATTGATTTCATTATTATCAATCACAATTTCTTCACTTCTGGTTCTACCCATATGGTCCAAGGGCTTTAGAGTTGCTTTTTGCAACCTTTTTGCGCCAATGGTAAAATCTATTCCTTCCAATAAGATAGGAGCATTGCCTAATTTGGAAAGATGGGTATTTGTTTCGTCATATTTCATCCCTGTGTTCTTTACCCTTCCGATTGTAGTTATTAAAATTTTATCAGTTTTATCCAAGCCAGCTTTTTTATCTAAACTTGTTAGCAGAACAACTGCGAATTCATTTTTGATTTTCAATGTCCATTCCCCTAATTCTAGGTTTAAACCTTTAGTAAAACCAAGAACACCTTTTGTTCCATTCGTGTTTAGTGTTATATAGCCTTTGGAATTATAATCCCAAAAGAGTTCTCCTGTTGCTGAGGTAATTGTTTTTATACCCTTTTCTTCAAACCGACTAATTGTATATGGTTGTGTTTCTTTTAAATTTTCAGTGAATGCTATGGGGATTTTGCCGGCTGCCAAAAGTTTTGATGAAATGGATCCCGTAAATTTTTTATCGTCAAAACCTTGTTCGATAAATTCGGAAAAGCCTAATTTGCCTTCACTCAAAGCAGCTAGGTTTACGTTTCTTTCAGTAAGAATAGGTCCTTCACTAATATCATTTCGGTATAGCATTGCTGCTAATGCGGGATAAAGCCCCATTTGTGAAGGGCTATTAACATTATAAACAGAATGCGATTGCACTGTGGGGGAATAGGTAGGGCTATCTAGGGCAAATGAGTAGGAAGCATCCCAACCCTGTAGCCCCATACCATAAAACGCAATGAGGGGTGAGGCTTCTGCTGTCCATTGATTTGGAATTAAACTCATCCATTCCGAAAACGCAAATGGTCGGTCCAAAACCTGTTGCATGCCAGTGCCTAATAATCCGGAACCAGGAAGGGAGACCATGGCTTCGTTATTTACAAATCCTGTGGTTAGTTGATGCCCTCCTTTTCCGCCACCAAAATAATTATGTCGATCTATAGGTCCAACAGAATAATCGGTATGCAGGTTGTACATATGTGAAATCCCAGAACCAGCTTGCCAACCACTACTTACAATAACTCCTTTATAACCGGTATTTCTTACGGCTTTTTCAAATCGTTTGTAAAATTGTAATTGTTGTTCATATAGAAATTGCATTTTATCCAATAGATGTTGTGGTATATTTTTGTTTTCTTGTATTGATTTGATATAATGGGAGCTAAACAGTTGGTGATTTGGAGTTGGGTAAACATTTTCTTTGGCGATGGATTGCCCTTCGGGCAAATCGGACCGCCATATCTGTTTCAACTTTTCATCATTTAAATACTTAATTTTAAGCCATGCGCTAAATTGTTTGCATAGTATGGCTTTATAGGTAGGAGCCTGCTCTAAAGCTCTTTCAATTGCTGACCAAAAAATATCATCTTCATTTTGAAACTCCACAAAGCTCAAGGCAGGGTCATCCGCATAGCGTAAACCAGTAAATGGGTTTCTTCTATTTAGCATATTTACAGTAAGCCCAATATTCAAATCTTGCAGATCTGGAGCAAAGTTTACTAGGGAAGAGGTACTTCCATTCAGATGCTGCCATGGGTATTTTAAATTGGCAATTTCACTGTAGGCCTCCAGGTTTGCACTATCACCTGGTTTTACTTTATGACCATATATATGCGACCAACCATAGTAAATACCATTTTCCTTTAACTTGGATTGAAAATAATCCATCTTTAGGAACTTTAAACTATCGGGTTGACTGGAATTTATACTATCGGTTGCCTCCCAAGTAAACTTATGAAAACGAACCCCGTTCACGCCCATAAAGGTGAGGGTATTTACAAATTGATCCGCTTTTTCACGGTCAACAAAAGGTGTGTTGGAACATATATTAACACCCCAAAATTTAACTTTTGTGCCATCTTCAAAGACAAAATCCCTATCCTTTATTTGGACAAAACCATGCTTGCCAGCAGGCGCATCTAGCCAATCTTTCATATTTATGATGGAATATGATGAAAAATCGGCATTGGGCTTAAAGGCGAACCAATCTGCTTGGTATTCTTTGTTAGTGTATGAAAATAAAACAAATACAACCACGACAGCGATTGCCCCATATATGTGCTTATGTAACTTATTCACTATTTTATTGATTTATAAGCTATTTGTGCAAGTCTGCAGTAATAATTTGATGCTCATTAAATCTCTTATCATCCAGTACATTGGCAATAAAATTGACGACTGCTTCTTGTTTTTTGTAAAAATGTTCGCCTGCAATAGAATGATTCCCCCCAACATAGGTCATTAAGCGACTTGTACCCCCTAATTTTTGAATGTGATTGGCTATGGCGTGGGAACCAAAAAACATAAGCCAGCCCGGAGCATTCGGATTACAGTAATGATGCGCAGCAACCCCATAGGGTACCAATGGGTCTTTGTCCCCATGAAAGACAAAAAGTGGAATATGATTTTGCGTTGTAATTAAATTTAAATCCATGATTGCACCGGCACCGGAAATGACACCCTTATATAAAAAATCGGGAGCTAATTTTGGTTCAAATAACTGCATCTGTTTTCTGTCCCAAAAGGCGGCATGTAACACTGTTTCCGCTCCTGCGCTGCTGCCGGCTATAAAGATGTTTTTAGCATCTATGTGAATTTGATCTTGTTGTTCGATTAAAAAAGCGGTAGCATGCCAAAGCTGGTTTGCAGCTATTTGTATCGCCTTAATCTTTTCAGCTAATATACCGTTACACCCAAAATCTTTATTTTCCATATACAGCGTATAATCTATACTTGCACATGCGATATTGTTCTCCACCAAATGTTTCGCCAAAAGGTGACCGCCTTTTTTACCGCCAGTACTAAACCCTCCCCCATGAACATATATTACTAAGGGAGTTTTGGCTGAATCCTTTATGGGAGGTAAAAATAAATCCAACTCCAGGCTGATGGTGTCATTTTCAAAGTAGGTGAGGGTTTCAAATTCTTGTGTACTTCCAATAGCCATTACTAAATGTAGGACAATTAGAATAACATTGCGCTTTAGGGTTGGTTTTGGGTGTTTGGTATTATACTGCATTGTTTTTTTTTGATTTAAAAGCCCATAATTTATATTGGAAACCTCAATTTTAGTTTATTAAATTACGCAATTATGGAAGGTTATTTAGCCAATCTTCCAATCTATTTACCCAGGTCTGTAGATATTTATCTCCGGATGCCAATGAATAACCATGACCGCCACTTGGATATATATGCATTTCTGCCGCTACACCTTTTTCGTTTAGAGCCTTGAAAAAGAATAAACTATTTTCAATGGGAACCGCGGTATCATCGGCAGAATGAACAATGAATGTAGGAGGCGTATTGTTTTTCACCTGAAGTTCGCTGGAATATTCCATTATTACTTCATCACTTGGGTTTTGACCTAACAAATTAAGCTTGGATCCCTCATTTGCATATGGTTCTTTCATAGTGATTACTGGATATAATAGTATCATGAAATTCGGACGCGCACTCAAACTATCAATTTCATCTTTTTTTGAAAATGATTCACGGTCAAATTGCGTACCTAGGGTAGAGGCCAAGTGCCCCCCTGCAGAAAAGCCCATAACCCCAATTTTTTCCGCATTTATATTCCATTTTTTGGCGTTGTGCCGTACTAGCCTTAAAGCACGTTGAGCATCTTGCAAAGGAGCCTCGTTGCGTTGTGCAATAGATTTTGAATTGGGCAGTCTGTATTTTAAAACAAAAGCGGCAATTCCTCTAGAGTTTAACCATTTGGCGATGTCTGTACCTTCCCAATCATAGGCCAGAACTGTGTAACCTCCACCAGGACAAATGACCACGGCTTGGCCGGTAGCGTTCCTTTTACTGGGCAAGTATACTTCAATTGTAGGTTTTTGAACCTTGGCAATTAAGAGGATATCATCAGTTTCCTCAATAATCGTTTCCATTTCATCAGATTCTTTGGTGTTAACAACACCATTTTTCCATATAGGAATAATTTCTTGGGCATAACCATAACTTGAAAGGATTAGCATTAAAATACACCATTTTTTCATTTTATCTGGGCTTTGGTTAGAGGTATAGGTATTACTTGGTATATGTGTTGATTATTAGATATTTGTGAAAATTGATAGCTAGTAGAGAGTGGATTCGGGTATATAAGCAATGGCCATTACAGTGTTGTTCGGTGTAAGTTGCAAGGTCCAAAAGCTTTATAATAACTTCCCATTGTTTTTGAAGTTCTTTTTCTGAGCAAAAAAAAAGGATGGCAGGAATTATACCCGCCATCCCTATTAAAAACAAACTAACTACATAATTAATATCCTGGGTTATTTTCTAAGATTTCGCTGTTTCTCTCTACCTCTTTCTGTGGAAGGGGAAACAATAAGTGCTTGCTCACATCAAAAAGTGAACTGGAAGAAAGGTTAGTGCTAAATTGGGCATCGTCGCCGGTCCACCCTGTTAGGTTAATGTCGCCGGCAACATGCCAACGTTTTAAATCCCACCAGCGCTGGCCCTCACCAGCCAACTCAATAAAGCGCTCATCCATGATCCATTTCATGATCGTATCAGGATTTGTTTCACTGGTGGAGTAATCAGCAGGTATTGTGCCATCATTTGTACCTGATGCCAGACCCCAATCCCTTGCTCTTTTTCGAACATTGTTAACCAGTTGAATTGCTGTAGATGGATTACCCGACTTTAAATGTGCTTCTGCTATTAAGAGGATAAGGTCGCCATATCGTAACACTCGTTCATTATTACTGGATGTATCAAAAACATTACCTTGTTGCTGGTCTAGTTCAGCTAGTGTATACTTTTGAAATAGCCTTCCACCTTCATTGTCATCAGCTCTAAGAAAGTAACTAATTCTAGGATCGGTACCAAAAGCATTAAACAACTTATCAGTTATGAGAAAACGTGTATTTGCATAATTACTAATACTGGTAGAACCTGCTACGGACATCATTCCTCTAAAAATACTTAAATCTTCAACACCCCGCCAAGGGCCATCATTCTCTAAAAAGATATTACTAAATGCACTTGGTTGCCCAGCTTGTATTTCAAATAAAGATTCTTGATTATTTTCGGTAGCTACGTCAAAATTATCCAAATATCTTGTGGATAAGGTTGCTGTAATAGCATTGAAAGTTGTGATTGCTTCAGTATAATCATTGGATCCTGAGTAGTTGGCTTTAAAAACCAACGCCTTGGTCAATAAGGCACGGGCCGAGTTTTTTGTAGCTCTACCCCTATATTCTGCACTCCAACTTTCCGGTAGAATGGCTAAGGCAGCTTTTGCATCGGTAATGACTTGTTCCAAAACTTCAAGATGGTCACTTTTTGGCGTATTTGCTTCATCTGCGTTTAGAAATCTTTGAGTAACAATAGGTACATTGCCATAGATGTTGAAAAGATTATAGTACGCATAGCTCCTTAAAAACAGCGCTTCCCCTTCCATGTAGGGTATCTCATCAGCCCCATCGTAAGCAGAAAAATCTACACTATTAACCTTGTCAATAATTACATTCGACTTGGAAATCATTTCATAGGTTTTGTCGAAAATCCATTCAACCCGAATATTATCAGGTCTTAATGTTCCGTCAAACAACTCTTCAGCGGTGCGTGAACCATTTGTTTCTGTAAGGTCATCACCAGGTAGTAACCAAAGGCTATTGGCCCAATTTCCATTATCCCCGGCATTGTAATGGTAATAATCATACAGCTTGGCGTATATCCCAAAAGTTATTTTTCTAAACTGGGTTACATCTGCAAAGTAATTTGCTTCAGTGTTTTTTAAGGGGGGGGCATCAACTCTATCTTTATCACAACCAGTAATAATAAGTATTAGAGCGCAAACGGATACTATAAATATTGTTTTCATTTTTATATTTTTAAAATTAAAATGACACTTTTAAACCCATCATAAAGGATTTGGGCAGTGGGAAATTATCGTTGGTAGGATCAATACCCCTCCAATCGTAGATGTAAATGTTATTTTGACCACTCACATAAATACGGAATGAACTAACAGGGTCTTTTAGCTTTCTTAAAAATGCACCTGGTACCGTATAACCTAACTGCCAATTATTCAATCTAAAAAAAGCGGCACTTTCAACGTACCTATCCGAGAATCTATTGTTTCCAGCAGGGTCGCCAACTACTGCTCTGGGCATGGTGCTGGTTGTGTTGGATGGTGTCCATCTATCCAATACAGAAATATTATAATTTGGTCCAGCACCTGACATACCCTCTTGTACCGCTCTATTATAATTGTACTTGTCAACATCGCCTTCACCATAAAAATTAAGTGATAAGTCAAAACCTTTGTACCCAGCATTTAAATTAAGGCCATAGGTGTAAGCAGGAATTGTATTGCCAATTTCTGTTTGGTCATTGGAATTAATTTGGCCATCAGGGATAGAACTATAAAATGGTTCTTCTTCGGTAGGATCACCCTGGACATCTTGAAAATACAAATCTCCTGGTGCTACAAAACTAACATCTTGGACTCCTGAATCAGGAGTGGCCGCATAAAAGGCGTCAATCTCTGATTGCGTCTGAAAGATGCCACCAACTTTATAACCCCATATATGCCCCAACGATCGGCCTTTTTCTACTCTATACGTACGTTGAAACTGATTTTGTGAGTACAACGGCTGATCATTGTATAATTTTGTTACTTCATTTTCAAGAAAACTTACGTTTGCCGTAACACCATAGGTAAAATTCCCTATGTTGTCATTGTATCCAATTTGTAAATCGACCCCTCTGTTCTCAAGCTCTCCAACATTTAGAATTGGATCATTTGTACCTACACTTAAAGGTAAATTAACCGTTTGTTGTATACCTCTTTGGGTACGGTTATAAATTTCCATAGTCATATTAAATTTGTAATCAAAAAGTGTGGCATCAAATCCAAAATAGGTGGTTTCGGCCACTTCCCATTCCAAAGCTTCATTTGGAAAATCATTTAAACTGCCAGCTGTATAATAAGTACCTAAACCATTTCCATCTCCCGATCCTAAACGAACTGAACCTCCACCACCATTAACTCCAGATAGGTATGCGTATTTCCCAACTGCTGCTTCATCATTACCTGCTTCTCCATAACCGCCACGTAGTTTTAGGTCATTTATAAAGCTTACGTTTTTCATAAAGGATTCGCTACTAACTCTCCAAGCACCTGAAAGAGAATAGAAACTACCCCAACGATAATCTGGTGCCAAACCAGAACTAGCATCTCTTCTAAAAGAACCATCTAAATAGTACCGGTCAGAAAAACTATAACTCAAACGCCCTACATAGCCAAACCAATCTCTTTCATTCCACCCAGCGAATGAACTATTATTATTGAGATCATTTCCGTAAGAAATTCTATCCAAATTTCTTATGTCTTCAATATTATCGCCAGATAAATCCCTATTGTGTGAACGTTGAAATTGATCTTGTAGCGCAGTGGTCAATACAAATCTGTGATCTCCAAAACTTCTTTCATAAACAGCACTAATATCGAACTGATAATTATAAAAATAATTGTTCCTTGACCCCCAGCTACCTAAACTGTTTGGAGCATTGGGAGAATCCTCTTTAGGATCTAAACCTGAAGGATTAAAAATATTGGTTCTATAGGTCCTTGTGTTATTACGATCTTGGGAAACATAGTCCAAATTAAGACTTGTACGCAAGGTTAACCCCTCTACCGGATATACTTCTACATATCCCTGACCAATTTGTCTCGAATTTTCAAAAATACTACGATTCAAATCAGCAAAAGCTAAAACATTTCGCTGACTACCTTGTCCATAAATTTTAGCGGGTTCCCAGCCATCGCTAGGGGGATCTAATACCTCGGCAAAACCAAACTCATTCGTAGAATCCAATAGTGGCTGCCAAGGGGCTGCTGTTGCTATTGAACCTATACCTGCTTCCTCGGTATCTTGTTCTTGATATGCATATTTATAATTAAGGCCTACTTTAAGCCAATTTTTAATTTTGGAATTGATATTAAAGGAAGCCCTGTAGGTCCTTAGTTCATTTCCTCTTAAGTTACTTTCTATATTGTCATATCCAATTCCGAGATAATAATCAGTATTTTCATTGGCTCCGGACACTTTTACAGAATACGATTCGGTAATGGCATTTCTTTTAACAAGATCGTCTTGCCAATCATAGGTCGTATTATCACTTATGTAATAGGGACTCTCGGGATCAAATTGTGGTGAAAAGGAGATTCGCCTCGTAACATCATTGGCGGCATCCCTACCATATAATTGATTTTCAATAGTTATATTGGGGTTTCGGTTGTTTGCATACATTTCTTGTGCCAAGTCCTTGTACTGCTGGGTGTTGAGCATATCAAACCTACCTATATTTTGAAAACCATAATGGCTGGAGTATTCTATTTTGGCTCCGCCCAATTTGCCCTTTTTAGTGGTAATAAGAACCACCCCATTAGCACCTCTACTACCATAGATGGCAGCAGAAGAAGCATCCTTTAATACCGATATGGATTCAATATCATCCGGATTGATCATTGTGAAAAGGTTAGGTGGCGGTTGGTTGCCACTTCTACCTATTAGGTCCAAATTACTGGCCGTGGGCGGGGTTATGATTTGACCATCTATCACATACAGAGGTTGGGCATTACCTTGCCAACTACCAATACCTCGTACGTAAATTTCTGGCTGCGAATTGGGATCACCACTGGAATTAATTACTCGAACACCAGTAGTATTGCCCTGTAACGCAAACTGAGGCGATGCGAAGGCAGTTTTTTCCAATTCCGCACTTGAAACAACGGATACCGATCCTGTTAGGTCTTTCTTTAATTTAGACCCAAACCCTATTACAACAACTTCCTCTAGTGTGGAAGCCGACTCCTCTAATGTTATATTTATGGTACCTTGTTCTTGCACCGAAATTTCTTGAGTATGATAACCTAAATATGAGAAAACAAGTATTGCATCTGAACTTGAAACATTAATGGAATAATCTCCATCAAAGTCGGACATGGTTCCATTGGTCGTTCTTTTTTCTATGATGTTCACCCCTGCCAATGGTACCCCATCATTGTCGGTAATTGTTCCTCTAATAGGTTGTTGTACAATTTTAGTTTCGGGCCGGACGGGTTTTTCCTTTAAGAAAATTGTACCGGTTTCGGTAAAACTAAAATCGAAATTGGTTAGTATAGCGCATTTACCCAAAAGATCGCCCACTTTCATACGCCCTTTCCTTACCTCAATCTTTGGAGTGTTTTTAAATAAATCCGATTTGTAAATGAAAGTGTAATCGGTCTGCTTTTTTACAATTTCAAATACTTCCTCAATAGAATATTTTCCGTTACTATCAAATGTGATTATTTTGTTTTGGGAAAAGCCCTTTTCGGGGTTTACTCCCAATGATATAACTGAAAATAAAAAGATAAAGATTTTCATGATTGTGATCAGGGGTCTAAATACCAAAGAAATTGGTACCCCGTTTGGTTTGGTTTTCATAAATTTGAATGTTAGTTAATGTTAATTAATTAATGTTTCGGGGATGGAGGTTCAAATTGTCCAAATTCAGACTCCATTCCCTTTTTTTTTAAAAGAGTTACTTCATAGTTATCGTTTTTTGGTTAATGCTATAGGTCACTTCATTGGTACTTTCTATACTTTTCAATATTTCATTAATATCCTGTACCTTTTTAAATACACCGGTAAAGGTTATTTGTTTGATATCCTCACGGGCAAATATCACCTCAATATCGTACCAGCGGGATAATACTTTGGTAATATCTTCCAAGGATTTATTTTTAAAACTAAAAAAGCCCGTTTTCCAGGAGACCTCATTATATACATCTACCGGATTAATGGATATTTGTTTGTTTTCAATATTTAGAATTGCTTGTTGCCCGGGTAATAAATGGTTGGATGTTATACCGTTTTCAAGTGCAACCTTTCCTTCAACCAAAGTGGTAGCAATTATTTCTTCTTCCTGATATGCCTTGATATTGAACTCTGTGCCCAAAACATTAATTCTCTGTTCCCGATGTTCCACTATGAATTCCGAACCCTTGTGTTCCGAACTGGGGGTTACATCAAAATACGCTTCGCCATATACCAGTTCAACTTGTCTGGGTGCATTCTCCTTAAAGGTTTTTGGGTATTTTAATTTGGAATCTGAATTTAACCATACTTGGGTGCCATCGGCCAATACAATATAGAACTGTCCACCTCTTGGAATAGTCAATATGTTATAGATGGTGGTACTAATCTTGGCATCGGAGGCATTTTTGTAGACCAGTTGGGATCCATTGCTGAAAATGTTTGGTGTTTTATATTCTTTTCCTTTTTCCAATACCACATTGGAGCCATCTTCCAAGGTTAAAATGGCCCTATCCGTACCTGCCAAAATCGAATTTTGATCAAGCATGGGAGTAATGTTCACTTTTGGGTTGTTTGGCCTGTTATCCAACACAAACAAAATAGATCCCACCACCAATATGGCTGCAATGGCAGCTGCAATTTTAAAGTTTCCCTTGCTTTTTCTTTTGGGGTTGATCCTAGTGGAGATGGCATCCCAACCGGATTTAATGTCAACAATGGATTTTCCCTTCAATCGATTCTCCTGAACTCTTTTGAAAAATAATCGATGTTCCTCAGATTCATTATACCATTTGTTGAAAATGGCCATCTCCTCTTCATTAAGTTCCTCGTTAATTTTCTTTAAAATAAGTTTAAATTCCATCAATCCAATTTAGTTTACCTTATAACTATGACAATCAAATAACTAAAATGGGTGACAAAATAATCGTAAATCCTTAGTATTATGTGAAAAAAATGTTTTAGATGTAAAAAAAGGTAGTGTTTAATACAATACTGATAAAATGATAGCAATTGAAATTACCAGTTCGCCAAATTTTGCTTTGGCTCTTTTTAATTGTGTTTTAATGGTATTAACAGAAACTCCGAGCTCTTCTGCTATTTCAGAATATTTATAATTATTGGCAAAGCGCAATTTAACAATGGTACGCATTTTAGTGGGTAAGCTTTCCAGCACTTTAAGCATTAATGCAAGTTCCAAATTTTGTTCTTCTTGATGGAAGTAGTCCGGGTTGTAATCCGTTTCCAGCATGACCTGCATTTCCATAATATTGGCTGTGTCGGTAATTTTATTGGCCTTTAAAATATTCAAGCACCTATTGCGCACCATGGCATAGGTGTATCCTTTGAGGGTAGTTTGGATATTAATTTTATCTGCATTTTCCCATAAATAAATAAAAACATCCTGTACAACATCCTCACTTGAACTTTGGTGGAAGAGGTGTTTGATGGCGTAGTTGACCAAATCGGCATACCAATCCTCAAACAGCCGTTTAAAAACGAAGTGATTTTTGTTCTGTAATTCCCGTAAGATAGAAGCTGAGTCCAAATTATATTGCATTTAGTGTGCCCAAACCAAAAAAAGATATTGCATATAGTGAAAACAGTAATTAAATCAATAGCTATGTTTGGGAAAGTAATGGGATTCTTCCAAAAAATCCAATCGTTTGTCCCCATGTCCAAAATTTTTTTACTGTAGAAAAATAATTCACCAAATAATCAAATTACGGCGCTACAATTTAGGTAAAATTATTAATCAAATGCGAATAATGCAAAATATCTTAAAATTCAAGATTAAATATGCAAAATAATCTACTGAATGTTGAGCTATAAATCCTTTCAATGTAAGTTTTATACTTGTGCATTCCTACAGGAACGGTTCCATAGCGGAGTTTTCAATATTATATGGGGGGGTGCAGAATCAAGGCCATAATATGAATTATAATAATCACCTAAAAGTATTCGATTCGTCCTAATTGTCAATGCATTGGTTATGAGTGTTTTTTAATGATGAGCCTGTTTTTATTTATTACTGGTGAAGTAGGGTACGGGTGTAAATTTTTATTTAGTGGGAAACAAATTGCGGTATAGGTGAATTGAAATGATATTGCCTTTTTTTTGTTCGAAACCGATATCAAATCATAAATTAGTTTTAGCTTTGTGGCATAAATGGGGTGCTTGCCATTCAAGGCAGGCTGAGATGATACCCAGGAGTTTTGGCTCCGAACCTGATCCGGATAATGCCGGCGTAGGGATTTCAGTTCGATGTTGCACTCTTGCATGTCGCTACTATCTTCATCTTCCCATTTCATAAATAAAAGAGAATTGATGGAGAATTTTTTTACACAGCTTACATGGTTGCAGGCTTTAGGAACAGTACTTGGTGTTGCCCAGGTGTTGTTGGCCCGGAATAATAATATCCACAACTATTTATTTGGAATTGTTTCCATTCTGATAGGCATTTGGGTATTGTACCAAACAAAACTGTATGCCGATATATTACTCCATCTGTATTATTTGTTTATGAGTATTTACGGCTGGCTTTATTGGAAATATGGGAGAAGCAAGGAAGAAACGCCAATTACCTATTCGGACAAGGCAGAACAAATAAAGGCCATTGGCATTGTAATCGCCTGTTTTGCACTAATGGTCCACTGGTTAAGGAATTATACCAATTCGGATGTACCTATCTGGGATGCGGCTGTAAGTGCCTTTGCCTGGGCGGGGATGTGGTTGATGGCCAAAAGGAAGATGGAGAATTGGATCTATTTGAATATAAGCAATCTTATTTCAATTCCTTTGCTTTTTTACAAAGAGCTGTACATTTATGCCGGGCTGACTATTTTTTTGTTCATAGTGGGAACCTCGGGATATTTTAAATGGAGGGAATTAATTAATAAAGACACCAGTGGAGAACCTGTTAAAGCTTAGAAAATTATATGAGGGAGCCAATGTTTTTCCACAAGAAATTTTGAATTGGATCGATGATGGGAACCTCTGGAACCTTTGGGTTCCCAAGGCCTTTGGCGGATTGGAATTATCCCTTTCGGAGGGATTGGCCAGGCTAAAGGAATTGGCCAAGATGGATGCCAGCCTGGGATGGACCATTACCCTCTGTAGTGGAGCCAATTATTTTATAGGCAATTTACAGCCAAGCAAGGCTCGTGAAATTTTTAAGGGTAAGGACTTCAATCCATGCTTGGGTGGAAGTGGAGGGGTATTTGGTACAGCTGAGATTGTTGATGATCATTACAGGATTTCAGGACAATGGCGCTATGCCACAGGTGCTCCCTACCTTACACATTTTACGTTAAACGCGGAAATTGTGGAAAATGGAATCCAATTACGGAATAATGATGGGTCGCCAAGAGTGCAATCGTTTGTGATTCCGAAAGAAGCAGTGCAGATTATTCCGGACTGGAATACTATGGGCCTTAAGGCTACTGCCACCCATTCTTTTGCAGTTGATACATATAGGGCCCATAAGAGTTGTAGTTTTAGTTATAATGATTGTTACCTGCCTCATCCTATTTTTAAGATTCCCTTTGCTCTGTTTGCTGATTTAACACTATGGGTCAATTATATTGGTATTGCCAAAAACTTATTGGAAGAAGCCAGTACGGTTATAGTGAAAGGGAGGTTGCAAGCTTTGGAGGATACGATCCTCGAGTCGGATTATAAACTATTCCTTTACGCTTCTCAAATAGAGAAAACAATCAATGCTGAAAAGGTATTTGAAGTGCACTATACGGAAGAAATTCACCATGCAGCTGTAATATCCGTGAAAGAAATCTCACGGAATATCATAGAAGTATATCCCAGTTTAGGAGTAAAGGCGAGCACAATGGGCAACAGGTTAAACCAAATATTCTGTGATTATTTTACGGCGACCCAACACCATATTTTTACAAGGAAATGAACTGTTTGAAAAGCTCGCATAATGTTCCGAAGTTGGTATTTTATTTTTGGACCAAAAAAGAAACTAGGCAGATAATTGTTTTGTCTAATTTTTTTGGAGGGCTACCAATTCTTCCAAGACATCCTGTGCCTCTGCATATTTTTTGTCGCTTTCAGACCGATTAATGCTAGAAAGTGTATGCCACTCTTTCATAAGACCGTTGTATTTTATTTGAAGTTTCTCTTCCGTGGATTTGTTTCTAAATATTCCGAACATGACTAATTTTTTAAGTGTTGAGTAATTTTGGAACTCATGGGTTTGGTATTGGAATAGAAATAATCTATCAAATTACCCTTTTCGTCCACGAGATATTTTTGGAAATTCCATTTTACAGTTGAATTTTTATGGCCATTCATGGTTTTGTCTGTAAGCCACCTGTACAAAGGATGTTGGTCTTTCCCTTTAACATTGATTTTTTCGGTCATCAGGAAATTTGCCCCATAATTAACTTCACAGAATTTTTCAATGTCTGCAGCCTTACCTGGATCTTGACCTCCAAATTGATTACAGGGCAAGCCAATAACCACTATTTGGTTTTTATGAGTTTCATGGAGTTCCTGCAATTGCTTGTACTGGGGGGTAAAACCGCATTTTGAGGCCACATTTACTAAGAGGATGTATTTGCCCTCAAAGTCTTTCATATTAATGGGCGTACCACTTAAGTTATTAATTTTGATGTCATAAATTGATGGCAAATGCGTCTTTTCCTTGGGTTTGGAACTAGTGAATAAGGTTTCGGCAAATATTTTGAAGGGATTCATGCATTAAATTTTAAAGGTTACTATGCCATAGTCCATTTCAAATATTTGTCCAGAGATGGAGGATGCCTTTCCCGATAATAAAAATTCCGCCATTTCTGCTACTTCCTTGGGGTTTAGAAATTTCTTTAAAGGATGGCGCTCTTTAATATTTTCGATCATTTTTTCATTGCGCAGAAGTTTCGACGCCAATTGGGTATCCGTAACTGTGGGAGCAATGGCGTTAATACGGATATTGGGTGCCAATTCCGCTCCAAGGGACTTTACCAAACCTTCTACCCCGGATTTGGCCGTTGCAATACTGGCATGATAGGGCATGCCCAATTTGGCGGCAACTGTGCTAAAGAGTAAAATTGAGGGCCGTTCGCTCCGTTTTAATACCTCCAAATACTTCTGAATGGCCTTGACCGCACCAACAACATTTATTTCAAAGTCTTCCCGAAAGTCTTCCAAACTTAACCGTGCTATTGGTTTTAAATTGATGCTTCCTGGACAGTATACCAAGGCATCCATGTTGGTAATTTCCGGTAAATCGTCGCTCAGGATATCAACATTATAATGAGTTAAGTTGGCATGGTGCTGTTCTGGGACCGATCTACTAAGGTTGATCACTCTATGGGAATCCAATAAAGTTTTAACAATAGCCTTGCCTATGCCTTTACTACCGCCAATTATAACTACTGTTTTCATGTTAGGTATGTCTTATACTTGGCTCACCAAGTTTCGGCCTTTTAACCTTTTTTCCACTTTACGTTTTATAGCGGTTAGGCGTTTCATGATGTCCATAATACTGTCATCCTTCTTGCTTTTATAAATTTCATTCAGGCCTAGTATCAAGGCTTTTGCTTTTCTCGAAATTTCAATTCTGTCGCTAGTGGAAAGCGATTTTAGTTTTCTTTGTTCAAATTCCAATGCTTCGTTTATGATGTCCATAATTTTAGTCTTTAATGTAGTTTTGTAATTCTGTTATTTTTGATGTTGTATTGAATTTTCCTCCATAATAGGAGGTTACCGTCGTGGAGGATTCGTCCTTAATGCCCCTGGAGGAAACACATAGATGTTTGGCGTCAATAATGACGGCCACGTCCTCCGTACCCAAAATAGTTTTTAGATCCTCCGCAATTTGGTTGGTTAGACGTTCCTGAACTTGGGGCCTTTTGGCATAATATTGTACAATTCTGTTCAACTTGGACAAGCCTATTACTTTACCAGTGGAAATATAGGCTACATGTGCTTTCCCTATAATTGGTACAAAATGGTGTTCGCAGTTGGAATAGAAGGTAATGTTCTTCTCTACCAACATTTGATTGTATTGATATTTGTTGTCGAATAAAGCGATCTTTGGCCTGTTCTTTGGATTTATTCCAGAAAAAATTTCATCGATATACATCTTGGCAACACGTTCTGGTGTGCCCTTTAAGGAATCGTCAGTTAGGTCCATCCCCATAACGTCCATAATTTCCTGAAACAATAGGGCAATACGTTGTTTTTTCTCCGTATCCGAAAGTTCAAATGCATTTGCTTTCAATGGTGTATCCAAACCGGTATATAGATGGTCGTCGCCAATATCAGCAAGGGTAAAACCATTTAATTTATGGCCATTTATTTTATTTGGGGTTACAGTTTTTGTGTTCATTTTATCTTTTTATTGTGCTGTACCTATGTACGCTTCCCATAAGTCAAAGCACCGTTAGCGTTTTGTAATTGCGTTTTGTGTAATCTGGTTTTGTCCAGAACATTTAAAGTGTCCTTGAGCTGGTGTTCTTAATTTTTGGTGTGTGATGGCGCGGACTTCAGCAACTTGATGCCAAGTTTTAAAGCCATTTGGAGTCATTTCCAGGCCCATGGGATTAACCACTTCTTGCCCAAAGATTGAAAACTGATAGGTTATGGCTTCAAAAGGTGTTCTTTTTATCCAGGCCATTCCAATTATACGGTCAATATCCCCTTTGCTCAAACTCCTTTAAAATTTAAAAAATCATATTTGGATTCATATCCTGCTTTTTGTTTCAACAACTTATGTAGGAAAGATTTACTTTTTTCAAAGGCTACATCCCTTCTGAACCGAATAAATCGCCCTTGGGAATATAGACTACTACAGTCGTTGTTGTAAATTATCAGTTGGTAATATGGAATAACCCATGTGAAATTGGTAAGACCTTTAAAGATTCCCACCAGTATTCCTAAAGGCCGCAATTCAATATTGGCGTAAGTAGCGTCAAAGGAGCTATTGAGAAAATCTTTCATATTGGCGCTGTATTCCTCTATAATCATTCTATTGGAAACAGTCCCTTTCATCCTTATGGATTTTATAAGGTTGAATGGTTTCCCAACCAGATCATTTATAAGTAGGGAAATATCTTTGTTACTATGTGAAGTTTCTAAAATCATCTTACCGTTGCACTCTTCTCAAAGTTACAAAATGTTTAATGGATTTTAAAATTAGTTAAACAGAATTTGATTCTATTTTTCTATTATACTATAAGCTATGGTTATGGAAAACTCTATTTGGAAACCAGTTTATTGATCAAGCCATTGAAAATAAGACCATGAAAGGGGTAGACGCTGTACCAGTACAAACGGCCAGCAATTCCACGGGGCCTAAAGGTTGCGGTCTGTTTAAGAAGTCCATTCTCAATTCTAAATTCGAGCCACGCCTCTCCCGGAAGCTTCATTTCTGCATATAGTAATAATTTTTTTTCTTTCTTATCACTGAAAATTACCCGCCAAAAATCCAAAGCATCACCGGCATCCAATTCTGAAATATGGGTTCTTCCCCTACGTAGACCGATACCCCCTGCCAATTTGTCCAGATATCCCCTTATTTTCCAGAGAAAATTTCCATAGTACCAGCCCGTGGTACCTCCGATAGACCAAATTTTGTTAATCGTGTCCTCCTCATTTTGGATTTTACGTTCTTTATAATCCTTAAAACATCCGTATATGGGAACATTAATGTATTTGTGAAGGTTATTCTTTAGTCGGCCACTGCTAATCATGGAATCTTTCCAGCTAGACACAATACTGTTCTGTTCAATTTTTTCGAAAGCCAATTGCACCGCCTCTTTATATGTTATAGGGTGCACGTCCAGGAGTTGATTGATATTACTGGATTTTCCAACGATTTGCACGCCCATGCTATCCACTAAGGTAGTTGCCAATTTGTAGGAGGTAGAGGTTACAAAGTAAAGCCAATAGGAAGAAAGTTTTGGGGTCATGACCGGTACGGTTAAAATATACCGTTTTAACCCCCGGATTTCTGCAAATTTTAAGAGCATTTGCTTATAGGTCAAAATTTCTGGCCCAAAAATGTCAAATGAGGTGTTGTAAAGATCTTTCCTTGCTTTTGCTTTTGATAAAAAGGCCAAAACATCCCTTACTGCCAGGGGTTGGGTTTTGGTGTTGAGCCATTTCGGAGCTACCATTACGGGGAGTTTCTCCACAAGATCCCTAATGATCTCAAAAGATGAACTTCCCGATCCCACAATGATACCTGCCTTAAAAACGGTGAGTGCGTACGAATCCGAAGCTAAAATTTCCTCCACATTTTTTCTGGACTGTAAATGTTTGGAAAGTTGTTCCTCATTTGTAATACCGCTTAAATAAATTACTTGTTTTAAGTTGGTAGTGGAAAAATAGTTTTTGAAATTGGCCGCACAGGCCGCTTCCAAACGCTCAAAATTGTTCGAAGAATTGGACATGGAGTGTATTAAATAGTACGCCACATCAATATCTTTGGGGATATATTTTAAAGTTTCCGGTTTTAAAAAATCGGCCTCTACAATACTGATATTATCATCCTCTAGGTAGGTTTTGTCGGCTCTTAATGTATCGCGTACAACACAGACCACCTGATGCCCTTCGTTGGTTAAAACGGGAATCAATCTTTTGCCGATATACCCTGTGGCTCCTGTTACGAGAATCTTCATTTTTTATATTATATGGGATACACTGTTCAACCTATTCGAAACATTAATATTTATTAAAGTTGTTGATCTTAATGTTGCTGGCTTTTAAATCGAACATAAGGTTATATAGTCCAAAAAAGGTCCTATTAATATAGATGAAATGTTTGGATCCCCTATTGCCGTTCATTTTACGCAGTTCCGTACTCTTTGAGTAGCGCTGTCCCAATTCCGTGATTTTACCGAAGAACCCACTATCTGAAAAATCGAAGGTTTCTGCCTGAAACGGCTGGGTGAAAAGGCTCAACAAATCATGGAACATTGCAGTGAAGAATTCCGTTTCCTCTTTTGAATCGTCTTTACGTAAAATTTCCAGTTCGTATAATTTGCTCACAAAAAAATTATGGTCCCTAATATTTTCCGGTTTCGCCAGTTCAAAATAAGGGACATAAAATTCCTCGGGAATAATTTTCATACAACCGAAATCGAGTGCAATCAATTTACCTTCCCTGGATACCAAGAAATTTCCAGGATGTGGGTCGGCATGAACTTTTTTCAGTCTGTGAATCTGAAACATATAAAAATCCCAAAGGGCCTGTCCCAATGTATTGGCCTTATCCTGATCGGTGTTATAGCCCGTAAACTCAGAAAGATGTTCTCCTTGCATGTAGTCCATGGTAAGAATTCGGTCGGAGGACAATTCTTCGTAATATTGGGGAAACAAAAGGTTGTGAATTCCTGAGCAGGCTTCGGCAATTTCCTTGCTTTGTTCCATTTCCAATACATAATCTGTTTCCTCTAGTAACTTTCCTTCAACTTCCTTGAAGTACTTGTCCGAATCTTTGCCTTTTATGTTAAACATTTTTATCGCAATGGGCTTAACTAGGGCAAGGTCGGAGGCTATACTATCGGCAACTCCTGGATATTGGATTTTCACAGCAAGTTTTTTCCCATCTTTTACTGCCTCATGGACTTGACCAATACTGGCAGCGTTTACTGAAGTTGTGTTGAAGGAATCAAATAGTTCATTGGGCAGTTTGCCAAAATAATTTTTAAATGTCTTGATTACCAAGGGAGGTGATAATGGGGGGACGGAAAACTGCGCCAAGGAAAATTTCTCCACATATGCTTGGGGCAAGATGCTTTTTTCCATACTTAACATTTGGGCAACTTTTAGAGCACTTCCTTTGAGCTGTTTTAGGCTGTCATAAATATCTTCGGCATTGTTCTCGTTAAGTCTTGTTCTTGCCTGAAGCTCGGTTTTTGTAAGTTTATCACCATAGTACTTCAGGTAATTTACCCCAACCCTGGCACCCGTGGACACCAATTTTGTGGCACGATGTATTTTTGAAACAGGTATATTGTCTATGGTTTTCATCTATCAATTTTTAGTTCTTGTGCATTCTTTCCTTGAAAAGAAATTTTCCAAAGTCGACCACACTTTTAAGTGGGGTAATGTTCAAAATATCAAAACTAGTATTGACGGATTTTTCTATAAAAATATCGGTCTTTTCAAAAGAAGCTGAGGTATCTTCCATCCAGAATTTAAGGGTCAATAACAATTGTAGCCAGGCCGATTCCTGTAGGGCCCGGCGTTGGATTTTATCTATTTGCTCCTGTTTTAGGTCAAGAGTCTCTATATTGAGACCCTCAACGAAGGAGACAAAGCTCTTTTTTAGCTCCGATAATAGGGCTAAACTTTTAAGACTGTTTTTATGCTGCTGCAAGGCATAAACCACATAACTTCGGTTGGCTGTCAAATTTTCGAAAAAGGTGAAGTAAAAACTCAATAGTTTATTACGCGCATCGAAAGATTTATAATCATCGCTTTTCAGCAAGACAGAAATAGTGTTGTTGAAAATAGCTTTAAATACATGTTTTTCAACAGCCTCAAAAGAACCAAAAAATTTATAAAATTCCGATTCTTCAAAATTGTTGGCTTTGGCGAAAGCGTTGACCGACTTTGGATTTTCATTATGTTCCAGGACAAAATCCATGTAGGATGCAATTATGTCGTTTTCTGAAATAGTTTTCTTTTTTACCATGACTTTGAATTGTAGGGCACAAGGTACAAAATGTTTAACCTTTTTATTGAAATATTAAACAAACTTTAACTTGAATTTAGGGCGAAGAGCTTGCAGAAACCTTTAAAAGGCCAATTGTATTCCTTTATTACCCGTTTAAAGCGTTTTACCAATAGGAAATAGGTTCACATCCCTTTATGGCGATTAGGAGGGGTGACACCTCTTCGTTAAGGGGTTGTACATCAATAAAGGAGGTCAGCAACAGATGCAGCTTCTAAGTGGAATTTCAATGCTCATACGTTTGTCTGCCTCATCGGCAGACTGCCTCACCTAGGGTAACTGACTTAAACCTTGGGGTATCAAAGGCTTTGGACCAAATGATCTATCTTGGAAAAGGCAACTATGGATTTAGGCAAATCTTTTTGATTTATGTCTTGGAGCATTTTTCCCGATATCCAAAGCTCTGAAGTAGTATCCTTTAGCAGCAAGTCGTAAAAATCCTTAAGATAGGCCATAATATTCTCCCTGTGCGGTTGTACCGTAAAATAGGAAACAAATACAATATTGTTGTATAAGGGTAATAAATCCTTTAAACAGGGTATGGGGATGCTTTGTCCAAGAAATATGGCATGGTAGCCTTTGGACAGGATTTCATAATTCAGGAACATTAATCCCAACTCGTGAATTTCATTATCGGGAAGGTATAGCACAAAATTCTTGGAGGAATTAGTGGGCGTACTGAATTGCAACTTTTCCGTATTTACCAAAATCTTTTGTTTGATCAGGGCGCAAATAAAATGTTCATGGGAGGGTGTTATGGTATCGGTTTGCCATAACAGTCCTACTTCATTTAAAAAAGGGATAAAATCGTCATAGAAGATCTCCCTAAACGACTTTTCCTTTAAAAGCCCATTATAGGTTTTGGAGAATAAGGCCTGGTCAAAATTCATCATGGCCATTTTAAAGGAATTTAAAACATGTCCGTTATTGCTTTGATCGGAAACCAAATTTCTTACTACGCCGGGAATTTTATCCTCCCCCAACTGAGAAATCTTGGAAATTTTATAACCGTTATTGTAAAGGAATGTAACATTAAGAAGTTTTTGCAGGTTCTCTATATCATAGCATCTAATGTTGGTATCTGTTCTGTTAGGTTGAAACAGATTGTAGCGTTTTTCCCATATTCTAATGGTATGGGCCTTAATTCCTGAGAGATTTTCAAGGTCCTTTATGCTAAAATTACTTTTAACGTTGTTCATTTATTTTAAAAAAAGATTAAACAAAAATATGGTTTTTATGATTCATTTCAAAGTTTTGTTCGAGGCTTAATATGCCAGTATGTTGGTGTGCCTAGCCATTTATAGGTTGTGTAAGAAAATGGAATACCTTGAAAATACAGGATTTTCAATATTTGCCATAGCAATGGCAAATCGTATCTTTATAGCTGAACAAATAAGAATTGAAATCATACAGCCAACTCATTTATAATAATCTTAGGGAACTGCTCTACTTTTTAAAAAGTACTAATTTCTCCAAGGCCATTCTGATTGCCATAGCTGTTACGGTACCTATTTTACTTTCCATTAAGTGGGGGCATTTGGAAATTGGATTGGCCCTTTGCTTTGGGGCTTTTTGGAGTTCACCTAGTGATGTGAGCGGTAATTTTCGACACAAAAAGTTTGGGATCCTATTTTCTGCGGTCCTGGTTATGGTGGTAAGTTTCATTGCAGGTTATTTGAAATTAGAAACTAGATTACTTATTCCCGTTTTGGGATTGTTAACATTTGCTATCGCTTTTATTTCCGTGTATGGGTTTAGGGCCTCCCTTATTAGTTTTTCCGGCTTACTGGCCTTGGTATTGAGCTTTGCCCACGAATCCCAGGAACTCGAAATTTATGAATACGCGATTTTAATAGGGGTTGGGGGACTATGGTATTTGTTTTTGGCAGTGCTTTGGTACCGTATAAACCCTAAGGCGCAAACCGAAGAACTTTTTGGGGAGACCTATAGGCTTACTGCTGAATTTTTGGAAACCAGGGGGCAATTGGTTGGTCCTAAGACGGACCGATTGGAATTGCAGTCCAAATTATATGAAATACAGAGTAAGTTAATTGAGCATCATGAAACCCTAAGGGAAATATTGCTTCTTTCGAGGAAAAGTTCTGGAAGATCAAGTTATCAGGCCAAGAGGCTGTTGATCTTTGTTGAATTGATAGATATGCTCGAAACGGCGATCGCCAATCCTGTCAATTATGATAAAATGGATGCGCTTCTTGGAGATCACCCAGAGTTTATAGAGAGCTTTCAGAATTTAATATTCGAAATGGCAAGTCAACTAAGGTTAATTGCCGACATGGGAACCGACCATAATAAGTTTCCCAAAAATTCCAAATTGGCACAATGTTTTGAAAAGGTGGAAAATGAAATCACAAGTTTCAGGAACGATACGGGTGCTGGGGATTTTGAGGGGGGACTAATGCTTCAAAACCTATTTCATTATCTGGAAAAACAATTTGAGAAGCTTAAAAAGATAAAATGGCTTCTTGGAAATCCGGATATGGGTTCGGTAGATTTAATAGACCAGGCTGCTGCCAGACGCTTTATAGTTCCCCAGGATTACGATCCCAAACTATTGCTGAGTAACTTTAGTTTTAGGTCTACCATATTTAGACACTCGTTAAGGTTGTCCGTGACCGTTATGGTGGGGTATGCCCTTGGTAATTTCTTCGATTTTCAAAACCCGTATTGGATACTATTGACTATTATAGTCATAATGCGGCCCAGCTACGGCCTTACTAAATCCCGTACAAAGGATAGGATTATTGGAACACTTTTAGGTGGTGCTATTGCCACCGGTTTTGTTTTTTTAATTCAGAACCCTTATGTATTTGGGGTTTTGGGAGTGGTGTCTTTGGTCGTAGCCTTTTCAATGGTGCAAAAAAATTATAGGGCAGGGGCTACCTTTATAACACTTACCGTAGTATTCGTTTATGCCATTATCCGTCCGGACATAATAACCGTAATACAGTACAGAATATTGGATACGCTCATCGGTGCTGGCCTGTCCTTTATGGCCATGTTGTGGATTTTGCCGGCCTGGGGGTTTATGGAGATCAGGGAACAAATAGAAAATAGCGTTAAGGCCAATAGGGAGTTTCTTGCCCAAATTGCCCATTATTATGAACTAAAGGGAAAGGTGACTACCACTTATAAGATTTCCCGTAAGGAAGCTTTTGTGGAAACTTCCAACCTTAGCTCGGCCTTTCAGCGCATGGCACAAGAACCTGTATCAAAACAAAAGAATCTGGATAAAATATATGAACTGGTTGTGCTGAACCATACTTTTCTGTCATCTTTGGCATCCTTTAGCACATATATCCAGAACAACCCTACCACTGAGGCTACGTTAAAATTTAAAAAATTTATTTCTCAAATTGATAAAAACCTAGAGCAGGTACTTCTTGCTTTGGAAGGTTCAAAATTGGACCAGGCCCTTGTTGACCGTCAGAACGGTCCAAACTCCAAGGAACAGCTACCTACCTTTGTGCCACAAAGGATAGAACTTTCCTCTCCCATGGATATAAAATTGGAGCGCGAGCTTCAGGAAGCCCATTTGGTAACCGAACAATTACAATGGTTGTATTCCTTAAGTGGGAAAATGTTAAGGTTGGTCTCGAAAATTGAGTTTGACTAGTAGATCTGTAGTAACTTTTTAGGTAGTGTTGTTGGAGGTCGTATCTATAAGTAGCACGGATAGCTCCTTATTATGAGCTATAATAATCGTGGTCACCAATCCTTTTATGATCAATACTTGTAAATATTGCTTGTCCATTGCAATTTGAAGCATTTATGTATTTTTACAATTATGACATTTATGTACAATAACATCTTTAATTTATGATCAAAAGAATTATTCTTACCCCTTTCCAAAAATTCGTAAAAATTGAGAGTTTAAGTGGTGTTCTCTTGTTTAGCGCCACACTCATAGCCATGATTTGGGCCAATTCTGGGTTTAGTGAATCCTACAATTCCTTATGGCAATATAAAATAGGCATTGGTTCCGATGCGTTTCAGCTTACAAAACCCCTTTCTTTATGGATCAACGATGGGCTCATGGCCTTGTTTTTCTTTTTGATAGGATTGGAAATAAAAAGAGAATTGCTGATTGGGGAACTCAATGAATTTCGAAAGGCTATATTTCCATTGTTTGCTGCTCTCGGGGGAATGCTTTTCCCTTTGGCTCTGTTCCTTTTTTTAAATGATCGGCCCCAAACGGCACCGGGATGGGGAATCCCCATGGCAACGGATATAGCCTTTTCATTGGCCATACTTCAGCTCTTGGGAAATAGGGTTCCCTTAAGTTTAAAGATATTCCTTACGGCCTTTGCCATAGTGGACGATTTGGGCGCAGTCTTGGTTATTGCAATTTTTTATAGTGGTGGGGTTGATTGGTTTTTGATCTTGTATTCATTAATTCCCTTTCTAATACTTTCTTATCTTGGATTTAAAGGTATTTATTCCAAATATATGACTGTAATTCTTGGATTTATTATTTGGTTGCTATTTTTGAAATCGGGAATACATCCAACGATAGCAGGTGTACTTGTGGCATTTACCGTGCCAATACGGCAAAAGATCGATATGAATTATTTTAAGGAGAACCTTTCCAAAATAATTGAAGGTATTTCCCAATCCAATAACGAAAAGGTTCCGATCTTGTCCAAAGAACAAATAGGGCATATGGACGACCTTGACGATTTGACCGATAAATTTACCTCACCACTTCAGAGGTTGGAACATCGACTTCACGGCTGGGTAGCTTATTTTATTATGCCGGTTTTTGCCCTGGCCAATGCGGGAGTGGTTTTCAGTACCAATGTGGATTTTGATATCCCTTTGATGATGAATATCGCCATAGCTTTATTTCTTGGTAAATTGTTTGGGATTACATTGATGTCTTGGTTGGGGGTTAAACTCCGGTTGGCGCTATTGCCCGGTGATATGAACTTTGTTCAGGTTACTGGAATAGCTATTTTGGCAGGGGTAGGCTTTACCATGTCCATTTTTATTGCCAATCTGGCATTTTCAGATAATGCAATACTGATAGATTCGGCTAAGGTGGGTATCTTGATAGGTTCGGTTGTTTCCGGTCTGGTGGGGTATCTGGTACTAAGGTTTAGTGGTGGAAAGAAAAAGGATCAATAAGGGTTGGACTTAAATACGGTCTGAAAATGGGTCATGGTATCGGCTCCCACATGGATGCAATGTGTTTGGAGTGCAAATCTTTTTTACCTTATTTGGCTTGAAGGGTCAGTGCTTCGAGAACAATTGAACAGGCAATCCAAGTAATCCTGCATCTATTTTTTTTCGTGATTGGCGGGGTCAGTCGCAAGGCTGCGACCAAATTCAAGCTATAGCACCTTTCTTGGAGGACGGTTCCCATTCTGTGCTGATTTCTAGTAATTCTTCTAAGATTTAGCAGGAATTCCATGATCAAAATGGCCGTTGTTTGTATAAGATATTGATCACCTGATATATGTCATTTTCAAAGATCCCTGACTTATTTATTTTTAATCCCGTAAAATTAAAATTTATGATCTGTGCACCTACAGAAAACTACAAGGAATTTTATTTGGTAAGGGAAGAAGCGTGGATCGAACTTTATGTGCTGCCCGATTAGGGGAAATTGAACTTGGGATTTTATGGCGGCAGCCGCCAGTTTTTATATCGGTTAATGGATAAATAATTTAGGTAGAAATCTAAAATGACTTTTTGTACTGATTTAATGCTGAAATAATTCAAAGAATAGAAATATGCGAATTGCAGTTTTAATTATCTTGATTATTCACGGTCTTATACATTTGATCGGATTCGCCAAAGCTTTCCAATTTGGGGAGATGGCACAATTCACCAAAGCGATTTCAAGACCAATGGGCATACTTTGGTTTTTGGCAGCCATAATGTTCATTGTAACCGCTATAGGATTGTTCTTAAGAAAGGATTGGTGGCCTTTACTGGGCCTGGCAATGGTAGTTCTTTCCCAAGGCTTGATTTTTACTAGCTGGATGGATGCCAAATTTGGAACCATTGCGAATGCCATTATTTTGTGCGCAGCTATCATAGGTCAAGCAACTATACTATTTGAAAGAAGTTTTAAAGATGATGTTGCTTTTGCTATGAACACTGTTGCCCCAAGTAAGGAAGTTTTAAGTGAAGAGGATTTGGCACCTCTGCCCATTTGCGTTCAAAAGTATCTGGGTTATGTAGGTGCAGTGGGAAAGCCAAAAGTGTACAATATGAAAATTGTATTCAAAGGCGAAATGCGGGACAAAGGCAAAGATTGGTTCCCTTTTGAATCGGTTCAATATAATTTCTTTGGGGTGCCAAGGCGCTTGTTTTTTATGAAGGCCAAGGTAATGGGCCTTCCTACCAATGGCTATCATAAGTATACCAATGAAACTGCCCGCATGCAAATAAAACTTTTATCGCTTTTCCCTGTAGTGGACTTGGAAGAACCGGAATTGTATCCTACGGAAACCGTCACCTTTTTTAATGATCTATGCCTATTTGCCCCAGCTGCCTTAATAGACGACAGAATTAGTTGGGAGACCCTGGATGCCTTAAGTGCAAGGGCCACCTTTCATAATAATGAAACTATAATATCTGCCGAATTGTATTTTAATGAAAAGGGACAATTGGTGAATTTTGTGTCCAATGACCGTTATTCCGTAGCGGAAATGAAAGCATTTCCATTTTCAACACCTGTAAACAATTACAAAAATATAAATGGCTACCAATTGCCTTCTTATGGCGAAGCTACATGGCATTATCCTGATGGGGAATTTGTATATGGAAAATTTGAAGTAGCCGATATAATTTATAATGTTACCGATGCCAATAGGTAGTTTTAATTTGTGATAGGAAAGGTTTAGAAATTTCTGTGAGTGTGCTACGAAATCATATTCTAATTTTAGGGCTTTAATTTACACTTGTAATGGTGCGCCGGATAAATTGGATCCTGTATGGTATTGGCTGTGGTTTAATTATTAATTTCGCAGTCATAAGGCTACCACCATTATTGTAATGGTCATATTATAAAACGGGGATTGACTATGAAATTTAAAATCGATGGGTTTGTCCTGTCTATAATAGCTGTCATTGGAATAGCTTATGTTTTCCCCTATTGGGGTACGGCAGACAGCGGTGTTCCGATCGATACGATTGGTACAATAGGAATTTCCTTAATCTTCTTTTTTTATGGATTAAAATTGAGTCCCTCTAAATTAAAGGCCGGACTTAAGAATTGGAAGTTGCACTTGTTGGTGCAGGCATCCACTTTTTTGATTTTTCCCTTAATCGTTTTGGCATTTTATCCACTTATACAAAATGAAGAGCAGCAGACCTTATGGTTGGCCTTCTTTTTTTTGGCGGCCTTACCCTCTACGGTTTCTTCCTCGGTGGTAATGGTTTCTATGGCCAAGGGCAACATCCCTGCAGCAATTTTCAATGCCAGTATTTCGGGTATAATTGGTATTGCCATTACTCCGCTTTGGATGGGATTCTTTGTTCAAAATGCCGGAACAGATTTTGATTTTACGGAAATATACACAAAACTTGTACTGCAGATTATTCTGCCTGTAGTTTTTGGGTTTTTTCTACAGCGATATTGGGGGGAGTGGGCACAGAAGTACAATAGAAGTTTATCCTTCTTCGATAAATCCATTATTTTGCTTATAATCTATAAAAGCTTTGCCGGATCGTTTGAAGAAAACATTTTTGGTACGGTATCCTTTGTGGATTTGTTGATACTTTTTATAGCGGTACTAGGGTTGTTTTACCTTGTATTTTTAATAACAGGTTTTGTGGCCAAAAAACTAAAATTTAATACCGAGGATCAAATTACGGCCCAGTTTTGTGGCACCAAAAAATCCTTGGTGCATGGTACTGTTTTCTCTAAAATTCTTTTTGGCAATATGGCTTCCATAGGTGTAATTTTGCTGCCCTTAATGGTATTCCATGCCACCCAGATTCTAATTTTGAGCATAGTGGCCGGTATTCGAGCCAATAGGCCAGTTGCGCCGAAACCTACCGAAGTGGTATAGCCTAAAAACAAAATGGACCAAGTTTCCTTTGAATTTTACAGCGGTTAATCCACATTTGTCTATTCTATATCCATCAGTTGGTCTTTGCCTTTTACCAATTTGGATTGGTGCTCCTTTACCATAGCATTGATTTCCGATATTATTTCTGGTTGACTGGCCCCTAAGTCAAAATTTTCAGATGGGTCCACACTTAAATTGTATAAGATCGGTACAGGGTGTACTATCTTTTCGCCGAACTGGCCATAGGAACCTTCAGTAATATAATGTGCCTTGTAATCTCCAAGTCGGGCTGCATATAATTGTGTTCCCCTATAGTAGAAAACTCCTTTTCGCGGGCTGGAAGCATTCTTAAAAAGGGTTCCACTTAGGTCAAAACCATCCATAATCCTGTCCTTGGGCATTGGTACATTTGCCAAGGCACTGAAGGTTGGGAAAAGATCCATGGTGGTACCCAATTCGGATATTACGGCTGGCTTAATGTTGGTAGGTGACCAAAATATACAGGGTTCCCTCATGCCACCTTCCCAGGTCATACCTTTTCCTGCTTTAAGTAATCCGGCACTGCCGCCATTAATTCCGTAGGACAGCCAAGGGCCGTTATCCGATGTAAATACCACAATAGTATTTTTGTCCAGGCCTTCTTCTTTTAGGGCGGCAATAATTTGCCCTATACCATGATCAATTTCCTCAACAACATCGCCATAAATCCCTCGTTTACTTTTGCCTAAAAAATCTTCGGAGGCAAATAGGGGTATGTGGGGCAGATTGTGGGCCAAGTATATAAAGAAAGGATTGTCCTTGTTTTTTTTAATATAGGCTATGGTCTCTTCTGCGTATCTTTTGGTAATGGTATTTTGATTGGCAGGCCTTTCAATGATTTCGGTATTCCTCATTAAGGGAACATTGAAATTTTCGGTGGGTAAATTTCCTTTTTTTTCCTTATAGGCTTTATAATCGCCTACAAAGTCCATGTCGTTGGAGTAGGGGATGCCAAAATAGTAATCAAAACCATTATTGGTAGGTAGGTATTCCTCCTTATGGCCTAAATGCCACTTACCAATACATGCTGTACTGTAGCCTACTTTTTTTAATTGTTCCGCCAAAGTTATTTCCGAGCTTGGCAAACCATATTTGGAATTAGGGAACAACACCCTTTTAACATCACTGGCCATTCCGCTTCTTACCGGTAACCTTCCAGTTAATAATGCCGCTCTACTAGGGGTACATACACTGGCCCCTACATAAAAATTGGTCCATTTTTGTCCTTCGGCGGCCATTTGATCCAAATGCGGGGTTTTAATGGTTGGGTGGCCATAAGTGCCAAGATCGCCATAGCCAAGATCGTCTGCAAAAATGATAATGAAATTGGGGGTTTTGCTTAAATTTTCCTGACCGTAGCTATTGCTGGAAATCGGTAGAACGAACAAAAGGATTATAAGTATTCTAAGAATTTGATCTGTTGCGGGTTTGGGAGTAATCATGAAATTGGCTATATTTTATATAGGTTGGAAGGTAAAAAAAAGATTGGACAATTTATTTTAAACTAAAATAAATTGTCCAATCTTTTTTTAGATATGGCCTGATTTGCTATTTCACCAAGTAGTTTTACCCCGTCAATTAGTTTTTCAAATCGGGGGTCCTGTGTAAATCCTTTTTTGTATCGGAAGTATATTTGTTGAACAATCACTGCTATCTTGAACAATCCATAGACATAATAAAAAATAATTGGGCCTACTACATGGCCACTTTTTAGACTGTACAGATGTACCACTTCCTCACGGGAAAGGTTACCAGGCAAATGGGACGGGGTAAGATTTAATTGCTTCATAAAATCTGGGTCATTGGGATTTACCCAATATCCCAAGGTAGTCCCCAGATCCATCAAGGGATTACCAATCGTGGCCATTTCCCAATCCAAGACCGCATTTACTTTGGTCCAATCTTGGGAATCCAGCACCAAATTGTCGTATTTAAAATCGTTATGGATCAAGGAATAGTTTGTAGGTTCCTTGGGCATATTCCCACCCAGCCATTGGGCCGCAGCTTCAATTCTGGGTATTTCATCGGTTTTGGATTTGAAATATCGTTTGGTCCAACCTCCAATTTGACGTTGCATATACCCTACGGGCTTACCAAAATCACCCAATCCAATATCGTTTACATTGAGCTGGTGAAGGTGTACAAATGTGTCTACAAAACTGTTCGATATGCCTTGCATCAGTGCTGGGGAAGGGGTCATTTCAGTTGGCATGTTGGCCCTTAAAATAACGCCCTCCACCCGTTCCATCAGGTAGAAGGGGCAACCTAAAATGGTTTCATCCTGGCAGTAATGTTTGGGATCAGGCACTTTACCGTAGTTGGGTTTTAAAGCCGTTAAAATGTCGTATTCACGCTTCATATCGTGACCGGATTTTATATTGGCCCCGATAGGTGGTCTTCGCAATACATATTCCGTATTTCCCCATTGTAACAAATAGGTGAGGTTGGAATAGCCACTGGGAAATTGGGTTATTTTTAAATCGCCTTTGTTGGTAAAGAATTGTTGCAAATAGGATTGTAAAATATCCACTGGCAATTCTTCCCCATCGCGGACGGTCGTAGGTTTATCGTTCCAAGTGTTCAACATAGCTTTTAAATTCTGTATTCTTTTAAAATTTGTCTGGCCAAGCTGCTTTTGTGCACCTCGTCTGCACCGTCATAAATACGGGCAGCGCGTTCGTGCCTGTAGTAAAAAGCTAAAATAGTATCGTCTGTAAGGCCCAAGGCGCCATGGACTTGAATGGCACGGTCCACTACTTTTTGGAGCACGTTGGCACAGTAAAATTTAATGATGGAAATTTCCTTTCGGGTTTTATAGGCGCCCTGTGTATCAATTTTTTGTGCAGCATCCTGGATAAGCAATCGGGCGGCATTAATTTCGGCCCGGGATTCGGCAATCCAGTTTTGAACGGTCTGTTTATCGGCCAATGTTTTTCCATATGCCAATTCCCTTGATAGGGCGCGTTGGCACATTAGGTCAAAAGAGCGTTCACATATCCCCATCCATCGCATGCAATGGTGGATACGCCCCGGTCCCAACCTTTTTTGGGCTATGGTAAACCCGTCACCATCGGCCCCCAGAACATTGCTCAATGGCACTTTTGTATTATGGAATTTAATTTCTGAATGGCTCTCCCAACCACTTCCCGGATGACCCATAACGGGAATATTTCTTATAAACTCCAGACCTGAGGCATTGGTGGGGACAATAACTTGACTTGCTTTTTTATGCACTTCTGCCGCTTCTGGATTGGTTATCAACATTACAATGGCAAAGGCAGCCCCGTCAAAACCTGAAGTAAACCATTTATGACCGTTTATTTCATAGTGACCTTCTTTTTTGAAGGCCAGTGTACCCATATTTACCGGATTGGAGCCCGCAAAATTGGGTTCGGTCATAGCGAAACAACTTCTAATATCTCCTGCTAGAAGAGGTTGGAGGTATGTTTCTTTTTGTTCCTCGGTTCCGAATTCGATCAATATCTCCATGTTGCCCGCATCAGGGGCCTGACAATTAAAACAATAATGTCCGTAGGGACTGGCGCCCAAAATCTCGCTGATTTCCCCATGCTGGGAATTGGTGAGTCCCAATCCGCCGTATTCCTTAGGAATCTGAGGTAGCCAAAGCCCCAAGGCCTTTACTTTTTGGCGCAGTTCATTGAGCTTTGGTAATTTTTCATCCCAGCTGCAATTTAAAATCCAGGGTTCCAAAGGAAATAATTCATCCTGAACAAAGGACTTTATCCTATTTTTAATTTCGGTGAAATTCATCTATTCTGTTTTTTACAGGTTCCGGTCTTTATGTGAAATGAGTTTGGAAAACCTGTGGGATTGGGTATCAATATTTACAAACAGTATTATTTACCTGTAAATTTAGCGGGACGTTTTTCCAAAAAGGCGTTGACACCTTCCTTAAAGTCGCTACTCCCAAAGGTGGCCACTTGCTTTTCAGCTTCATAAGCAATGGTGTCGTACAAATCGTGTCCCATGGCATAGAACATATCCTCTTTGGTGACGCCAAGGGCTAGGGTAGGGCGTTTGGCCAATTCATGGGCCCAGGCTTTGGCCGTTTTAAGCAAATCCGAGTCGCCTTGTACCAACTTATTGGTGAGGCCAAGGTCTAAACATTCCTTTGCCATTATTTTTTTGCCTTCCACGGCTATTTGCAATGCCTTGCTATATCCGACCTGTCTTGCCAATAGCCAACTTCCGCCACCGTCGGGGCCAAGTCCAATATTGATAAAAGCATATAACAGAGCACTGCTTTCGGACATTACCCTTAAATCGCACGCAAGGGCCAAGGAAGCACCTACACCGGCCGCAGTGCCGTTAATGGCCCCGATAATAGGTTTGCGAAGTGTAAAAAGCGTGCGCATCAGTGGTTGGTAAGTACTAGTAATATATGCCCTCCCTTCTTCGGGTGTAATCTGACCAAAGACAGCCATATCCGCACCTGCACAAAACCCCTTGCCGGCTCCCGTAATGACCACGGCACGTATGTCGTCATCTTTTCGGATTAGGTTCATGGCCTGGGTGATTCCTTGTACCACATCGTCCGTAACCGCATTGTATCTTGAAGGCCTGTTAAGGGTAATGATTCCGATATCGCTTTCCTTTTCAAAAAGAACACTCTCATTGATCTTGCTTTCAATTTTTCTAGGTGCGTCTTTGTGGGTTGCGGGATCTGCTTTCCCGTTCTTGGAGTTTGAATAGGCTTGGGCAATAAATTCGGCTACACATGCCGGTTTCTCTTCGCCCTTAAGCTCAAATACAAGCTTCAATTTGTATTTGGCCCCACCTTCAAAAGGGTTGAATTCCATTAAAGACACTCGGGCCCTTAACAAGGCGCCTACAGGGGTGGCATTCATGAACCTTACTTTGTCCAATCCATAATTTACTCCCATCGCAATATCCTTGATCCTGAGGGTTTCAAAACAAAATTTTGAGGCCAGTGACAGTACTAGAAAGCCATGTGCCACCGTTTTTTTATAAGGAGAATATTTGGCGGATTTTTCAGGGTCTATATGAATCCATTGATTATCGTCTGTTGTTTTGGCAAAGGTGTCGATCATATCCTGGGTTATGGTCATCCAATTGGATACCCCCAATTCCTTTCCTTGGTAACGGGTCAGATCCGATAACTGTGGAATTTCTGTGGAATAAGCCTCATTGATTGGTTTTTCTTCTGCCATTTGGTTGGTTTTTGTCTAATTAAATTGTTTGGTGTTTGCAGGGCTCTGGCCTGATTGCTAATTGAACCCTCCAGCGATCATGTGGCCCCCGTCGGCTGTAAAAATCGACCCGGTACAATAACTGGATGCCTCGGAAGCCAAAAAACAGGCCAGGCCGGCCATTTCATCCGGAACGGCCATTCTTCCTGCCGGTAAATGGCGTGTTACTTGGTCCAATATTTTTTCGTTTTGCCATAGGGCAGAACTAAATTTGGTTTTGATAAGTCCTGGACAAATTGCGTTGGAACGGATACCAAATTTGCCCCATTCCACGGCCTGTGATTTTGTCAACATAATTAAAGCCGCCTTACTAACGCTGTACAGCCCCAATCCAGCACTCGGTTTCATTCCTTCAACTGAAGCAATATTGATGATACTCCCGCCTCCGTTTTTTTTCATAATGGGATAACAAAGGTTGGCCAATAGAAAAGGGGCCTTGGCATTTATATCCATTATTTTGTCAAATAAAGCATTTTCCATAGTATCCAAGGGGCCATAAAACGGATTGGTAGCGGCATTGTTCACAAGAATATCCACGCCTCCGTAAGCATTTACCGTTTCTTCCACCAGTTCCTTTAATTGGGTTTCATCACCAACATGGCAGGCTATTCCCAAGGTGTCGAAGCCTTCCGCATTCAAATTGTTGGCTACTTCATCAACCGCTTCCTGGCTACGGGAACTAATCACCACCTTGGCACCGTATTCGGCTAGCCCTCTGGCAATAGATGCACCTATGCCTTTGCTGGCACCCGTTACAATGGCCACTTTGTTCCTTAGATCGAATTTTTGTTTTATTCTTGTTTGCATCTACTTGTTTTATTGGAGTTCTTATTATATCATAAAGGTATGGGCATACATTAAACAGGCATGGCACCACCATTGGCATGTAGGGTATGGCCACTTATAAATCCTGCTTCTTTTGATGCCAGAAACAAATAGGCGTGTCCCATATCTTCCGGGGTGCCGATCCGGCCTACGGGAATCATCGAAATCCCTGCCTGTATAACATCCTCTGGCATTGAATCCGTCATTTCAGTTTTAATAAAGCCAGGGGCAACGGCATTTACCGTTATGTTGTATTTGCCAACTTCCCTACAAAGCGAATGTGTAAAGCCTACTATGGCTGCCTTACTGGCACTGTAGTTGGTTTGCCCAAAAGCGCCATGAAAGGCATTTATGGACGATGCTGAAATTATACGTCCATAATTGGCTACTTTCATGTGGGGTACTACGGATTTAGCAGTAATGTAAAGCGAATCTACATTGACACGCATTACCTGATCCCATTCCTCACGACTCATTTTTAGGATAGAACGGTCACGGATAATACCTGCGTTATTGATCAGAACATCAATTCTACCATATTCTTCAATAATCTTGGCAACCGCTCTGTCTACAGATTCTTGGTCGGTAACATCTACTTTTTGATAAAATATTTTTCCACCGGAGTCCGCAATTACCTTTGCGGTTTGTTGCCCATCTTGTAATACATCCCATAAGGCGACCGTGGCGCCTTCATTGCAAAATACCTTGCAGATTCCTTCACCAATGCCTCTTGCTCCACCCGTAACGATTACGAGCTGTCCTTCCAGTTTTTTCATTTTTATAAAAGTTTGACCGATTTTAATTCAGTAATTTAAAAAACTTTGGAGACAAACTCTAATGAAGTAACAAGTATTATTGGAACTGGAAAGCTTAAGACCCCCCTATTACCAACATGGGAATTAAAAGTATTGGTAGGCCATATGTGGCTATAGAACCAAAATACCCTAGAAATCAAGAAAATTGATACTAGGGTAAATGCTATCTTTTATTTCAATTGTTTTAGAACTGGTACCTGATACCCAAAGCGATATCCAAATCCAGATCATCGGAATAACTATCGTTAAAACCCAACTCTGGGCGTATGTCCAAGGACAGCAAAAGAGGAAAATCAAAATTACATTCTATACCTATATCTCCGGCAATAAGGGCAAAGGCACCGTCTCCACCAGGGGAATCGAAGGAGCCAATTCCCGCACCTGCACCAACATACCAGTTAAACAAACCTTCAATAGGCATTACCCACTGATAGAGTCCGACCAATTTAAAGGCGTCAACATTGTTGGAATCGCGCCAACCTAGGTCAAATTCGAGCCTGTTGTTATTGGATATAGCTCTTTGATAGGACACTTCCCCTCCAAATCCGTCATTGTCCCCGAGCCTTAGACCTAGGGCGTTTTTGGCAACTGATTGGGCATTGGCCGCTGCTATGGTCATAGATATAATTGTTAATATACTCAGTATTTTTTTCATGATTTTGAAATTTATTTTTTACAAGATTAAATATGTTGAGGATTTCCCATTGTCCCCATCAAAACAAATTATAACTCCATTGATATTGAAAGGGACCGACTTTGGAAAAAGTCAATATTTAATTTTGTTGGGTCATTAATTAAAACTGTAAGACCGAACTTTGGGAATAATAGTTTTTAACTCTCCAACTGATTATGGCCGACCGCAAACCAAAAAACAAAATAGTTTGGATCATCGCTATTGCAATGGCCCTTATGCTACTTTTATTTGCCGTCCTGCAATTTAGCGCCAAGAGATATGTGGAGAATCTCCTGAATAAAAAAATACCAGACCACATTCATTTGGTATATGATAAAATAGAAGTAAACCTACTTACAGGTTCCTTGCTAATAACCGATGTTACCTTGGATATAAGTAATAGGAACGCTGGTAATGAACATAAGGAAATGCATTTGGAAAGCATAGGCATGGAAGGCTTTGGCTATTACAATTATATTTTGGGAAACACTATTGGGGCCGATAAAATAAAGTTGCTTAACCCCAAGGTGCGTTATTATAACGATAATACGACCAACAAAATTACTTCAGATAAGCCTTTGGAGACTGGAACAGAGAAGGTTTTTGTTTTGGACCATTTGGAAATTGAGGACGGTGAAATCGTGAATATTCAAAATGAGTCAAACACCATAAAATTTACAGTGGAAAACTTCAATTTGTCTCTGGAAAATCTACAACTGGACAAGGAAACGGTAACTCATAAAATCCCATTTTCCTATGGAGATTACAAATTGAATACAGGAAAGGTGTATGCTGACCTTGGACCCTATGAAGCGCTTAGCCTAAGTGGTGCCAACATCGATAAGAGGGTGTTGCAATTGAGCAATTTATCTTTGAAGTCCAAGTATAACAAGAGAACTCTCTCCAAAAAATTGGATAAAGAACATGATTACATCGATTTGGAAATCCCTAAGGTCCGGCTGGTGAACATGGATTTCGGATTTAGGGCCGAACGTTTTTTCCTGGATACCAAATCGGTCGTCATCCAAAACCCAAAAATGCAAATCTATCGCGATAAGCTTGTACAGGATGATTTTGAACAAAAAAAACTGTACAGCCAAATGTTACGCGAATTGCCGATAGATTTAAATATTTCCGAGGTTAGGATCAAGGATGGATATATAGCCTATTCGGAATTGGTGAAAACTGGAACGGTTCCGGGAGAGATTGTATTTTCCGATCTTAAGGCTTCAATGAGCAATGTTTCCAATATTTATGAAAATGAAGAAAAGACAGAGATTATGGCCAAGGCAAAACTGATGGGCGAAGCTCCGATAGAACTAACATGGAATTTTGATTCCAAAGTGGGAAACGATCCATTTTTTGTGTCTGGCGTGGTTACCAATTTTAAGTCTAAAAGTATTAATCAATTTCTGAGGTCCAATCTTCGTGCGGAGGCCGAGGGCGATGTAGAAGAGCTGTATTTTACGCTTAGTGGCGATGCGGTTAGTGCCAGTGGGGATATGAAAATGAGCTATGAGGATTTTCGTTTTACGGTCCTTAAAAAGGATAGGATGGGAGTGAACAAATTATTGACTTTCGTAGGGAATATATTTACCAATGATGGTTCCAAATCAGATAAAATGGGCTATAGATATGGGGAAATATATGCAGAGAGGGATAAAACCAAATCTTTCTTTAATTATTTGTGGCTCAATGTAATGGACGGGATGGTAAATACACTTACCGGTGATGGGGAAAAAGATTAATTTTTAACAAAAATAACCATGGCTAAAAATTGGATGGGAGATCCAGAAATAGGGGCTACTTTTTTGGATCATATACACGCTCTCCTTCTCTTTCTCTCTTCGGACTGCAATCCTATCTTGAAACAGGCATTAAAAGCACTGTAGAATGCCTCGCTATTCCTTTTCAAGTAAGGACTCTAAAGCTACCTTATGGCAATGGATTTTTGTTCTTTGTTCCATGTTAATCGGATTCCTATAAACCTTGCCCAAATAGAGCAAATGAAATAATCGTTAGCATCAAGGTTTCTGGTGAAAGCCCATTAACTTGTAGGTATTAACAAAAAATAAAAACAGTTAAGTATTATGGAAACAACACAAGCAACTATCGGAATAAAAAAAGACAATAGAAAAGCCGTAGTGGCAATGCTGGGCAAACTTTTGGCAGATGAGTATTTGCTATATACCAAATTGCGGAATGCACATTGGAATGTAGAGGGAATAGACTTTCATACCAAACACGTTTTTTTTGAGGAAGAATACAATAAGATAGAGAAAATTGTAGACGAGGTTGCCGAGAGAATCCGCATGTTGGGGTTTTATTCTCCCGGGACTTTGAACGAATTTTTAAAACTATCACATTTAAAGGATGAAAGCCCAAAAAAGAACGATAGTTCCAGTTTTATGGAAGTTTTATTGGAAGATCATGAGACAATTATCAAGTTCATTAGAAAAAGTATCAGTGAAAATGCGGAGGAGCACAATGACGAGGGTACCGCCGATTTTATAACCGGAATCATGCAATTACATGAGCAAATGTCCTGGATGTTAAGGGCTTCCCTCAAGACCTTTAAATAGGCGATTGGACTTTTTAAATTATTGAGAAACGGCGGGAATTTATCCTGCCGTTTTTTTGTAAAATATGGGAGTTTAAGCGCAGTCTCGAACATTCAGTAATTAATATTCCGTAGCCAGTGATGATGGGAATTGGTGAGTCAAATGGGATGTGTGGGTTGGGATCTATGTGTTAAAACAAAAAAACCAGTCTAAAGACTGGTTGTGTAAATAAACTTATTAAATATATCAGGCTGTAACAGCTAACGAATTTTGATGGTCCTGATAATGTTTAGGACTACAACTGTATTTTTCTTTGAATATTTTGGAGAAGTAGCTTCTACTAGTTAGGCCAACACTATATACTATTTCTGAAATGTTGAGGTCGGAAGTTTTAATAAGGTGTTCTGCGGTCTCCACCCTTACATTCCTAATGTAATCAGTTACCGTTCTATCGAATAGCAGTTTAAAACCTTCCTGTAGTTTTGCTGGTGAAAGACCGGATTTGTTGCTAAGATATTTCAGGCTATATTGAATTTCCGGATAGTTCTTAATAAAATTGGACAGCTCTTTTATATCATCCATTTCATCTTTGGTCAAGGAACCGAAATTATTTTTTGCTTTCTTTTTATCTTCCTTGTGTTGTTGGATTTCCATGGCCAAAATAACGTGCACAATACCTTTTATCAATAGGTTTCGAACCAGTCCTTTTTGGGTGATGGCCCCTAACTGCTGCATTTTTTCGGCTATTTTAAGATTATAGGAACCGGTGTAGGCAAAAATGTTCTGTCCTGATTTGGGCATAAATGTTCTAAGTAACTGATTTCTCAGTAGGTCGGTATCATCACCATCTTGGGCAACTTCATGGGTGTCTACCATTATATTGGAAAGCTTAACCACTTCATTTTTCCTAAAGAACAAGGTCGTGGCCTTGCTAGGGTCACTGGAAAAGATTCCTGTTTGGAATTGGTTCAGAAGTCTCTTTTCTCCTTTGATACCGAAACTATGACTAATTTTTCCCTTGGCACAGTACATAAAGTGAATAGGGTTGGTAATTGGCATATTATTGATGAGAAGCATATCTTCCTTAAAGACAATGTCATATTCCATAAAGGAAATATTGTTCTTAAAGGAAACTCCGCTTATGACACCGCTGACCAAATTATTGTCAAGTTCTAAATTGTACTCCTGTGGGCGAATTTTTAACGTTCCTCCCAAGTCTTGTTGTAACTGATTAAATATGTTGGCTATGTTGTTCGTTTTAAGATATACAATTTTCATGTTTCCGTATTTTAGAATTATTACTTTATTTGTCTCTTATTACCCTAGCAATAAATAGTACCACAGCAAGAAGGAGGAGCAGGTGTATTAAAATGCCTACGTTTACTATAAAAAAGCCAATGGCCCATAGAAAGAGCAATAGTATTGCTGCGATTATCAATATTTTGGACATTTTCTTTTTTATCATAATTAAGCCACTTGGTCTTACCGATTAAATGGATATCTATCTCAGTTTGATTCTGATTTGCCATTGGTCATACCCATGATGAAATTATCCGGGAGGTCATAATTTTTGTTGTCCATGGAATCCAAAGTCCAGCTTTTTCCGATTTTTGAATTGAGTTGATATGGTTCTGATGTCTTTTTCATGTTGGTTGTGTTTATAGTTCTTATTGTTTGAAACAAAGTTCGTTACAGAGGGCTCCTTTTGTGTTATACAATTTTTATATTATGTTATATAATTCCATTAAATCGACCTTATTTCCTTAAAAAAATGCAAAAATTTAGTATGTTCAATCAATGACCATTAAGAACCATCGTTGTTTGTGTAGCGGAATTTCGCTTAAATATCAGGGAGCACAGGTAAGGATATTTCTTTTAGAACAGGCTAGTAATATGTTGGGCCCAAGCTTGGGGCGAGACAGAACTCGATACTGTTTTTAGGATATAGGTAAGAGGTGGGTATACAACTACCAAAGAGCGTACTTAATGCTATTGGTTTTATTAGTGAAACTCAATTTTGAGAAGTCAGTTAGACGCACTTAAAATTGCAGGTTGAACTAATCCCGCCTTTTTCGGCGGGATCTAGGTTCAATACCTCGACCCTAGGGTCGATTCCTATTATTGGGTTCAGGGCCTGCCTTTGTCGGCAGACAGGCCTACCTATGTCGGCAGACAGGCCTACCTATGTCGGCAGGCAGGCCTGCCCTGAGTTTTAATGCCTTTTATTGTTGATGTGAAATGGGGGGAGAAGTATCCTTTGGATTCTATACCGTATTGGGATTTTAAACCGGTAAGTAGATGTTGAAGGTAGCACCTTTGTTTATAAGCCCATAGGCCGCAATATGCCCTTTGTGTTTTTCCACAATCTTCTTGCAAATAGCCAATCCTATTCCTGTGCCCGAATATTCGTTTTTTTGATGAAGGCGTTGGAAGAGTTCAAATATTTTATGGGCATTGGCCTGCTCAAAGCCAATACCATTATCCTTCACGGAAATGCAGTAATACTCCTTGGCTTTCTTGTGAAAGTCATCAGGAATGGAATTGCGTTCCATTTTCTCGCATTCGATTTCTATTTTTGGAGTATCGAGAATACTGTGATATTTGATGGAATTTGAAATCAGGTTGTTGAAAAGCTGTTCTATCTGAAAAGGGATACCTCTCACTTCGGGCAGATCGCCAAGAATAAATTCTACCCCGGACTCCCTAATTGGGGCCTCCAGATCTTCCTGAACTTTATCCAACACTAGATTCAGGTCTACTTGTACAAAGTCCTTTTTTTTCTTGCTTAGCCTGGAATAGGATAATAGGTATTTTATAAGGGTCTGCATACGGTTGGCGGAAGATTTTACTTTGTCTATGTATTGCAGTTGTTGTTCTGTAAAACTGGAGGAATCGGAATCCGTAATCCTTGATATGAACATCTGTATTTTTCTTAAAGGCTCCTGAAGGTCATGGCTGGCAACACGGTTAAAGGATTCCAATTCACTATTGGTGCGTTTTAGTTCCAGGTTCTTGTCCTTTAGCTTTTGTTCATTTTTAAGTTCTTTGGTAATATCCTTTACCACTCCAATAAACTCGGTCTTTAAAAAATGGCCCGTATTGTGAAGGTATTTTACCTTCCCTCCTTTGGTTATAATACGATATGTATAATTGCCGATTATTTTTTTCTCCCAGGCCAAGTTTAATTTTTCGTCGTAAAGCTTGAGGTCTTTTGGGTGCACAAAGTGTCTATAGTTATCAGGTGTCGGCTCAAATTCATTGGGTTCGCAATCCAATAACCTGAAAAAGTTATCGGACATAGTGGCTTCCTTGGTTTCTATATTCCATCGGTAGCTACCTATTTTGGCCACCGCTTCTGCATCATTCAGAATAGAATTTTGTACTGTTAATTGTTCATTAAGCTCCAATAATCGTTGTTTGGCATTAATTATTTGAGTACTGTCATAAGAAGTTAGTGTAATACCATCGTTTAGCTTATTGATGGTAGTATGGACCCACACGCGTTTATCTTTTAAGGGATATTCGGTTTCATGTATTTCAATGCTGCCGTTGTTGGCACATTTTACCATGAGGTCGTATAGTCCGGTTTCATGTACAAAAGGATAAATTTTGGAGATGGACTTTCCAATCACTTCATCCACCTGTTTTCCTGTAAGGTTCTCACTTTCAGTGTTGGTGAATAAATATTTGAAATCTATAATATGGCCATTTGAATCCCTTTCGGTAATTAGATGGCTAACGGTGTTACTGGTGCTTTCCAGGATATTGTTCAAGAAGGATTTGGTTTCGATCAAGTTGTGGTTCTGCTTTTCCAGTTGTTCGTTCAAAACCTTTAGATTTTGAGTAAACTTTCTTTCCGCAGTAGTATCCACAGAAGTTGTTAAAACCCCATTTTCCATTTTAACGGCCGTGGTCTTGAACCAAAACTTATTGTCATTAAATTCAAAATATTTTTCAAATTTACGGGTAGTTCCTTCTGTAATAACTTTGGACAATTCGTCAAAAATGCCGTTCTCAAAATTAATGGGAATTAATTCGGACATTTTACATTGCTCTATTTGGTGGGATTTTTGTCCCAGGACCGATTCAATTTTTTCGTTGGAAAATACAATGGTAAAATCTTTTACCTGTCCCGTAGTATTATATATAGGTAAAAAATAACTAATAATATTGTCTGTGCTGCTCAAAATATTTTGAAGAAATTTCTCCGCAGTAACTGTTTTTTTTCGCTGTCTGTTAATTTGTAGAAATGAAATAATAAAGATAAATAAGGCAAACATACCCAGGAGCAAGGTCATTAATGGCGTAAATGAAATTTGGGACCTATATTCCTCCTTACGTTGGGCAAGTTGTATCTGCTTTTCTTGGTACAATTGATTTCTGAGCAGATTCAATTGGGTAATGTATTTTGAAACCTTAGTGATTTTTTCTCTATCACTGGCAGAATAATTTGTTTTTTGAAATGGAATATCTGCTATAATTTTTAGGGAATTATAAAGGCTGTCCTGCCAGGATTGTACAGAAAATAGTATTTTCTGCTGTAGTTCATTGTCTTGGGTTAATCTTCTTAGTTTTTGAAAAGACTCCTGTACTTCCGGTTTGTAATTTTCAAAGGAAGAAATACCCAAGGTATCTTGGGACAGCAAGTTTTTAAGTTCCGTGGACTGCATTTGGGCATAGTAGGAAAATAGCTGATTTATTTCCATGTCCACCTCAAGGGAATGGGAAACCATATCTGCCGATTCCCCAAGTTGTACAATTTGTTTGTAACTGATGCTCCCGAGAAACATGAGAAGGGCAATGGCCAAAATAAGGGAGACGGCAAGAACTTTTGGAGAGGATGTTATTTTTCTTATTGGCATGCCGTAACTCCTTTAGATCCGTAATAAAAAATTATCCTTGTTCAAGGCCGAGGTATGGTATTGCCAGTTGAGCTGTAGAACCTTTTCAATAGCTTGTTTAAGAGCAGCAAAACTAGTGGGCTTATTAATATAAATATTAGCCCCGTTCACAAAAGTTTCTTCAATATCGGCCTCTGATGAGGATGTTGAATAGATAGCTACCAATAGATCATGGAGTCTAGGGTGGTTTCTAATTTCATAGAGACACTGCATTCCGTTTTTAATGGGCATGTTTAAATCCAGAAAGACTATTTCAGGCAATATCACATTGGGAAGGATCAAATAATCCATTAACTCTTTCCCATTGTTGAAAAGCGATAATTTAGTCTTAATTTTTATTTCGTTCATAGCTTCCTTGAACAATGTTCTGTCATCATCGTCATCATCGGCCAAGGCTATGTTTAGCGTATGTAGAGGCATGTTTTGGTATGGTTATTTTTGGGTTAAGGCTCTTTCTTTCCGTTTCAGGATTATTTTCTGAAAGGCGGAAGGGGTAAGTCCCGTCGTCTTTTTAAATTGGGCCGATAAATGTGATACGCTACTATAGTTTAGCTTGTACGCTATTTCAGTTAAGGTTAGGTTATTTTGTAGGATTAAACTTTTGGCGAAATCTATTTTTTTTAAAATCACAAAGTTCTCTATGGAAGAATAGGTAGCTTCAGAGAATACTGAGGATAAATAGGTATATGAATAATCCAGTTTTTCAGAAAGATAGGTGGAGAAATTATAAAGCTTAGGGTTCTCCACATCATTGATCCATTCTGTAACGGAATCTTTAATTCGCTGTACCAAGGCCATTTGTTGGTCATCCATAATTTCTATGCCGTAATTTCCCAAGAGCGAGGCCATTTCCTGTTCTTCCTTTGGTGTAGGCGGTCTACTAAATTCAATTTCACCAACACCATGAATGGTATATTTCATTCCCAAGGCGTCCAATTGTTCATGAAGAACAGCTTTACAGACAAGGTTAAAATCAAATTTTAGATAAATTCTCATTAATTGCATATAATATGGGCCTGTAACATCGATTCCTCTTTATAGGGGAAAACGATAAAGGCGTTATACACAAAGATGATGAATTTTTAAATTGAATTAAACTGCTCAGGGAATTATTTAACAATTGAATTCCAAATTGATACCTAAGCCAAACTTTGCCCCTAACGATACCTTTAACCTTCCTAGCTGACGTAGCTTATTTAGGTAATAAATATATTAGTTTGTCAGGTAATTTTTTTCTGGAATTTCCTTAAAAAATTCAGCAGTTTCAATATTGCTCGATGGACTATAATTGGCCAATACCGTGCCTTTACTGCCGTCGTTTGTTTCCAAAATATATAAAATGGACATGTCCGATGGATTGCTCATCCCTTCGAAGCGATATTCCTCCAAAATAGTGACATTTTCCGGCGAATATCCAATTTTTGTCTTTAGATCTATAAGTTTCATTTTTTCTACCCGGTAGTTGCCCTTAAAGCCTTTTTTTTGATATTCGTCTATAATTTCTTTTTCGTTCTTTGCAAACTGATTCTTCATTTTCATATTTTTTAATTATTCTCAAATAGTTCTTTTCATTGAATCCTTGGTAAAAGGATCTATTTTATGCAACCAAAAATTATTGGCAAAACTTGTATTGAAAGATGTTGTACATGTTTTATTTCTGTGGAGCGAAAAAAACGGACAAGCTCCGTGATGGAAAATGTCCGTTCAAAATAAAATCTAACCAACCAAAGAGAATTTCTTAATTGTCGTCCGTGGCATCGTCTATTTCATCCTCAATTTCTTCCACACCTTCCTCAATATCATCGCCCACGTTTTCTATGCCATCCTCAATTTTTTCACCTGTGGTTTTTTCTTCCCTACAACTGCTAAAGGTGGCTAAAGAAACAGTAAATAGGAGTGTGAATAAAAAGTATATTATCGATTTTTTCATTTTTATAGTTTTAGGATTACGTACGTTACGTACTTGATTTGTTTTTAATGTATTTAAAAAAGAGTCTTACTTAGATCTTACTTCTTCCTGTAAATAAAGAAATTACAAAGAGAATCAAGAAAATAAAAAATAGGATTTTAGCAATACTGGCAGCTCCTGCTGCTATTCCCCCAAATCCGAAAATTGCGGCGATTATTGCCAATATTACAAATGTTACTGTCCATCGTAGCATGATATATGTGTTTTTTAGGTTAATACTATAAATTGTTCTTTTAACAATCTCTGACACAAATCTCGGGATAATCAATTGAGTTGTTTAACGTTATCACATTAATGGTTAACACAAAAGATTTAATTGTAAATTGTTTTTAATCAATCATTTATGGGATTGTTGGATTTGAAGTAGTCTGGGAAATCCAACGTTCGAATAGGAAATGGAATATTGATGTTGTTATCGTCAAATGCTTTCTTAAGGGCTATCATGGCGATAGTTTTGGCTTTTAGTACCTCTAGGGAGGAGGTGGATTGAATCCAAAATCGAGTTTCAAAGTTGATGGAACTATCTCCAAATTCGGTATAAAGAAAAATTACTTCCCTGGTATCTTCCACACTGTCAAAATTGGAGATAATAGTCTTGCATACCAAATTGCGTACAAATTCCAAATTGGAGGAATAGGCAACACCGCATTTAAGGATTACACGTGACTGGGCTGTGGTAGAGAAATTTCTTATTGGGTTCTCCAAAACCAATTTATTGGGAATATAAACTAGATTATTGTCCGATTGCTTGATGGTTACGGCCCTAAGGTCAATATCGATCACCTCACCTTCATAATTGTTGCTTTCTATCCAATCCCCAAATTTTATATGTTTAATATAGGAAAGTACAATACCGGAATAAGTGTTGGCCAAAGCGCCTTGTAAAGCCAGACCTACAGCAAGACCTGCTACCCCTGCACCGGCTAAAATTGTATTTAGCGTTTTGCTAAGGTCCAGGATTCCTAGCACTAAAAATAATCCAGTTAGAATGATTAAAACTGAAATTAATTTGGCAATTACGTTCTTCATGGATTTTTGCAAACTACTTTTTTCCAAGAGTTTCCATGTGAGTTTTGCAAAATATTTCGATAGTAGGATTACAATGGTGAAAACGAACAGTGCTAAAATAATGTTGGGCAAATTCACTATTAAACTGTCTGCCCAGGATGCCAGTCTCTTGATCATTTTCTCCCAGGCTTCGTCTATCTTTAGATCCATGTCCTCATTTTTAGTTGTAGTTTCAATAGTTTTGGGGATTAACTCAATTACCTTTAAATATACGGATATAATTGCAGCGGTTTCAATAAAAATGGTTCCGATACTTAAGCGTATCGGAACCATTAACAACCAACCTAACCATCTTTACTGAATTACTGTTTTTATTCGTAGTAATTCAATGAAAAATATGTTTATCCCTAAATGTCCCCAGAAATTTAGGATTCAAAAGATCACCAAATTTTGGCAATGCTTTTTTTTTCTTGATTTCAAAGTTACCTGGTACACTTAAAAAATTGGTGCTGTATTCTAAATTTTATTGACTCTTATGACAGTACATTATTAGCAGCTATTGTTCTCATGGTTGTTTTATTATTTTCCTTTATTAGCGTTTGGGATACTATTTGTCCGTAAAGGAACAGTAAGAAAATGAGTATTGACTATCTTTAAATATCGATTTATTGGGAGCAACATACAGCACCAATACTATTTTAATTTTATTATTAACTATATATAAAAAGGATATGGAATATGTGGAATCAGTGAACCCTTATGATGGCACGCGATTGGAAAAATATAAAATGTTTTCAGATGATGATATCAATAACGTTTTGGATAAGACCGAACGGGTCTTTCCGAACTGGAAAAATGAAAGTCTGGAGCATAAATCGGGGCTATTAAAAAAACTGGCCAAGGAATTGTTGAAAAATAAAAAATCCTATGCCGAGTTAATGTCGAAAGAGATGGGAAAACCTATAAGCCAAGGTATTGCCGAAATTGAAAAGTGTGCATGGGCCTGCGAATTCTACGCCAAGAATGCGGTTAGGTTTCTAGCGGATGATCTTATAGAAACCGAGGCTGACGAAAGCTTTATTAGCTACGACCCCATAGGTTGTGTATTGGCCGTAATGCCATGGAATTTCCCATTTTGGCAGGTCATTCGTTTCGCGGCACCAACACTCACTGCTGGTAATACTGTAATATTAAAACATGCCAGCAATGTCCCTGGCTGTAGTTTGGCTCTACAGGAACTGTTTCTATCGGTAGGCTATCCACAGGGCTGTTTTCAGTCTATTTTGGCGATCCATAAACAGCTTGAAACTATTATTGGAAACACTATTGTTCAGGGGGTTACCCTTACGGGTAGTGAGAAGGCAGGTAGGGCAATTGCGGCTCAGGCAGGAAGGCATCTAAAAAAATGCGTTATGGAACTTGGGGGCAATAATGCTTGTATAATATGGGAAGATGCGGATTTGGAAAAATATATGGATACCATGGTGATGGCTCGAATGCAGAATACCGGACAAAGTTGTATTGCGGCAAAAAGATTCATAGTGGTCGAGGCAATATATGAGGAGTTTCTAATGAAATTTTCCAACAGAATCCAAACCCTTAAATCAGGGGATCCATTGAACAAACAAACAGTTATTGGGGTAATGGCCAAGGAGGACTTGGCCAAAAGCTTGGAAGGACAAGTGAATGACTCCTTGGACAAAGGAGCAGAGGTCCGGATTGGGAATAAACGGGTGGGTGCCTATTATGAACCCACGGTAATTACCGGTGTAGTTCCTGGTATGCCAGCATTTGACGAGGAGTTATTTGGCCCGGTGGCAGCTGTGATTAAGGCAAAAGATAGGCAGGAAGCCGTTTCCCTGGCTGCAAAATCTACTTTTGGTCTGGGGTCCATGTTATTTACCCAGGATATAAAATCTGCCCGGAAAATAATTGGCGATATCCCCGATGGCGCGTTTTTTATCAATGAAATGGTAAAGTCCGATCCCAGGTTGCCATTTGGAGGGACAAGGGCATCGGGATTTGGTAGGGAGCTTTCCATGGAAGGTATATTGGAGTTTGTGAACAAAAAGACGGTATATATAAGGAAATAGTATTGGATAAGGCGTGTTATTTAGTTTGGTCTGTCTCCCAACAATTTTTAAATGCGAATTGGTTTTGAGGCATTCGTTGCCTTTCTTTAATTTCTATGTCCTGAAGATTTGGGGGCAGTTTTTCCAATTCCCCACCATAGTATCCTAGGGCAATGGCCGTAGCAATATGAAATTCTTCGGGGATACTGAAGGTGTGCTGGACTTTTTTATAATCCAGACCGGCCATATGGTGCATAGCTATTCCCATATATTGTGCCTGTACCGTCATAGCCCCAAGGCCCAGGCCCAGGTCGTGAAGGGCGTAGAAATTTTCTTTTCCATTAATGGTTTCCTTCTTATATGCCGTAAGTATTAAAAGGGGAGCGTTTTTGGCCCAGGTCTTATTGGAATTTGTTAGGTTGTCCAATATTTGTGCGTAGGCGTTAGAACCTTTTTCCGCATATAGGAATCGCCATGGCTGTTGGTTTTGGGAACTTGCAGCCCAGCGTACAGCTTCAAAGAGTTGGTGCACATGTTGTTCAGAGATTTTTTTGTCCTTAAAAACCCGAGGGCTATATCGCTGTTTTAAAAGTGCAAATATTTCATAATCGCAATCGGCTATATTTTCCAATTGTATTTGTTCCATTGCTGTCATGTTTCTTTTTTTAGCAAAGTTTATTAGTGAAACTCAATTTTGAGAAGTCAGTAAGACGCCCTTAAAATTGCAAGTTGAACTAATCCCGCCTTTTTCGGCGGGATCTAGGTTCAATACCTTGACCCTAGGGTCGATTCCTATTATTGGGTTCTGGGCAAACCTGTCTGCCGACAAAGGCAGGCCTGCCTGCCCTGAGGTTTAATACCTTTTATTATCGATTTTTTTCTTCATGTAACAAATTGGTGCTGTCATAGTAACTTTTTCATTAGGACCAGTATGTAAAAGGTCCGCTCTAGGGTTTAATACTATTGATTGTCCATTTTATAGAATTGACTATGTCATGTCTTGGCCCAATCCAATAGCTGCCTCCTGGGTTGTCTATGGTAAATGTGTCTTATTTACGCTATAATATTTTAGGAAGCATTTACCGGTGACACAGGGTAATCTGTACTTCAGATCCGTTCTTCTTAGGCAGCGTCCCCAAGGAATTACCAATTGGGGAGTTTAAACGGTGAAGGCTTTAAATGTTATAACAAGTTTAATAACTTATGGAAGTACATGTTGACTCAAATCCTATAATAATTGATTCTTATCCCAATGTTTGATGGGGGTCAAATGTATTCAATTGGCAAGGATCACAAGGTCTATAAATTGTGTGTCCGGGATAATGTGGCGGGTTGTTTCCCTTCCTAGAAGCAGGATAGAGTTCTTTCTAGGGCCGGGTTAAATCCAAAATTTACGTTTCATTCTTAGAAATCCGATAATAAAACTAACATACATCAATACGATCAGTGTTAGGTGGATTCTTCTGGTATGAACAAACTCGTTCAATTGATTGGTGTAATTATAAAATCTTGAAGCCTTGATGGGGGCATAGCCCAAATAAAAAATTAATAGTCCAATGCTTATCCATTTAATGCCTGTATATCTATAGTCCAATTTTTTTGACGCATTCCGGTGCTCCAAGAAAAAGAGGATGATACAAATAACAAGGGCAAAAGCTCCAGCCAAATAACTGTATACCTGTGCTTCCAATTTAAAGTTTTGAAGAAAGGGATTTATAAGCGAAGCGAGCATATAGAACATCGCGGCAATTAAAATGTAAATTTTATATTTTTTATTCTCTATATAGCTCCAATAGACATAGAAAAAATAGTTAAAAAAAACTAGGTTGTAAATATTGTATATAAAAACATTGTGCTTCACAAAAGTAGAAAAAATGGAAATATGGAATACCTCATAGTTCTTAGTTAAATAGCCCAATAATTCGGTTAAGAAGGTGTACATTAAAAGTATGGGAAAATACTTTAAGGGAGTACTGTAATATTTGGGATATTTTATTAAGGCTATCAATAAGGTTACAACATAGAGAGGTTGATTGGCATTCTCCAATATAGTATCCAATATTTCCATTTTTGCTTAGATAAGGGGTTAATGGGGCTTGTTAATCCTCATGGTATGGAGGGGGAACCATATTGGCCTCGTTTAGCACCAGACTTTTATTTTTGGCATAGAAGGGTGCAGGGGATGTTGTAGGTAAAAAGGAGGCCTCGGATTTACTTTCCCCAGACTGCATATTGTCCGTTCCACCGTCCTTTTTTGGTTCCAAATTATCAGTAAGTAAAACTGGGACATTTTTACCATCGTCCTCTTCCCTAATATAGAACCCGTATTCCCTATCATTTTTGTCCTTAACTGCTGGAATGATAAAAAATGAATTTTGTTTTGGATGTTTTATTGCCCTACCATCCTCAAAGGTCTTTTTATCCGGGTAATTGGAAAAATAAAAGCGTAGGGAGGAAATTTCCACATTGGCCTTTTTTGCTTCTTGTTCAATGTAGTTCATATATTCCTTTATGGTATGGTAGTCATAATAGCCAAAACGTGCCACATCAAATTTTTTCTCAGGTGCAAGTTCATTTTCAAACCCTTCAATTAGGCGTACCCTGCGTTCGCCATAGGCATCGTACATGGTTTTTGCTTGGGAAACGCTTACAATCTGTTTAGGGGCGGAAACTTCCGTGGGGACAGGTTCGGTCACTGGTTTTTGTTCCTTTTTCTGTTCACAGGAAGTGAAACCAAAAGTAATGAGGGCTCCAACGCATAATATTGCGTAAGTTTTTTTTAGGTTTTTCATAATTTAGATTTTTACAATTAGTTGTTAATTAAAGTAATCATTTAGTGGTAAGTGTTGGGGGAAAACACTTGTTAAAGTACAGATTATTGTACATCTAAAAAAATTGCGTAAAAAATAAATGTATTTTTTTATTAGGTATAGGTTACAAAAAAATCCCATTTGGCCATAATGCCAAATGGGATTTTAAGACTGTCCCTAATTTTTAGGGAGTATACGCTCGGTGGATTATTGATTCATGGTCAACAAAAACTCTTCGTTGTTCTTGGTTTGCCTAAATCGTTGTTCAATAAATTCCATTGCTTCAACCGGATTCATGTCCGCTAAATACTTTCTCATGATCCACATTCTTTGAATTGTGTTTTCATCCAGTAAAAGGTCGTCCCGTCTTGTACTTGAAGAAGTAAGGTCGATGGCCGGGAATATTCTACGGTTGGAAATTTTTCTATCCAATTGTAATTCCATGTTACCTGTACCTTTGAACTCTTCAAAGATTACCTCATCCATTTTGGAACCGGTTTCGGTAAGTGCGGTTGCAATAATAGTTAAGGAACCTCCGCCTTCAATATTACGTGCAGCTCCAAAAAATCGTTTTGGTTTATGCAGCGCATTGGCATCTACACCACCACTCAAGACCTTTCCCGAGGCAGGCTGTACCGTGTTATAGGCCCGGGCAAGACGGGTAATGGAATCCAGTAGGATAACCACATCATGGCCACATTCTACCAAGCGTTTGGCTTTTTCCAATACAATGTTGGCAACCCTAACATGTTCTGTTGCTTCCTTGTCAAAAGTAGAGGCAACTACCTCACCTCGAACATTACGTTGCATGTCCGTAACTTCCTCAGGACGTTCATCTATCAAAAGAATAATTTGATAAACTTCAGGATGATTGGCGGCAATACCATTGGCGATATCCTTCAGAAGCATGGTCTTACCAGTTTTGGGCTGGGACACGATCATTCCTCTTTGGCCTTTTCCAATAGGACTGAACAAATCTATTATTCTTGTAGAAATGGTACTTTGTCTTTCTGCAAGATTGAATTTTTCCTGTGGGAATAATGGGGTCAAATGTTCAAAAGAAACCCTATCCCTAACAATTTGGGGATCTATCCCGTTTATCTTGTTCACTTTGATAAGTGGGAAATACTTTTCGCCTTCTTTTGGCGGACGTACATTACCAAGTACGGTATCTCCGGTTTTTAATCCAAATAATCTTATTTGGGACTGGGATACATAAATATCATCTGGAGAGGAAAGGTAGTTGTAATCCGAAGACCTTAAAAACCCGTAGCCATCCTGCATAATATCCAGGACACCTTCACTTTCTATAATACTGTCGAACTCAAATTCAGGTTCTTTGTATTTGTTTTTTAGGTCCTTATCAAAATTGCTATTGTTTTTGTCAATATTACCTTTTTGATGGTGTGGATTTTTTTTATGCTGAGGTTTGTTGGCTTGCGGGGGATTTTGCTGGGTCGAATTTTGCTGGGGTGCACTCTTTTGAAATTCCTTTTTTGCCGGAACAGGATTATTGTGTTGGCGAGGTTTTCTTTCGCGTTTAGTATCCTCTTTTTTATCTTCGACCACTTTGGTGGTTTCTTCGGGGGTACTCGATTTTTCTGTTGGTGCAACAGATTTTATCTCTGGTTTTACGGGTTCGGCAGTTTTGGTCTCGGCCTCTTTGGGCTTCGACTTGATTATCCTGGACCGTTTAGGCTTTGCAGTACTGCTTTCTTCTTTTGTTACTTCTTTTGTTACATCGGTTCTTTCTTGAACAATTTTTGGATTTGATGCTTGTACATCCAAAATTTGGTAAACCAAATCAAGTTTTTTTAAAGTTTTAAATTTGGCAACATTTAGGCCCTTGGCTATTTCCTGAAGCTCGGGAAGCTTTTTTGATTTTAAATCTGAAATCTCAAACATTAAGTTT